>OQVT01002171.1_pt1 | contig 12634 bp, 10 predicted proteins | sample 1691561 | NCBI WGS metagenome assembly OQVT01 (sample SAMN03418260, study PRJEB22391) | human gut metagenome | biome: human-gut; feature: organic feature; material: feces | host: Homo sapiens | place: Tanzania | collected 2013-01 | reverse complement strand
TTGCCGTGTAATCAACAACATTTTCAGCCTCTACAGCCTCACTTTCCTCAACCATTGGACATATTACATAGCATTGTCTGCCAGCTTTTCATGATTTAAATACAAAAATCGGAAAAGAAATTCATGAAAAATTTGGTCTGGATGCAATGGAAGTGACAGATGAAGTATTCGAAAGTCCGCAGTCTATCGTATTTGATGAGGCGGAGAACCGTATGCATTCTATTAAGGCTGTTATGTATGCAACGCTTGTTGACGATGATAAATAATTCAAAAAACATGTGATACATGTGTAAAGAAATGGTCACAGGATATGAAATCATAGCTTGTGACGGTAAATGGAGAAAACTGTGAAAAAGAAAATTCTGGAACTTTTGCAGGATGCCACGGATTTTGTCTCGGGGCAGGAAATCAGTGAACGGTTTGGTGTATCCCGCACAGCTGTCTGGAAAGCAATCCGCCAGTTAGAAGCGGAAGGATATGTGATTGAAGCAGTGCGAAATAAAGGCTATCGCATGACCAATCAACCAGATCTGCTTACGAAGGAAATGATTGAAAATCAAATACATACAGAATGGGCAGCAAAACAGCTTCAATATCACACACTCATAACAACAAACGTTTCACCCAAAACAGATACAGACACACAAGATGATACAGGAATACCAGATACGAGTTTTGCCCGTTGTGGCTTCAAGCGAGCAGAATATACGACAGTTTGTGGCAGAGGACAAGGGCATTGATGTCCGCACGATTAATGCCGTGCGTGTGCTGAAGCGTAGCATTGACGCACGCCAGCGCACCATTTTCATCAATCTCACCGTAAGAGTCTACATCAACGAATTGCCGCAGGACGACGAGTACGTCAGCACCGAATATGGCGACGTTAGTTGCAAGCCGGCTGTGGTAGTGGTTGGCGAGGGTCCTGGTGGTCTGTTTGCCTCGCTGCGACTCATCGAACTCGGTCTGCGCCCGATAGTGCTGGAACGTGGCAAGAATGTGCGCGACCGCAAGGTAGACCTGGCAAATATAAAGAAGACCCAGAAGGTTGACCCCGAGAGCAACTATTGCTTCGGCGAGGGTGGGGCAGGTGCCTATTCCGACGGCAAACTCTACACCCGCTCAAAGAAGCGTGGCAACATTGAGAAAATCCTGAATGTGTTCTGCCAGCACGGCGCTTCTACTTCAATCCTTGCCGACGCTCATCCGCACATCGGTACCGACAAGCTGCCTAAGGTGATTGAGAATATGCGCGAGACGATAATACGATGCGGAGGCGAGGTTCACTTCCAGACCAAGATGACGCGCCTGATTATCGATGGCGACATGGTGGTAGGCGTGGAGGCTGTGAATCTGATTACGGGTGCTGAGCAGACCTATCGCGGACCGGTAATACTCGCTACAGGCCATTCGGCACGCGACGTTTATCGCTATCTGGCAGAGGCAAAGATTGAGATAGAGGCAAAGGGCATTGCCGTCGGCGTGCGTCTGGAGCATCCCTCGCATCTCATCGACCAGATACAGTATCACTCCAAGCAGGGCAGGGGCAAGTATCTGCCTGCGGCTGAATACAGCTTTGTTACGCAGGTGGCCGACCGTGGTGTCTATTCGTTCTGCATGTGTCCCGGAGGTTTTGTCATTCCGGCAGCTACCGACAAGGAGCAGCTTGTTGTGAATGGAATGAGTCCGAGCAATCGTGGCACTCAATGGAGCAATTCGGGAATGGTGGTAGAGACGCGCCCGGAGGATGTGGAAGGCGACGAGAACGATCCGTTGCGTGTGATGCACTTTCAGGAGCAGCTTGAGCGTGCGTGCTGGCAGCAGGGCAATATGAAGCAGACGGCTCCGGCGCAGCGTATGGCCGACTTCGTCAACGGCCGCCTGTCGTACGACCTTCCCAAGAGCAGCTATGCGCCCGGTCTGATTTCGTCGCCGTTGCACTTCTGGTTGCCTCGTCAGGTGGGCAAGCGATTGCAGGAGGGATTCAAGAAGTTTGGCAAGATGAGCCACGGATTTCTTACCAACGAGGCTGTAATGATAGCCACCGAGACACGTACATCGTCGCCAGTACGTATCGTGCGCGACCGTGAGACATTGCAGCATGTGCGTATAAAAGGTCTTTTCCCGTGTGGCGAGGGAGCAGGATATGCAGGCGGCATCGTATCGGCAGGAGTCGATGGCGAACGATGTGCCGAGATGTGTGCCGCCTACATGGAGGTATAATAAATAAAAATAGGGGCGAGTAGAGGTTGTTTACTCGCCTATTTTTATGACATATTCGCTCATGAATGAGGCTCCCGGCTGCAGGTGGTTCATGAGATATTTGTCGCGGAACTGTCCCTTATACTCGTAGTGGTCGTGAACGCCATACCACGGTTCGAGGCAGATGAAGGGAGCGTTCTTGCCGTAGGGTGTCCAAATGCCTACGCAGGGAGTGTTGAACTTTACGGTGACAACAGGACGTGCATCCTGTGGGTCGAGAATCTCGATTGAGTGCAGCTGACAATGGTCTATCACGATGGCGTCGTCCTTGAATGTCTCCTCGTTGAAGGGCAGCAGTCCGCCTTCGAGTGTGGGCAGCGGATAGCGGTCGTCGGTGATGCAGCCGTCGTGATTGCCGTAGATGCGGTCAATCTCGTCAGTATTGTCAAATCGCAGCACGCCCTTGATGGGCTCGCCCTCGCTGATGCCTGGCAGGTTGAAGGCAGGATGAGCGCCTATCTGGAAGTGCATCTCGCGAGTATCGGTGTTGTGTACGTGCCATATTACGTGCACCTCATTGTTCACCAGCTTGTAGGTTACTGAGAGCATGAAGCGGTAGGGATACTGGCGCAGGGTGTGCTCGGTCTCGTGCAGCACGTAGGTGACGCTGTGGTCGGTTTGGCGCAGCACCTTGAAGTTCATGTCGCGTGCAAATCCGTGACGGCCCAGCTGATAGGTCTCGCCCTCGGTGCGGTAGGTGCCTTTCCACAATCCGCATACTATAGGGAAGAGGATTGGCGAGCGTCTGCCCCAATACTTGTCGTCGCCCTGCCAAAGATATTCCTTGTCGTCGGCATCCTTTATACTCTGAAGTTCGGCACCAAGGTCGGACACTTCAACTGTCAAATATTCGTTTTGTAGCTTTTCCATTTTTGTTTGTATGGTTTTTAGTCTTCAAACTTCGTTATTTGGTTCTTTCTTCAAACATCTTCATGAGCCATTGTTTCTGTTCGGCAATGGTCAGGTTGCTGTTGTCGAGCACCAGGGCGTCATCGGCCTGACGGAGCGGTGATGTGGCGCGGTGGGTGTCGATATAGTCGCGCTCCTCAACGTTCTTGAGTATGTCATCGAAGTCGGCAGGCATTCCCTTGGCCTGTAGCTCCTTGTATCGGCGCATGGCACGTATCTGGGCTGTAGCAGTCACGAAAATCTTCAGTTCGGCATTTGGAAACACAACAGTTCCTATGTCGCGTCCGTCCATCACTATGCCTTTCTCACGGCCCATTGCCTGCTGCTGCTCCACCAGTTTGGCACGAACGAATGGCAGGGCTGCTACAGGGCTTACGTGCTGCGACACTTCAAGCGAGCGTATCTCGCGCTCCACCACCTCGCCGTTAAGGCAAACTTCTGGTCGGCCGGTCTCGGCATTTAGCTTGAACGCAATCTGCACCTGTGGCATAAGCTGCTCCAGGCGTTCTGCTTCGACGTTGCCCTCGCTGTCGAAGAGGTTGTTGCGCATTGCAAACAGCGTCACGGCACGATACATTGCGCCCGTGTCGACGTAGATGTAGCCCACCTCGCGGGCCAGGTCTTTTGCCATAGTGCTCTTTCCGCACGACGAGTATCCGTCAATGGCTATCACAATTTTCTTCATTCCAGTATATAGTTTCTAATTTTTCCCTTTTTACTCTTTTGCATTTTACTCTTTTACTTTTCAAAGGTTGAACGCCGCATTCACCACTACTGACGAGCTTGACACGTGGTATTTGCCATAAGCCAAGTTAATCTTGATGCGGCTGAGATTGAGTCCGGCACCGAACGACAGTCCGGCTCCGTGCGAGCTTTTGCCGTCGGCCGTCTCGATCTTCATGTCGTGAGCCCTACGGAAGTTGTAGCCGCCACCAATCCATATTGATTCTGAGATTACGGCATCTACTCCGAGCACAAGGTGGTTGATAAAGCTGTAGTTCCAGTGGTTGAGGTCGACAAGTGTTGCCGAGAGTCGGAAAGGCATGTTTTCAAACTTCTTGCTTGCGCCAACCTGCAAGTCGACAGGCATACTTTCAAAGTTGTCGTCGTAAGCCTTGAGCTGTCCGCCGAGGTCGCGTGCCACGGCCGAAACCGACCATTCTGTATCGGGGTCGTAGTAGTTCAGACCGAGGTCAACCCCCATAGCCAGCGAGTTGTAGCTGCCAATGTATGATGTGATGAATCGGGCTGCAATACCGCCTGCTATGCGGCTGCCGAGCATGTACGAGAAGTGACCGCTCACGGCAATATCCTTGGCGGAAAAATCGCCCGTCTGCTGGTTGTCGGCGTCAGTCTGCCGCATTGTGCCGTAATTGATAAACTGTCCACTTACGGCCCACGAGATCTTTTCGCCCACGTTGCGGTTGAACGATGCGCTTGCTGCCATCGAGCCCGACATGTAGGTCATGAAGTTGAATCCGATGGTCTTGTCGCTTACCGACGACAGCAGGGCAGGATTGTGGAACGTAAGCGAAGCGTCGTCCTCGATAAGCGTAGTGTTGTCGCCACCCAGCGCCGCAGCGTGTGCGCTTACCGGAAGGCGCAGAAAATTATACAGTGTCTGGCTTTCCTGGGCGCACATTGTGGCGATGCTGGCGAATGTAAGTATATAAAATGCGGTTAAAAATCTTTTCATCGTTTATATAATATGGTGCAAAGTTAATAAATAAACGATAAACGCCACATTTTATTGTCTCGTTTTATTATCTCATTTTATGATTTCCTTGGCACGCTCAAGTGCCAGGTTGATGTGGCTGCAGATGTTGTCCTCGCCGATAAGGTCGTAGAACTTGGCCTTTTCGAGCTGGCTGTGCACCTTCGGACTTACTCCCGACAGCACAATCTGAATGCCCTCGTTCTTGCTCATAAGGCAGAGGTTGGTGAGGTTGTGGATACCTGTTGAGTCTACAAACGGCACCTTGCGCATACGTATTATGCGCACCTTTGGGCGGTCGCCGAAGGTGGCCATAATCTCCTCAAACTTGTTGCCGGCACCGAAGAAGTAGGGGCCGTTGATTTCGTAAACCTCTACGCCCTGCGGAATGGTGAGATGCTCGAGGTTGCCCTTGACGATGTCCGACTCCTCGTTGATTTCGTCCATGATAACCTTCACATCGGTAGTCTCCGACATACGCTTCATAAATAGCAGACAGGCTATGATGAGTCCCACCTCAATGGCTACGGTAAGGTCGAAGATGATGGTGAGGAAGAATGTGATGAGCAGCACGGTGACGTCGCTCTTGGGGTTCTTCATCAGCGCTACAAACGAGCGCCATCCGCACATTCCGTACGACACGATTACGAGCACACCGGCAAGGCAAGCCATCGGGATGTACTTGGCAAGCGGCATGAGGAAGAGGAAGATGAGCAGCAACACTACGGCGTGGATGATACCGGCTATAGGAGTGCGTCCGCCGTTGTTGATGTTGGTCATAGTACGGGCTATGGCTCCAGTGGCAGGGATTCCGCCGAAGAGAGGTGAGGCGAGGTTGGCAACACCCTGGGCGATAAGCTCGGTGTTAGAGTTGTGGTGGTCGCCAATAACACCGTCGGCTACTGTGGCTGAGAGCAGCGACTCGATGGCTCCGAGCACGGCAATGGTGAGCGCAGGTGGTACAAGGCTCTTTATGGTGTCCCATGTCATTGCCGGAACCTGCATATCCGGAATATCGTTGCTCACGCTGAAGCGGTCGCCGATGGTCTCGATGGTGGTAACGCCAAAGTAAGTCTTGAGTATCAAGGCTGCGATGGTCATTATGATGATGGCAACGAGTGAGCCCGGAATCTTCTTGCTGAACTTAGGGGTGATGGCTATTATGACAACACTCAATATGCCCACGAGCGAACACCAAAGGTCGGCTGTAGAGAAATGCGAGATGTAGCAGCCCCACTTCTCGATGAAGTCAGACGGTACGGAGTCGATGGTCAGTCCGAAGAGGTCCTTGATCTGGGTGGTGAAGATGGTCACGGCAATACCGCTCGTAAATCCTACGACAATGGGGTAGGGGATGTACTTGATGATGGTGCCGAGCTTCAGCGCGCCGAACATGATGAGAAACACGCCTGCCATGAGTGTGGCTATGGTGAGGCCCTCAAGACCGTACTTCTGTATGATGCCGTATATGATGATGATGAAAGCACCCGTAGGACCTCCAATCTGCACTTTGCTGCCGCCGAGCAGCGAGATGATGAATCCGGCTACGATGGCCGTGATGATGCCTTTCTCAGGCGTTACGCCCGAGGCAATACCAAAGGCAATGGCAAGCGGCAGTGCCACAATGCCCACAATGATGCCCGCCATGAGGTCGCTCATGAACGTCTTACGGTTGTACGACTTAAGCGTCGTAAACAGTTGGGGTTTAAAATCGAATGTTTTCATCCTCAAATTTTAAGTGTTGAAATGAAATGAATTGAATATAAAACAATAGTTTCCTGTAAACGACTGCAAAATTAAGCATTTTTTAGAAGATGGCAAAATCGTAACCAAGCAAAAACGGCAAAAGCGGTTGTCGTAAAGAATAATTTATGATATTTCGTTGCTTTTTGTGCTAGACATTGTGTAACTTTGCAAAATAGAGGCTTCGCCCCGGCCTGCAATGAACATTAAAAACAAATATAGAATATAATAAGGAGTGGAACAGAAAAAGTCACAGCGTGCCGATTTGGAGAGATGGCGTCCTGCATTGTTTCTCGTGGGACTCGTAGTGTCGCTGTCGCTGTTTTTTGCCGCATTGGGATACACTACATCTGACGACCCGGACATCGACGTGTCGAGCCTGTTGGACGACATTTCAAAGGAGAACGAGTATGTGCCTGCGGCTGTGCCAGACCGTACTAATATGGTGGCGGCTGCCGCAGCCAAGCCTAAGAAGCCCGACACGCAGCAGCTTAAGGTGGTCGACCACAAGACTCCCGCGGAGCAGCTTGGCGACATAGCTGAAAGCCATACTGAGGGCGAAGACGGCGACGAGGCTGCCGCAGCCGAAAGTGCAGAGGACAACGCCAAGGCTACGCCTCAACCCATCGCAGTCGATATGGGCGACAATCCGCTCAACTTCCGTATCGTCGAGCAGTTGCCCGAGTTTCCGGGTGGAATGTCGGCATTCGTAAAGTGGATTACCGACAACCTGAAGTATCCCTACTCGGCACAAAACCAGAAGATAAAGGGACGAGTGGTCGTCACATTCATAGTAAATGCCGACGGAACAACATCCGACCTGAAGGTGTCGAAGTCGGCTCATCCCATTCTCGACCGTGAGGCAATGCGTGTAATGCGTATGATGCCGCGCTGGAAGCCGGGCGTTGCCAACAACCGTCCCTGCCGCACTATGATGGCAATACCCGTTGAGTTCGCATTATAGGAGCATACTAAAAACAGACATTCATTTATAAAGACATTAAAGATATTCAAAAAAGATATTATGAAGACAGCTGATGAAATATTGAAGCAAGTGAACGATTTTCTCGACAACCTTGCTTACGACCGCAAGCCAGAGTCGCTTTACGCCCCGATACGCTACGTGCTCTCTATGGGAGGCAAACGCATCCGTCCGGTGCTGATGCTCCTTGGCTACAATATGTTCAAGGACAATCCCGAAAGCATCCTGATGCCTGCTTGCGCTCTTGAGACCTATCACAACTACACATTGCTGCACGACGACCTTATGGACAACGCTTCGATACGTCGCGGACATCAGACGGTGCATTGCAAGTGGGATGCCAATACTGCCATTCTCTCGGGCGACTCTATGCTTGTGCTTGCCTATCAGCGCATGGCACAATGCGACAAGGCTTATCTGTCACAGGTGCTCGACATCTTTACCGAGACAGCCCTGCAGATAGGCGAGGGCCAGCAGTATGACATGGACTTCGAGCATCGCAACGATGTGGCAGAAGACGAATATATAGAGATGATACGCCTCAAGACAAGTGTGCTGCTTGCGTGTGCGCTTAAGATTGGTGCCGTGCTGGCAGGAGCTTCTGACGAGGATGCCGACAATCTCTATAAGTTTGGCGAACGCATAGGACTTGCCTTCCAGCTGCAGGACGACTATCTCGATGTTTACGGCGACCCGAAGGTGTTCGGCAAGGCTATAGGCGGCGACATTACTTCTAACAAGAAGACCTACATGCTCATCAACGCCTTCAATCGTGCCAATGCAGAGCAGCGTGCCGAACTGGAGCGCTGGGTGAATGCTGAGACTTTCGACCGTGAGGAGAAGATTGCAGCTGTGACAAGACTGTACAACGAGATTGGTATCGACAGTCTGGCACAGGACAAAATAGCCCAATACTTCGACGAGAGCCGCAAGTATCTTGATGCTGTTAGCGTGGCCGATGAACGTAAGACCGAACTGGCTGCCTATGCTCAGCGTATGATGAAGCGCAAGTATTAATTGTTCGTGTTTCATCCGGTCAATCATTAATAATTACTCATTAATAATTAAACATTAAAAAGTGCCCTATCGTAGATTTCCTAAGACAGACACGGCCCGCCTGCGTTCGCTCGGAGAGTTGCTTGAGAATAATGCCGTTTATGCTGCCAAGACAAGATTCATCAGCATGGACTTGATAGCTCAAGCCAAGAAGCTGCACGACCAGCTGAAGACGCTTAGTGCCCGGTTCCTGTTGGGTTATGAAGCCCAGATGCGCAACTACAAGCGCTTGGCTAAACCGCAGAAGAACATGATGATGTATTTGCAGCACTTTGTGCGCGTACTGCTTATGGGAGTAGAGCGTGGCGAAATAAAGATTTCGGCACTCGGCGAATATTACGATATCAAAAGTCCTGACGAGACATTGCGTCAGTTGCATATCGTGGACGATGCCTGTGAAATAGCTCCAAGGTTGATAGAGGGAGAGAAGAAACGTATAGCTGCCGGTGGACGACCCATTTACAATCCTACTATAGGTATGGTGGCAACGCATTTCGACATCTTTCTCGATATTTACAAGCAGCAGAGCATCCTTAATGATAAGGCAGACCGCACACTTGCCGAACTGAAGATTCTGCGTGCGCAGATTGATGCTCTTCTGGTGGAAATATGGAATGCGGTGGAGGCTCACTTTGCTGATCTGCCGCCCGAGACACGCTATGACGAGTGCCGCAAATACGGCTTGATATATTATTATCGTAAAGGAGAATTGAAAATATGAATTTCATAGACACACACACGCATCTTGACGGCGAGGAGTTTGCTGCCGACCTGTATGATGTTGTCGACAGGGCTCGTGAGGCTGGTGTGAGCAAGGTGTTTGTGCCGGCTATCGACCTTAAGTCGGTTGACACGGTGGTGGAGACGTGCCGCAAGTTTCCAGGTTATGCCTATCCGATGATCGGACTGCATCCCGAGGAGGTGAGAGCCGACTGGAGCAGCGTGCTCGACGAAATGTACAAACGCTTAGAGCCGGGCCATCCCTTCATCGCTGTGGGCGAAGTGGGAATCGACTACTACTGGTCGCGCGAGTTTGAGAAAGAGCAACTCATGGCTTTTGAGCGTCAGGTGGAGTGGTCGATAGAAACGCGTCTGCCGCTTATGATTCATTGCCGTAAGGGACAGAACGAGATGGTAAGCATGCTGCGCCATTATGCCGATGAATTGCCGGGCGGCGTGTTCCATTGCTTTACGGGCAATGAGCATGAGGCGGAAGAACTGCTGCAGTTTGAACGCTTTGTTCTTGGCATTGGTGGCGTGCTGACATTTAAGAAGAGTCATCTGCCTGAAGTGTTGCCCAGTGTGGTGCCGCTAAATCGTATAGTTCTCGAAACCGATTCACCCTATATGGCACCTGTGCCTATGCGTGGCAAGCGCAACGAAAGTGCTTATGTAGCATATGTATTGCAGAAGCTTGCTGAGTGCTATGGTGTAGATTTGCAATGTGTGGCTGATACTACAAATGCTACTGTTAAGAGAATTTTTGGTATATAAAAAAGGCAAAATGGTGTAACGACACAAGGCTACGACTGACGACGTTGCGAATGTGAATGTATGGCCTTTTGCAATCGTGATACTAATGTCAGTAACGTGATATAAACTTCTGTGGCGTGGCTTGAAACAATCGTATCATGCCATGATATGACCGTATTGCGCCTTGATACAATCGTTTCATGCCATGATACGAATGTTTTATGTAGACTCCTTTTATTTCTTAAGGAAGCTGTATTGTCTTACAACGGCTCCATTGTCGTCGGCAAGGAATTTTATAAATCCAGCCTTGTTGTTATTTGTGTTGGTGCTGGCCAAACGCTCATTATCTATTGCTTTCTGACCATTCACCCATACGCTGATGTTGTCGCCATGTACGCTTACGTTGGTAGTACACCATTCGCCGTTGCTTGCAAACTTGTGCCATACGTCGCTTCCGTACAGTCTTACTCCATGCTGGCGGTTGAATATGAGCGCAGGTACAGAGCGCAGGCTTAGGGTAAGGTCGCCTTCGGTGAGCCAGTCGAATGCAATGTCGAAGTTGGCAAGCTCGTCGTGGATAATCCAGAATCCGCGTTTCTCCATTCTTGTTTCCTCGGTGTGGTTTTGGTTGTAGCCGCCTTCGGCGTGCCAGTTGTCAATAGCTGCAAGCACCTGGTCGATGTGAGTGTCAACCCCCTCTTCGTCATAGTGGCGAATAAACGACTGCTTGGCTGCATAGAGCAGGGCGTAGACATATTTGCCAGCGTTGGCTTCGGGGTGAGAGCTTATTATTTCTGCTGAGGCAAGAGCCATGGCGTCGTCAAGGTTGGCGTTGCCATAATACTTACGCATATAGGTCAGAGCCTGAATGCTGTGGGTGTAGCCCATTTCGACAATAATCTTGCGGCGCAGATTTTCGTTGGTGGTCAGAGCGTCAGCTTCGCGCAGAATCAGATAGCGTTGCTCTGGGGTTAGCGTGGACCGTTCGGCTGTCATAAGTATTCTTGCCACGATAGCCTCGCGCTCAGCAGCCGACTTCTGTTTAGCCATGTCTGCCAGCAGCTGCACCGCCTTTTCAGGAGTGTTGTTGATTATTATCTTGTCTGCCTCGTCCTGTGGCATCTTGCTCATTTCGGATATTTCGCGGTTAAGACTTGTAGGCCAGAAAGGTATGGCGGCAGGTTTGGGCTTTGTTGTGGCTGTTGGTTGGACTGCCTTTTTACGTCCTGCATGAATGTCAAGAATTTCTTTAACCTTCGTCTTTATTCCCGGTTGTGAGGCTGCTGCCTCGGCAATACGGTCGTCAATGCCGTTCATAGAAAGCAGAATATCGTAAGCCGTCGTGGAGAGTTCGGGCACTTCCAGATACATTGCTATGTGGCCCGCATCAGCTGGTTTGGCACATTTGGCGAGCAGCTGCATCATGTGCTGCTGAACGTCGGGGTCATAGCTGCGGTCGAGAGCCTTCTTCAGTCCGCTTCGCAGCACGTCGGTGTATTTTCTGCCAGAACTGCTCATGGTGTAATCTACGATAGCATCAATGGTTTGCAGGCAGGCTCTGTACTGTCGTGCGTCATCGGGTTCGCCCATTCGGCTGAGCATTTCCACACTTACCTCAGCGTTGTTGGCAAGTGAGTCGAGAATGTCTATTGTAGGGGTACGGCCTGTCAGGGTTCTTTGTTTTACCGCTTCGGTGGCAAATCGTTCTATGGTGCGTCGGCTTGTCTGTGCATAAAGTGCAATATTGCAGCATATTGCAATAAGAAGAATTGTTATACGTCTCATTATTGATGTTCTGAATGTTTTTTAGCGTGCAAAGTTACGCATAAAAACACAGAAGACCTAACCTCATGTTGTTTTATGAAAATAAAAACATAAAAATTTGTTACTTTCGTTGCTGTTGTCTGATTTTATATGTAATTTTACACTATGTATCAGAAATTCATAATAAACCAGAATGGAGTGCTGAAGTTTGGTAATGTCTATCTGCATCGCGAACTGCTCAACAGAGGCGAACGCTGCCCGTTTGGCGGTGGATTGTGGAAGGTAGACAACAATCGTGGAGCTATAGTGCTCTACGGACGTTCGTTTGACTTCGGACGGCCTGATTTCGACTTCTTGAAGAGCGTGGACTGGAGTTTCCTCGGTGGCAAGGAGTATCCATTGCTTTTCCTTCCGCATTGGCCCGACGAGAGTATTGTAGAGCCGGTGCTGATTAATGGTATCTATTAATAAATTTTCGAAAAAGTAAACCAACAACGAAATGAGTAACATTGAATATGACAACCCCGTAGAACAGATATTTCATGACGACCTTTATGGTTATTTGCGATCATTAGACTTGGTAGACGAGCGGATACCAGAAGCTCCCGACCTTGACGAACTGTGGTTTAAGATAGGCCAGAGCTATATGACTGACGGCATACGCGAGTACAATACAGGCTATCCGTCGGTGGCATTGGGATGGATGATGTTCATAGGTATGGCTGTGGCAAAGT
>OQVT01002170.1_pt1 | contig 12635 bp, 10 predicted proteins | sample 1691561 | NCBI WGS metagenome assembly OQVT01 (sample SAMN03418260, study PRJEB22391) | human gut metagenome | biome: human-gut; feature: organic feature; material: feces | host: Homo sapiens | place: Tanzania | collected 2013-01 | reverse complement strand
TGCTTCGGGATAACCCTGCATTTGGCACGATTCATTTGCAAAGATACAAATTTATTTTCTAACTTGCAAGTATTTTATGGTTTTTCTTTATTTATTTAACCTTTATTCGTGCTTAACGGTACATTTATTACATACATTAACAATAAAGGCAAGCTGATTCAATCCTGCCAATACCAGCAAAACTCCTAGGATGTACATGATTACCTCAATAAAGAAGTTCGGCATAATAACCAGCCAGAGTCCAAACAGAATACTGCCAACGGCTACTAACGGAAACAAGCTGTGACTGCTGGTTTCGCCACGACGCAACGCCATGAGGTAAGTTGCTACTCCTACCAAACCGGGTATCATGAATAACATACCGATGGTTATAACCAAGTAAGCAGCTGCCACATCGGGCATAGCTACCAACAATATACCTACTGCCAACGAGCATAGGCTACTAATAAGCGAATAATTACTAAATGATTTCATATAAACGAATATTATAAAACAGTTAAACTTCCATCATTGTCTTCACGAATTTATGCATTTATTTCCATACACGCACTATCGGGTGATGATTATTTAGCAGAGAAGTCTTTTTAATATCAAATTAATACCTTCTCCTTATTATATAACAATAAGAAAGCCACGGCGACTTTTTTCCGTTAAAATGAATAAAAAAGTTCGTTTTCATTTGCAATATAAAATTTAATCTCTACATTTGCCTGTGAATTTAAAAACAAGAACAATGAAATCGATAATGAATCATACTTATTTCTGGTGGCGCCGCTTGCAACTCAAAAGGTCGTAAGGGAACATCAGTCGTATGGTTATATGTGATTCATTCAGTATAAAATTCAAAAGAGGCTGTCGTACTTACGACGGCCTCTTTTCTTTTATAAAACAAACTATAATACAAACGAAAATATAAATAACAATGAAAACTTATCAAGTAGACAAAGACGGATTTTACGGCGACTTCGGAGGTGCATATATCCCCGAGATATTGCACCGATGTGTAGAAGAGCTGAGAAACTCTTACCTGAACGTGATAGAAAGCGAAGATTTTAAGAACGAATTCGCACAGCTGCTGCGCGACTATGTAGGACGTCCGTCTCCACTTTACTTAGCGAAAAGATTATCAGATAAATACGGATGCAAAATATATCTGAAACGAGAAGATTTGAATCACACCGGAGCGCATAAGATAAACAACGCCATAGGTCAGATTTTGCTGGCACGACGCATGGGCAAGAAACGTATCATAGCCGAGACCGGCGCAGGACAGCATGGCGTGGCTACCGCTACCGTATGTGCGCTGATGAACATGGAGTGCATAGTTTACATGGGCAAAACCGATGTAGAGCGCCAGCACGTTAACGTAGAGAGAATGAAGATGCTGGGAGCTACCGTACGCCCCGTAACATCGGGCAACATGACGCTGAAGGATGCTACCAACGAGGCTATACGCGACTGGTGTTGTCATCCCGAAGATACTTACTACGTGATAGGTTCTACCGTAGGTCCGCACCCCTACCCTGATATGGTGGCACGCCTGCAGTCGGTTATCAGCGAGGAAATAAAGAAGCAACTCATGGAGCACGAAGGGCGTGATTATCCCGACTACCTGATGGCGTGCGTAGGAGGCGGAAGCAATGCCGCAGGAACCATCTACCACTACATAGATGACGAAAGAGTGAAGATAGTACTGGCCGAAGCAGGAGGTAAAGGTATCGACAGTGGCTTGTCTGCAGCTACAATTCAGCTTGGAAAGCTTGGCATCATTCACGGTTCTAAAACGCTTGTAATGCAAGATGAAGACGGACAAATCTTAGAGCCTTACTCTATTTCGGCAGGACTTGATTATCCGGGAATCGGCCCGATGCACGCCAACCTTGCACACGAGCACCGCGCTACTGTTCTTGCCATAAACGATGACGAGGCTATCCGCGCCGCATACGAACTGACAAGACTGGAAGGTATTATCCCTGCACTCGAATCGGCTCACGCATTAGGTGCTCTACAGAAGATGAACTTCAAGCCCAGCGATATAGTGGTACTCACCGTATCGGGACGTGGCGACAAGGATATAGAGACTTACCTTAACTACAAGTTATAACTTAAAACGCTAACCACAATGAAAACATATACATACAAAACGAATCATAAAGTTCTGCTGGGCGACTTATACACTCCGGTAGTGACTTACCTTAAAGTGCGCGACTTGTTTCCGCAGAGCGTATTGATGGAGAGTTCTGACTATCACGGCAGCGAGAACAACCGCTCGTTCATCGGACTGAATCCGATAGCCAGCGTAAGCGTAAACCACGGCATTGCTACTTCGGTATTCCCCGACGGAAGTCAAGAAGAGAAACCGCTATCCGACGAATTTAAGGTAGACGACGCAATCAACGATTTCCTGAGTCACTTTAAAGTGGAAGGAGAATACGCCAACTACTGCGGACTATACGGATATACCACCTTCAACGCCGTTCGCTACTTTGAGCACATACCGGTAAAAGACAGTCGCGAACGCCTTAACGATGCGCCCGAAATACTATACATTCTTTATAAATACATCATCGTATTCAACGATTTCAAGAGCGAGATGGTGCTGATAGATATGGAAGACGGACAAGAGCCAAGCCATATAGCCGAAATTGAAAAGGCTATCAGCAACCGTAATTATACTACATACGATTTCACAGCCGAAGGCGACACCACAAGTACACTGACCGACGAGCAGCACAAGGCTAACATCCGTAAAGGTATAGCTCACTGTATGCGTGGCGATGTTTTCCAAATAGTTCTTTCACGCCGCTTCATCCAGAAGTTTAAAGGCGACGACTTCAAGCTTTATCGCGCACTGCGCAGCATCAACCCCTCTCCTTATTTGTTCTATTTCGACTTCGGAGGATTCCGTATCTTCGGATCTTCGCCCGAGACTCACTGTAAGATAGAAGGACGACAGGCTACCATAGACCCGATAGCCGGCACCACACGACGCAGCGGAGACAAGCAGACCGATGAGAAGTTGACCGCTGCCTTGCTGGCCGACCCAAAGGAAAATGCAGAGCACGTAATGTTGGTTGACTTGGCACGTAACGACCTGAGCCGCAACTGCCACGACACTCACGTAGAGTTCTACAAGGAGCCGCAATACTACAGCCACGTTATTCACTTGGTTAGCCGTGTAAGCGGAATACTGAACGACGATGCCAACCCGATACGTTCGTTCATCGATACATTCCCTGCCGGAACATTGAGCGGTGCGCCTAAAGTAAGAGCCATGCAACTAATCAGCGAGATAGAGCCGCACAACCGCGGAGCGTACGGTGGATGCGTGGGATTCATCGGACTGAACGGGACCTTGAACCAAGCCATCACCATTCGTACCTTCGTAAGCAGAAACAACGAGCTCTGGTTCCAGGCAGGAGGCGGTATCACAGCCCTCAGCAATGAAGAGAACGAACTGCAAGAAGTAAACAATAAATTAGGAGCGTTAAAGAAAGCCATCTTACTGGCAGAAAAGCTCTAACCCATAAAACTAAGGAACAATGAAAATAGTCATCATAGATAATTACGACTCGTTTACGTACAACCTGAGCCATCTGCTTAAAGAGCTTGGTGCCGACGTAACCGTACTGCGAAACGATTGTTTTGAGCTGAAAGACCTTGAAGAGTTCGACAAGATTGTGCTGTCGCCCGGTCCCGGCATCCCCGAAGAAGCAGGTCTGCTGCTCGACGTTATAAAAGAGTACTCCGGAAAGAAGCCGATATTAGGCGTGTGCCTCGGCGAGCAAGCCATAGGCGAAGTGTTCGGCGGAAAGTTGGTCAACCTATCTACAGTTTACCACGGCATACAAAGCCCCGTAGACATAACCGTAGATGATTATATATTCGACGGACTGGGCAAGGAAATTCCCGTAGGACGATATCACTCATGGGTAGTAGACAACGACGGTTTCCCCGATGACCTTGAAGTAACCGCCGTAAGTAAAGAAGGATACATCATGGCACTACGCCACCGCAAATACGACGTAAGAGGAATACAGTTCCATCCGGAATCAGTGCTAACCCCCAACGGTAAGCAGATGATACGCAACTGGATAGAACACGCAGCGCAAGCCTGAGATCAATACATTATTACACTACAACAATTAGCTACTACAAAATGAAAGAAATACTAAATAGACTCTTCGCTCACGAAGAGCTAACTCACCAAGAAGCCTACAACCTGATGTCCAACATCACCCGTGGCGCATATAACGAAGCACAGATAGCCTCACTGCTTACCGTATTCCAAATGAGAGGCATCAAGGTAAACGAGCTTACAGGCTTTAGAGAAGCATTGCTAGAAACTCGTGTGCCTGTAGACCTTAAGGAATTTACTCCTATAGATATAGTAGGTACCGGAGGCGACGGCAAGAATACGTTCAACATATCTACGTGTGCCTGTTTCATTGTGGCAGGCGCCGGATATAACGTTGCCAAGCACGGAAACTACGGAGCTACTTCTGTAAGCGGAGCAAGTAATGTGATGGAGCAGCACGGCGTTAAGTTCACCAACAACGAAATCCGTCTTAGAAACTCTATCGAGAAGTGCCACATGGCTTATCTGCACGCTCCGCTTTTCAACCCTGCCATGAAGACCGTGGCTCCTGTGCGCAAGGCATTGAAGGTACGCACCGTGTTTAACTTGCTTGGTCCGCTGGTTAACCCTTGTCTCCCCGCACGACAGTTATTGGGTGTGGCCGATCTTCAGCAGATGAGACTTTATACCAACACGCTGCAACGCTTGGGCATAGAGTTCGCCATCGTAAACAATCTGGACGGATACGACGAAATCTCGCTGACAGACGACTTCAAGGTGATGACCAACAATTACGAAACCATCTATCACCCGTCGGACTTGGGATTCTCTACCGCACAGCGCGAGGAGCTTTACGGCGGCAGCACACCCGAAGAAGCGGCACGCATTTTCGACAATGTACTTCAGAACCAAGCTACAAAGGCGCAGACAGAGTGCGTATTGATCAACGCTTCGTTCGCCATACAAGCGTGCGACCAGCAGAAAACTATAGAAGAATGTGTAAGCATAACACGCGAATCGCTTGAAAGCGGCAAAGCATGGAGAACCTTTAAGCAGTTTGTAGAAATAAACAGCAAGGAGGCGTAATCATGAGCAAGGATATTCTGGACGAGATAATCGCGCATAAGCGAATAGAGATAGCGGCACAAGAACAAAACGTTCCTATAAGTTTCTTGGAAGATTTGTTGGAAAAGAATGGCGACATGGCAGCGACTCATAGCATGAAAGCAAGCCTTGCCGCATCCGATACCGGCATCATAGCCGAGTTTAAACGTCGTTCGCCATCGAAAGACTGGATAAACAGAGATGCCGACGCAAAGATCATCCCGGCAAGTTATCAGCAGGCTGGAGCTTCGGCACTGTCTATACTTACCGATGAGCATTTCTTCGGAGGAAGTCTGCGCGACATTCGTGCGGCACGCCCCACAGTGTCACTGCCTATCTTACGGAAGGACTTCATCATCAGTCGTTACCAACTATTGCAAGCCAAGGCGGCACAAGCCGATGCCGTACTGCTGATAGCCGCCGCACTGAGCAAAGAAGAATGTCGCACGTTGGCATGCGAGGCGCATAAATTAGGGTTGGAGGTACTGCTTGAAATGCATCATGAAGACGAACTGGATTACGTAAACGAGTATGTAGATATGGCTGGAATAAACAACCGCAACCTCGGCACATTCCATACCGATGTAGAGAACTCGTTCCGCATGGCAGAGAAGTTGCCCGCCGATGTCCTGAAAGTATCAGAAAGCGGAATCTCAAACCCGGAGACAGTGAAACTGCTACGACAAGAAGGTTTCAGAGGTTTCTTGATAGGAGAAACTTTCATGAAGACTGCCAACCCTGGAAATACATTGTCTACATTCATTAAAGAGCTGGAGTCATGATAATAAAGGTATGCGGAATGAGAGAAGCGGACAACATCCGCGAGGTGGAACAATGCGGTGCCGACTGGATGGGCTTTATCTGCTACCACCGTTCGCCACGCTACGTAGATAGCGTTCCGCACTTTATGCCGCAGAGAGCCATGCGTGTAGGTGTATTCGTAAACGCCGGTCGCGAGGAGATTCTGCAGAAAGCCGAATCGCTGGGCCTGAACATGCTGCAACTGCACGGAAACGAGTCGCCCCAACTATGCCGACAACTAACCGATGATGGCTATGCAGTAATAAAGGCGTTCTCTATCAAGACACCCGACGACGTGAAGCGCACCGCCGACTACGAAGGCACATGCCGATATTTTCTATTCGACACCCCATGCCCCGGCTACGGAGGTTCGGGCAAATGTTTCGACTGGGATATACTGTCGGAATATAAAGGAGACACTCCTTTCTTATTAAGCGGAGGACTGAAACCTACCTCACTGCCAGCTCTGGCAGCTTTCAGTCACCCCAAATGGGCAGGCATCGACCTGAACAGCGGCTTCGAAACCGCTCCGGCTCAAAAAGATGCCGATGCCCTGAAATCATTTATCGAACAATTTAAAAACTTACCACTATGAACCGTATAAACCAACTATTCAGTGAGAAGAAACACGATATACTATCACTTTACTTTTGTGCCGGAAGTCCCAACCTTGACGGTACAGCCAACGTAATCCGCACCCTTGAACAGAAAGGAATCGACATGATAGAGATAGGTATACCGTTCAGCGACCCGATGGCCGACGGCCCCGTAATACAAGATGCCGCCACACAAGCCCTACGCAACGGAATGACGCTGCGCAAACTGTTCGCACAACTGAAAGATATCAGACAAGACACCCACTTGCCTCTTATCCTTATGGGCTACCTCAACCCTATTATGCAATACGGATTCGAAGCATTCTGCCAGAGTTGCAAGGAATGCGGCATAGACGGAATGATAATCCCCGACCTTCCGTTTAAGGACTATATGAACGAATATCTGCCCGTGGCAAAGAAATACGATTTACGCGTAATCATGCTGATAACTCCCGAAACGAGCGAAGAACGAATCCGCGAAATAGACAATCATACAGAAGGTTTTATCTACATGGTATCATCTGCCGCCATTACCGGAGCGCAGAAAGATTTCAACGAGCAGAAGCAAGCATACTTTAAGCGCATAGAGGCCATGCAGCTGAAGAACCCGCGCATGATAGGTTTCGGCATCTCAAACCGTCAGACATACGAAGCCGCCGCATCGCATGCAGCAGGATGCATCATCGGCAGTAAATTCGTAACCTTACTAAAAGAAGAAAACGGTGATGCAGCAAAGGCAGTAGACCGATTGCAGGAGGCTTTACGCCAGTAAGCGGAAAGAATCTATCGCTTTTCTTATTAAAGTTGTCTCATATCGGTCGATGTGAGCGTTCGTATCGACCGATGTGAGCGTGCGTATCGGTCGGTGTGAACGTGTGTTTCGGTCGATATGAGACATTTTTGTTTAGATGCACAAAAACATTTTGTTATTTTTTACCCCTACACAGTCCTTATTTTAGACATTTTTTGTATCTTTGTGACAATATAAACATCAATCGTGATTATTTTGACATGATAAAGCCTAACTATCCCTCTGTACTGCTCATCTATACAGGAGGTACTATCGGTATGATAGAGAACCCTGAGACCGGAGCTTTAGAAGCATTCAACTTCGACCAACTTCAAGAGAATGTGCCCGAACTGAAACGCTTTAACTACCGAATCTCTTCTTACCAGTTTACGCCCCCTATCGACTCGTCGGACATGGAACCTGCGCTCTGGGCCAAGCTCGTAAAAATCATTCATTATAACTACGATAATTTCGACGGATTCGTCATTCTGCACGGCACCGATACGATGGCTTACACCGCTTCGGCACTGAGTTTTATGCTCGAAAATCTGGATAAGCCGGTTATACTTACAGGAAGCCAGTTGCCCATCGGTGTGCTACGTACAGACGGAAAAGAAAATCTTATTACTTCTATAGAAATAGCTGCAGCCCAGTATCCTGACGGCCGAGCTATAGTGCCAGAGGTTTGTATCTTCTTCGAGAATCAATTGCTGCGCGGAAACCGTACAACCAAGATTAACGCGGAGAATTTCAATGCGTTCCAGTCGTTTAACTACCCACCTCTAGCCACTGCCGGAATACATATTAAATATGACTTGGACCGAATAAAGAGAGCCGACCCAAGACTGCCTATGCATCCGCATTACGCATTCGATACCAATGTGATAATCCTTACACTGTTCCCCGGAATACAGGAAAACATTATACGAAACGCGCTTAGCACCCCCGGACTGAAAGCGGTAATTCTGAAGACTTACGGTTCTGGAAACGCTCCGCAGAAACCGTGGTTCATCAAGTTGCTTACCGAAGTTACGCAGCGCGGCATTGTCATCGTTAATATTTCACAGTGCCCTACCGGAACCGTGGAGATGGCTCGCTATGAAACAGGTATTCATCTGCTCGATGCCGGAGTAATAAGCGGATACGACGCTACGGTAGAATGCGTGCTTACCAAACTGATGTTCCTTTTAGGCCACGACCTTACTCCGCAAGAGATACGAAATGAGATGAGTCGCTCTCTGGCAGGCGAAATAACCCGCCCGGAAATGCCTACAAGGTAATAAAATTCGGTTTGTAACAAGATTGTAACATCTATTTCACAACACAGAAATACGTTGGCATCATCTTTGCAGTTGGAACTAATAAAACAATTAACAAAATGAACGAATATCATATCTTGGTAGTAGACGACGAAGAAGACCTCTGTGAAATACTGAAGTTCAATCTTGAAATGGAAGGTTATTTTGTAGATACAGCCAACTCGGCCGAAGAAGCCCTGAAGCTGGACCTTACAAAGTACAACTTGCTTCTGCTTGATGTCATGATGGGAAGTATATCTGGTTTCAAGATGGCCCGCATGATGAAGGAGAACAAGAGTACCGCCAATATACCCATCATCTTTGTCACGGCAAAAGACACCGAAAACGATACCCTCACAGGTTTCAACCTGGGAGCAGACGACTATGTATCTAAACCTTTCTCGCTGCGAGAGGTAATAATGAGGGTGAAGGCCGTATTGCGACGCACCGCCAACACACAGGAAAAAGGTGAAACAGAACTGACATATAAAGGACTGTCTATAAACATCCCGCAGAAAAGAACCTGCATAGACGGCGTAGAGACATCGCTTACCAAAAAGGAATTCGAAATCTTACTGCTGCTCTTGCAGAACAAAGGACGTGTATTCTCGCGCGAGGACATACTTAATAAGGTGTGGAACGATGAAGCCTATGTGCTAGACCGTACCATCGACGTAAATATCACCCGCCTCCGCAAAAAGCTTGGAGAATACGGAAAGAACATCGTCACTCGCTTAGGCTACGGCTATTGCTTTGAGTGCGAATAAAGTACAGACCTTAATTGATTTTAGCCTATGACCACCTTTTCATATAAGGTACTGCCTTTCAGCCAAAGGCTGTTCCTTTCGGTAATCCTACTGTTTGTTACATTCGTAGGATGCTTTGTTATATTCCAATACAACCGGGAGAAATCGTTTAAAAGCGAATTGCTCAACATACAGTTGCAGAATTACAACGACCGTCTATACGATCATATCATTACAAAAAGCGAGAAGAACATCGATTCGCTAAAACAGTACGTGGCCACACACATGATGCCCGACCTACGCGTAACGCTCATCAATCCTCAGGGTACGGTAGTGTTCGACAACTCACAGAAAGAGCTTTCTACATTCGAAAACCACTCATCGCGCAAAGAGGTACAAGACGCACTGCTGTACGGTAGCGGATTTGCCATCAGTCGGCACTCGGCAAGTATAGAAGGAGAAGAGTATTTTTACTCGGCACGATACTATCCGTCGAAGCAAATAATAATACGCTCCGCTCTGCCATACAACCTCAGTTTGATGCAGCACCTCAGCACCGACTCGCAATACTTGTGGTTCACGACCATAATCAGTCTGCTGCTAGTCATTATCTTCTACAGACTTACCCGAAAACTGGGAAAATCGATTACCAATCTGCAAGAGTTCGCGGAGAAAGCCGATAAAAACGAGCCGATAGACATGAGCATCATCGATACGTTCCCCCACAATGAGCTTGGAGAAATTTCACAACATATCATCAAGATTTACAAGCGTCTGCATAGGGCTAAAGAAGCTCTCTACATAGAACGAGAGAAACTGATATCGCACCTGCAGACTTCGCACGAGGGACTTGGTGTGTTCACTGCAGACAAGAAGGAAATCTTGGTAAACAATCTGTTTACGCAATATGCCAACTTCATATCCGACAAGAACCTGACGCTGACAGAAGATATCTTCTCCATTCCGGAGTTTAGTCCTATCGTCCGCTTCTTAGAGAAAAACGAAGAGCAGGGTTCGAAAGAAGAGAAACGAATAGCGCTGCATATTTCTAAAGACGGACGTATATTCGCCGTAGAATGCATAGTTTTCCAAGACCGCTCGTTCGAGATATCTATAAACGATGTAACTCAGGAAGAAGAGCAAGCTCGATTGAAAAGGCAGCTCACACAGAACATCGCACATGAGCTGAAGACTCCTGTGAGCAGCATACAGGGATATCTGGAAACTATACTGAACAGTCCACAAATCCCGCCCGAGACAATGCATACTTTCCTTGAAAGAAGTTATGCGCAAAGCAACCGCCTCACCCATTTGCTGCGCGACATTTCTACACTGACACGTATGGACGAAGCTCCCGTAATGCAAGAGCGCGAAGCAGTAAACATAAGCACTATGGTGAAAGGAATATTCAGCGAGGTGGCAATGGGAATTGAAGAGAGACAGATAACAGTGGAGAATCTTCTGCCCGACAATTTGGTGGTAGAAGGCAATAGCTCGCTTCTGTATTCTATTTTCCGTAATCTAACAGACAACGCTATCGCTTATGCCGGAACTGGCATCACCATCCGCCTGACATGCTTCCGCGAAGACGATACGAAGTACTATTTCAGCTTCTCGGACACTGGCGTAGGAGTTCCACCAGAGCACCTTAACCGTCTGTTCGAACGTTTCTACCGTGTTGATAAAGGACGCTCGCGTAAAATGGGTGGCACCGGTCTGGGCTTAGCCATCGTAAAGAACGCGGTATTACTCCACGGAGGAACAATATTTGCAAAGAACAACCCTAAGGGCGGATTGGAATTTGTATTCACATTGAAGAAACTTTAACGCCTTGAGCATGATGCATAGCTCTATATTCAATAGGACTTACACCATATTTTCGCTTAAAGGCTGTGCAGAAGTGGCTTTGGTAATCGTAGCCCAATTTGACCCCGATGTCGGCTATCGGCAGACTGGTATCGAGGAGATAACGGACGGCGAGGTCCATGCGGAAATCGAAGAGATACTGGAAGATGGTAGTTCCGAATTCATGTTTGAATGCCTTCTTAAGAGTGCACTCGTTGGTACCGACCATCGAAGCAATTTCGTGCAGGGACGGCATGTCCTGATATTGAGAAAGAATTATGTTCTTGGCATCGTGCATCTTGTCGCGAACGAGCAGACTGTAGTATTCGTTTCCCGGAGCCAGACTGCCTGGCACGAGGAATCCAGACAAGCAATCGATGATTTTCGATTCCATATAGCGATGTGCATTGTTTCCCATCAGTCGGGCTTGATCCAGGTCGTTGGCAGCCTTGATTACGGCTTTCTCCACAGGTCGGTTCCCCTTCAGAAAAAGATGGGTGTTGTCCTTACATTGGGTAAAAAGCGAGAATTGTGAGAATATCTCTTCGTTATATTCTATCAGCTTTTCGATGGAATGCTGGGGAATCACGATACTCAGCAGGTCGAGCGAGAGATTTCTGTTGAGATTCACCTGTTGTCCGCCTTCGCCGCTGATGAAGCATACGTTGGCATTTCCCTTGTGCCAGTAAAGTTCGTGCTCGTTCTTTCCCTCCTGATAAACGCTCTTGCTGCCGAATCCCTGTGTGGCGAGGGTGAACATCAAGGCAGGTTTTACATCATGCATAACCTGAAATCCTGAGTTGTCTTCCTTGCCACGATAATGCTGATGCATGATGCCGAAATGGTCATAGTGCCACTCGTTGAGTTCTGCATTTACTATCGGAGTTCTTATAGAGTTGCTTCGCTCAATGCCATTGTTATCGCAAAACACCAAGCCGTTCATTTGTACGATTTGGTCTTTCACCTTTCCGTCCTGTATGATCTGACATTTTATCATCTTGCACCTTATTACTATTACTGCTGCAAATTTAATCATATCCTTATTTTTTATCCATTTATTCGACAAATAGAGATCTATCTTCTCTAAAAACTTGCTTTTTATTCCCTTATATTAAAATATCCAGCTCCACAAATACCTATCTTCACAATCTCATTATATCAAATGAGCTGTAATAAAGAATAAAGACTCTAATAGGAGAACAGAAAGCAAGGGAAACGTAGTGACTGATGATTTCGATTTCTCTATGATAGACGTCTTGTTTCCTATCAAAAATTTAGATTACATTAAAATAATAACAAGGAAATGAAAATTTTAGAAAGAATTCAGAGTAGAAAGGACAGCAAAGAGTGGGTGTGGTAGTGGAAGGTTTGGTAACG
>OQVT01002167.1_pt1 | contig 12645 bp, 7 predicted proteins | sample 1691561 | NCBI WGS metagenome assembly OQVT01 (sample SAMN03418260, study PRJEB22391) | human gut metagenome | biome: human-gut; feature: organic feature; material: feces | host: Homo sapiens | place: Tanzania | collected 2013-01 | reverse complement strand
GCTTGTCGCAGAGCTGATGCCAGCCATTCTCCAGGTCGTCTTCTCTTGATTCCCTGGTTTGTGTAAGGCAGCCGATGCCTCCCGGGAAGATGGCCTGTATCTGTGAACCGTCGATGCCATAGGTGTTCTGCACCTCGATGGTATCGAGTGTAGCCAGTCTTCCGCCTGTTCCGCAACCGGCATAGAAGAGTCTTCCGCCCTTCTTCAACTGCCCTTCGATGGCGGAAATCAGTTGGTTGATGGCAGGCAATGCTTCTTCTATTGCCAGAGCCACCTTCTTGTTTTCTGCATTGATATGAGCGGTGAGTTCATCCACGCTCATCTTTTCCAGATGTTCGTAGAGCGAGCTCTGCTCTGTTATTCTCTTTTCTTCTTTATTTGGCATATTACTTTATCTTTAGGGTGTAGATTTAATGTAATGAAGCCTGGATGGTCGCGGAGGCTATGGCTTGCAGTCATCTAGAGAGTTCTATCATGATGAGACCTATCATCCGATGGGCTCCTATTCTTCAGCCAGGAAATAAACCGGCGCATTGCGTGAACCTTCTTTAATCAGAAAACCGGATTTTTCCAGTTTCTTCAGCCAGTTGAGTGCTGTCTGTTTACGGATATGAAATTCCGCTTCAAGTACTTTTCTGTTAATGGAACGGTTATGCTTCAGATACTCTCTTATTTTCTCCTTCAATGCATCTTCAGAGAAAGGGTAGGAGCGGGAAGTATATAGTGATTTCTCGAAATGAGTATGATGTTTCACCTGTTTTAGCAGGTCTGCATTGGGGCGAAACTTGATGCCTCTTACGCTTACATATTCAGCTCTCACTTTATTGTCGGGTTTCAGGTCATCCATATCCAGATCTACCGAGAGCGAGAGATAACCTATTTCCGGAATGTTGATACGTCTTCCCTCCTGCAGGTCTTCTTCGATGATATCACGCAGTTGCATGAGAACGGCTGCTACATCTCCTTCACTCAGGCTGCTATGTCTGGCGATTCGGCTGATCATCTGTTTGTCTGTCATTGCTGTTTGCTCAAAGATATGGGCGAATCGGCGAGTCTCTTCATTTCCTCCTGCATTGGGAAGATAATGGATTTCATATTTTATAGCCATCGTATTCTTAAAATAAACCCATATGTCACCGCTGCTAAAAAGCGCCTTATAATTATCTAATCCAACAAATCTTGGTCCAACCTGTGTCAGACCAGACATGTAATTTTCAAAAAAACTGTTATAAATTGTATTTACTAACGGTACCAGCTGAAATACGACAAATACAACAATAAAAGGAATCAAAAAGATATATCCCCATTTGTTGTATCTGACTGCTTTTCCTCCGCTACTCTTCTTCATAAACTTACCTCCCAACTGGTATGTTTTGATTTGCTATACATCATGTTATACGTCTTATTAACCTTTATGAATGCCTCTTTTTTAAAATGACCGTGCCTTCCATGTTGTATGGCAGGCACGGTCTTTGCACTTTTGTTTTCGCGTAGGCGAAATTCCTCGCACAAAGTGTTTTCGTACGTTATATTAGTATGTTAACTCTGGGTATTTCTCTGTTACAGCCTTGTAGAAGAGATCAAGTGCCTCATCCTTTGTAGCCTTGCCTTCGAAGTAGTTCTTCATAGCGTTCTGGAACTCTTCGTTACATCCCTGATCGTAAGCACAAATGTTGCTTAAGTCGAGATCTGCTACACCTGCACAGTACATCTCAAGTGGGTTCTGTCCACCAAGAATCTTGCTCTCATAAGGCTTGTTATCCTTGCCCATGATAGTTCCATCTGCAAGTCCGTTCATTACAGTGCTGTTGTTTACGAAATCATCATCATCAACAACGATATCCTTCATGATGTCGTCATCTGTTGTCATCTTAAGGATGATATCCTTAACTAAGTTCTTGTTATCTGTTCCATTTGCAGCACAGATCCATGTACCACCCCAGAAGAAGCCCTGTGGTCCTTCAGCAGCACCCCAACCACCGTTATATCCGATAGAACCTTCTGTATCAGCAGCCATTGAGAAGTTTACTAACCATGCTGGTCCAAAGTAGCAGAATACTTTTCCTTCCGGATAGAATCCCTTTGACCAGTCATCAGACCACATATCATGTGTTCCTGTATCATTGACGGAAGATGTCATCTTGTATCCGGCATCCTTCATCTTCTTGGCAGTCTCATTGAATGTATCCCAATCACTTACGTAATTCTGAACCTCTACAGGATCATCGGTTCCGAGAACTTCCTTTGCTGCATCTCTGTTATAGAAGAGAACACCCGGGCAGCCCTGCCATGAAACGCCTTTTAACACTCCGTTAGAATCTGTTACGATATCCTTTGTATACTGATACTGCTTTGAAAGATCCTCATCGGTAATTCCGAGATCCTTGATTGGCATTGTGTAATCGGTATCGACATATTTCAAAGCGTAATCTGCCTCAACCAGGAAGAGGTCGATCTTGTCATCGGCTGCTGCGCTGTCCTGATTCAGTAATGTCTGATCCAGGTTGTTCTGGTATGCATTATCATCGTTTGGTGTGATGTTCCATACAACATCTACATCACCGATCTTACCGTGTGTTGCATCTACTTCCTCGTATCCAGGATAGTGTGCGGTAATACGGCTCTTGAACTCCTCGTTCCAGCAATAGATATTAAGAACTTTTCCTTCGTCTGCGGCCTGCTCAGCTGCCTCTGTGACAGGATCTGCACTTGATGTTGTGTCACCGGTTGTGGAATCTGTTGTCTTGCCCCCGCATCCTGCGAGCATTCCTGCAAGCATGGTTGCGCACAATAATGTGCTTACAATTTTCTTTTTCATAGTATTTTCCTCCTTATGATTTGCTTCATCAGCATGGTTCCATTATAGGGATTTTGTTACCCTCCGAATACAATATTTCTTGCAAATATATCAAAATCATGACATAATGTTCGCGAAGGCAAAAGTGAGCCGTTTTTACACACATCACAAGGAGGATATCGCATGCTAGAATCGCAATGGTATAAAAAGGAATTGGAGAACAGTGATTCCGACATAAAACACCGCTCACTGTCGGAAGAATATTCATTTTTTGAAGCGGTAAAAGACGGGAATATCGAATTCGTACAGAAGAACTGTCAGGAAGAAGCCTTCTCAAATCCGGAAGGCATGGGAATCCTGTCGAAGAATTCCCTGACCAATTTAAAATATCATTTTGTTATTACGGTCGCTTTGGTCACCCGCTACTGCATCGACGGAGGGATGGAGACGGAGCAGGCTTACCGCCTCAGCGACTTTTATATACTGCATATGGATTCGTGTACATCGATAAAAGAGATCTCAGAACTCCATGATGTGATGGCGCTCGATTTCACCGGTAAAATGCGCCTTTTGCAGAAGAACGCAGCCTTGTCCAAACCGATCGCGCAGTGCATCGATTACATCTATGCACATATCAGTTCGCGCATCACCGTCGAGGAACTCGCCGAATATACATCGCTGTCCACAAGCTATCTGTCACGCCTTTTCAAACAGAATCTCGGTGTATCGATCAGCGATTATATCCGCGAAAAAAAAATCGAAAAAGCACAGAATCTTCTGCGCTTTTCCGATTTCACTTATGTTGAGATTGCAAACTACCTCTCGTTCTCGTCCCAGAGTCATTTCATCCAGACTTTTGAGCATTACGTTGGTATGACTCCCAAGCAATACCGCAGTTCCAAATACAAGAGTACGTGGTAGTCATTATTTTAATACGATCCGCAAGGTGTGTGTGTTCTGTTCCTCGAACTCACGGAACGGAATGCACACACTTTTTGCATTCGCTTCTTTGTAAAGTGTTCCGTCGATCCAGATCTCTCCGATCTGATATTTGCCGTACTCCTTACGTCCCGGATTCTGATATACAACGGAGAACGTCTGTCCCCGGTATGGAATCTCTGCGGAGAAATTTCCCTCCGTATCAAACTGTTCCAAAAGGATCTTCGGTTCGATCATGAGATCTCCCCACAGGCCACGGAAACCGTAGATCTGTGTAACGACCGTCATCATATACCAGCTGGCTGCACCGGTCAGATACGGATACTTTCCGCGTCCCTGTGCATCGAAGTATTCCGGAATTCCCGGATACATTCTGCTGACCTCAAGATCCATCGCCTGTCCGAGAAGTGTGTACAACGCCTTATAGCCTTCCCGCACAAAACCTCTCTGATACAACGCGTTCGCATACATAACGGTCATATGAGAGAATACCGCTCCATTCTCTTTCTCGCCGTATGCAAATCCGAACATTCTTCCAAGATCGAACTTCTCTTCTTTAAAGTCTGTATTCAGGCGGTAACCACCGATATCCTTTTTATACAGATACTTATCTGCACTCTCTGTAATCGATTTTACCTGTGCATCATCCGCCACATTTCCCATGATGGAAAATACCTGACCGGTCAGCATCATGCGCACGTTTCCGTCAATGACGCCTTCCACCTGTCTGCCGGAATTATCGTAATATCCGTTGAACCAGCCTCTGCCTTCTTCGTCCGAAACCCACTCATGGTTTCGGATGAACTGCGCATACCAGTCCGCTTTCTCACGAAGATCCGCCACAAGTGTATCGATATCCACACGAATCTGTTCTCCGCTGATGTTATGCACACATTGATCCGCATATGTGCTTAATACCTCGTTTCTCTTTTCACTCGAAGCATAGGTATCCATCTTCTGGGAAAAGAGGATTTCCATCTCTTTTGCCAGCAGGATATCATTTTCGTGACATCTGTTTTTGTACGTCTCCAGCGTGTCTGCAAGATTTCTCAGATTGCCAATGTAAGCACAGGTGAACGCCACGCTTTCGCCACGCGCATCCGCCATGTCCAACGCATCGTTCCAGTCTGCTCCGCGCAGACGTATCGCACCATGCTCGCCCGCCTCATAGAATGCACACAGGTTCTGAAGCAGAAGATGTTCAAGGACCGTTCCCTCATATACATTTCCATCTTCGTCCTTCTGCCGCATTCCGTAATCCGCATTCCACTCAGCGTCTTTCCTGTTTCCACGACACACCTGAGGATCCTTGAAATACGACACCTTTTCCTTTAAGATCTCTACATCACCAGTCTGGTTCATATACAGCTTCGTTGTGACAAAAGGCCAGAATGCGTGATCCATCCAGACTCTTGTGATGTTATTGCGGTCTGCGACAAACTCTCCCGGCTGACTGCCGATAATTGTCGCATTTGTTCCGTCGAAACGCACACCCGCAAAGCTGTTTAGAATCATGGAACGCACTTCCTTCGGATCAAGGATCAGAAGGGATAAACAATCCTGCCAGAGATCTCTCCATCCTCTGCCGCCTCTTCCATAATCGTGATACGGAAGGAACGAGCAGCCGTAAATTCTTCTAAGAACCGGCTGGAAACAGATCCATTTCAGATAACTGTCTTCCTTCGGATTTCCGGTTTCAAATGAGATATTGACCAGACGATTCCAGTATTCCTTCGCCTCTTCAAAAGCCTGATCGGCCTGTTCCTTTGTTTTTAATGCCTCAGCAGTTCTTGTAATCTCAGAAACTTCTTCGGTCATTCCGCTTACAATGATGTACTCTTTCGCTTCACCCGGTTCCAAAGTAACCTCTGCAAAAGACATCGCTCCAAGTGCTTCTTTTCCGTCGATCTTCTCGCCAGCCTTACATCCCTTCTTCTTCTCTGCAAGTGCCTCTGGCGCAATAAATGTGCCGCTTTCGCCGATAAAAGATTCTGCAGTTGGGAAGAAGCATTCCGGATCATTTCCGTTCTCATCACTGCCGATCACATAGTAGGTCATGTTATTTTTCTGATGCCCTCTCTCATCGAAAGAGAGTACCGGTTTGCAACACACACCGTTTGGCATAGTGGTGATCCGGTGCAACAGGGAGGTCACATGGCGGTGATCTCTGATGTTATCCGCACTTCTTCCATAAAGTGGAATCGCAGGAGTGATGCGTACCGACTTTGCACCCTCTTCCTTATTTACGACCTTCACCTGCATGACCTCTGCGCCATATCCAAGCGGTGCAAAAAGACGGATCGTTGCCTCGAGCTTCACTTCCTTTATGATGCGTTTCTCTTCCTGCCACATAAATCCGGCATCCAGTGTAACATCATCTTCTTTTCCTAGAAAACGCTCATACTCGCACTGTGCGGACGCCCCCGTAAGCGAATAGCTTTTGTCTCCATCCACCGTGCACCAGATATTTCTGGTGCTGCGGTTGTTATGGAGATTCTCGATGCTTACCGGTTCTAAGAGGAAGTGATTCTGGTCTAATTTACAGTCTCCCCCGAAGTTCTGTGTCACGCTGCTTTTGATTCCATCTTCGTTCGCAACCGGAAAATTGAATTCATGTTGCTGCTTTAAATGTGTTATGCGAAATTCACCGTTCTTGCCGGTAAACTGAAATCTGTTCTTCATTTGAAACTCCTCACGCTATTATAAATAAAGCTTGATATCTGTCTGATCCGTCATCTTCTCGACAGGAACATAATTGTCTGCAAGCTCTTCTCCGTTCACAACAAGCTTGGTATAGCCGCTCTCCTTGTGATCCGGATTCAGCACCTCAATATGAAGATGTTTTCCACGGAAATCTTTCTCTACCGTAAACTTATCCCAATCCTTCGGAATAGAAGGTGCAATGCGCAGTCCGTAGAAGTCCGGACGCATACCGAGAATTCCTTCCACACATCCGACCATAACAGTGGATGCTGTACCTGTCAGCCAGTGCACATGCGAACGTCCGAAATGCGGACTGTGCTTACCCTCTGTAAACTGACCGTAGCAGTATGGCTCCAGCTTGCGGATCTCTGCACGGTCATTCTGTGCAGACGGTGCGTTCTCTGTAAAGTACATGAATGCGCGGTCACCGTGTCCCATTAATGCTTCCGCAAGAATCAGCCATCCCTGTGTCTGGGAGAAGATTCCTGCATTCTCCTTAGAACCCGGATTGTAGATGACTGCGAGTGCTCCATCAAAAGCATGTGTATGATATGGCGGATCCATAAGGATAGCTCCATATTCGGTATTCAGTTTCTCGTACACATTGTTCATGGCAGCGTCTGCCTGCTGCGGCGAGGCAAGTCCACTGATGACCGACCAGCTCTGTGGATTCAGCCACATATTGGCTTCCGGATCCGTTCTCTTGCCGATGACCTCTCCCTGCTCCGTAAATCCACGGATAAATCGATCTTCGTTCCAGCAGAGATCGTTGATGATCCTGCCTAACTTCTCCTGCTCCTGATCGAGGAATGCGATATAGTCCTCATCCTTCTTATGCGATGCAAAAAGCTTCAAGATAGACATCGCATAATAGAACTGCAACGCAACGAAAGTTGACTCTCCATCCTTGCCGAGACGCAGACAATCATTCCAGTCTGCATACAGTCCTGCCGGCAGGTTGTGCGGTCCCAGATGCTTCATCGAGAAGTCAATTGCACGCTTTAAGTGCTCGTATACCGTTCCCTCATCCTTGTTGGCAAATGGAATCACTTCGTCAATGAAATCAAGATTTCCGGACTCTGCAATATACTTATATACTGTCGGGAAAAGCCATAATGCGTCATCTGCACGGTATGCCGGATGTCCCGTCTCCTTCACGTAAGAAGCATCATCCGGTGTATCCTCATGGCCTGCATTATGTGTGAATTTTACAAGTGGAAGTCCGCCGCCGTTGTCCACCTGTGCGGATAACATGAACCGGATCTTCTCTACTGCCATCTCCGGTGCAAGATGGATCACACCCTGAATATCCTGAACGGTATCACGGTATCCGTATCCGTTGCGCAGTCCGCAGTAGAAAAAGGATGCTGCACGCGACCAGATAAATGTCATAAAGCAGTTGTATGCATTCCATGTGTTGATCATCGAGTCAAACTCTTTGCTCGGCGTCTGTACCTGGAAATGGGAAAGCTGTCCGTGCCAGTATCCGATCAGTTCCTCAAGCTCATCTTCACACTGCTTTGTCACGTCCGTATAGCGTGCAACAATTGCATCTGCCTCTGCCTTTTCCTTTAATCCTACAATGAAAGCGATCTCTTTTGTCTCACCCGGCTGTAATTTCATAACCGTTGATAAAGCGCCGCATCCGTTCTCGTTGTAGCACATTTCTCCGGAAAGCTTTCCTGTTTCCACACCAACCGGATTCTTATATCCGTGATATCTTCCGAGGAAGGCTTCCTTATCGCCGCAATAGGAGTCAACAGCTGCACCGACCAATGCAAAAACGCGTGAAGTAGAGCGCTTGTCATCAACCTCTTCTTCTTCGTCCTTGACCCAGTCCAGATTTCCATGAACAATGTGGCGGATTCGGTCGCCCTCAAATTCTGTGCGGGTAATAAACTGTGAGTACTGTAAATTGACCTGATCCTGCTCATAGTTACTGTTGTTTGTAAACTCTGCATATCCGGTGATCGTAAGGTCACGCTCCGTTGAAGAAGTGTTTGTTACTTTTAAGTTCCATACTTCGTATGTCTGATTCAGTGGCACATAATACAATGCCTCCGAATGGATTCCACTGTAATCTGCATACATCTTTGTATATGCCGTACCGTGATGACACTCACTCTTGTATTCGCTTAAATCCTTGCCGACCGGCTGCCAGGATGCAGACCAGAAATCCTTCGATGCATTGTCTCTGATGTACATATATCTTCCCGGCTCGTCAAACTGATTGAACACATAACGGAGGATTCGTCCGTTGGCTCCGGATTTTGCGAAACTGTATCCTCCTGCATTATTTGAAATCAAAGCACCGTACTCCGGTGACCCTAAGTAGTTCGCCCAAGGTGCCGGTGTGTCCGGTCTGATAATTACATATTCTTTCTTGTCATCATCAAAATATCCAAAATTCATGTATAACCTCCAATTAATCCTATCTTGCCTGTTTACGGTTATTTTAGCGTTCTCACCTGATATTGCATATCAGATATACCATTTTTATAGCAAAATCATGACATAAATTCTTACCATCTCCCTCATTGTAAAAATTTCCTTCTTTTCTTCTCTCTTCCCCGTAATCAGCCATGTTGCTGATTCTCTTGTCTCCACTATAGCACACCTCTTACGCAAATACATCACTGCAATATACACAAAAAAACACAGAAAGCGAATTCACGCTCTCTGTGCTTCTTTTCGTATATAAAATACTCTCCCTATTTATGCATTAAGAAACTATGAAAGTTTCCAAATGTCCTCATTGTACTGTGCAATCGTTCTGTCGGATGAGAAGAATCCTGCCTTGCTGATGTTAACAATCATCTTCTTTGCCCACTCTTTACGATTGTCATATGCGGCATATGCTTTCTCTCTTGTCTCAACATAATCGTTGAAATCAGGGAATGTCATAAACCAGTCTTTGTTCAATAACTCGTTGTACAGACGCTCAAGGTTCTCGCTGCATCCGACAGCCTTAACGGTGTCGCTGACGATGAAATCAACGGCTCTCTTTAAGTCCTCATTGCTCTCGTAGTAGCTTCTTGAGTTGTAGTCAGCTCTTGCATAACGATCGATGACTGTCTGTGAATCCTCACCGAAGGTGTAGATGTTGTCCTTACCTACCAGTTCAGCGATCTCAACGTTGGCTCCGTCCATGGTTCCAAGAGTGATTGCTCCGTTTAACATGAACTTCATGTTACCGGTTCCGGATGCCTCCTTTGAAGCAAGGGAAATCTGCTCGGAAATATCACATGCCGGGATCATCTTCTCTGCCATTGTTACGTTGTAGTTTTCAACCATGAATACCTTCAGGTATGGACTTACCTCAGGATCATTGTTGATGATCTGCTGTAAGCAGAGGATCAGATGGATGATATCCTTTGCGATAATGTATGCCGGAGCAGCCTTTGCGCCGAAGAATACGGTGATCGGTGTGGTAGGCTTTTTGCCGGATTTGATCTCAAAATATTTGTGGATCACATACAGTGCATTCATCTGCTGTCTCTTGTACTCATGGAGACGCTTAACCTGGATATCGAAGATCGAATTCTCATCGAAATCAAAGCCCTGTGTCTGCTTTAAGTAATTCTTTAAATCCGCTTTCTTGCCAGCCTTAACGGACAGAAGCTTTTCAAGTGCAGCATCGTCATTGACATAAGCGCCAAGCTTCTCAAGTTCGTTTGCATCCTTCTTCCAGCCATCTCCGATCCACTCGGTGATCTGTGCGGAAAGCTCAGGGTTACAAGCCATCAGCCAGCGGCGGAATGTGATTCCGTTCGTCTTATTGTTAAACTTCTCAGGATATAACTTGTAGAAGTTATTTAACTCAGAGTTCTTAAGAATCTCTGTGTGCAGATAAGCAACACCGTTTACAGAGTATCCGTAGTGGATATCCATGTGTGCCATATGCACAAGTCCGTCCTTGATGATGTATGTGCTCTCATCAGCTACCTTGGCACGTACGCGGTTGTCAAGCTCGCGGATGATCGGCATCAGCTGCGGTACAGCCTTCTCTAAGAAGTAGATCGGCCACTTCTCAAGAGCCTCTGCAAGGATGGTGTGGTTGGTGTATGCACAAACCTTCGATACAATATTGATTGCCTCATCGATCAGGATTCCTCTTTCCTGAAGGAGACGGATCAACTCAGGAATTACCATCGAAGGGTGTGTATCGTTGATCTGTACGGTTGCATAATCTGCAAGGTCATGTAAATTTGATCCCTTGGCAACAGCCTCATCGAGAATTAATCTTGCTGCGTTGCTTACCATGAAGTACTGCTGGTAAACACGAAGCAGACGTCCCTTCTCATCGGAATCATCCGGATATAAGAACAGTGTTAAGTTCTTAGCGATATCCTCTTTGTCGAAATCGATGGTCTCGCCTACGATGCTCTCATCTACGGTCTCGATGTCAAAAAGGCGAAGCTTTGTGGTACGATTATTGTATCCGACAACATCGATGTCATACAGACGGGACTGTACGGTAAATCCGCCAAACTGTACCGGATATGTGATGTCTGTCTTGGTCAGCCAGCTCTCATCTGTGATCCATGGGTTTGGAGTCTCTTTCTGTAAGTTATGATCAAATACCTGCTTGAATAATCCGTAATGGTAGTTCAGACCTACGCCGTCACCGTTTAATCCGAGTGTAGCGATCGAATCAACGAAACATGCTGCCAGACGTCCAAGTCCGCCGTTTCCAAGTGAAGGCTCAAGCTCGATTTCCTCGATCTCAGCAAGGCTCTTGCCGGATGCCTCAAGCTCGCTTCTCACCTGCTCGTAGATACCGAGGTTGATCAGGTTGTTGGAAAGAAGCTTTCCGATCAGAAACTCTGCGGAAATGTAATATAACTTTTTCTTTCCTTCGTTACTTACTTTGTCTTCTGCCATCTGCTTGGTCATTTCAAGCAAAGCGATATAAATTTCTTCGTTACTGCATTTTTCAATTGTCTTGTTGTACTTTCTTGATACAGCCTTTGATAATGTCATTGTTGTTCTCCTCCAACACAATACGTTTGTTTGTATGATCCTAGTATACGCGCTGCACATCACATAATCTTGTCATATTCACCACAAAAGTGGTACTATTCTATCATTTTTCTTTACTTGAGGGGACATATCTGCTATGCTTGCAGTATGAATATATTAGAGTATGAAAATTATCATGAAAATGTGACGCACGCGGATATCGTCTTTCCGTACAATACGTACCTTTGCTCGATTCCGCTTGACTTCCCGATGGTTCCTCTGCACTGGCACGACGAGGTGGAACTTGTCTATATCAAGAAAGGACGCGGCAATCTCACGGTGGATTTCACGGAGTATCCGGTGAGTGGTCCAAGTATGGTACTTATCTTGCCCGGACAGCTTCACTCGATCTATCAGGAGCCGGGAGAAAGCATGGAGTATGAGAATATTATTTTTCACCCGAACATGCTGCTCCCACGCCAGAATGATGTGACCGCAACGGATTTTTTACTGCCGCTTCTGCACGGAACGCTCAATGTACCGACGCTGTACACGCCGCAGGATCCTTATTACGATGAAATTATTGCAGGGATTGATGCATGTGACGAGATCTCCAAAACAAAACCAAGAGGGTTTGAGCTTTATATCAAAAGCCAGCTCTACCTCTTCTTCTATATGTTAAGCAGCCGCTGTCACGATGCGAATCGCACCAAAAACAGTAACCGCAAAACGCTCGATAAGATGAAGATTATTCTGAAATACATTGAGAATCACTACATGGATAAGATTACGATCGCGGAAATTGCTTCCGAGGTGCAATTCTCGGAATCGCATTTTATGCGTTACTTTAAGGAGACGATGGGCACAACATTTACGGATTACCTGAAAGATTACCGCCTGACGATGGCAGCCCGTCTTCTGACGACCTCCGACTCTACGGTTCTTGCGATTGCGGAGGAGACGGGATTTGAGAATCTGTCGTATTTCAACCGCTCCTTCAAGAAAAAATATGCCCTCACACCGCGCCAGTTCCGCGCGATGGAGGGCTTCGCTCCGGGTAATTAAGATTGAGATTGCTAAACTTCTGCGGTGGCGCTTGGGCGTGGGGGATCGTCTCTGGGGGGCGGCGACTCCTAAACGGAACACGATTTTAGACAAAATCATTGAATTTGCGAAAATCTCTGCCGTGCTCAATTTTTATGTCCGAGCAACGCTTCGACTGCGGCACCCCGAATGTCCACCTG
>OQVT01002166.1_pt1 | contig 12646 bp, 7 predicted proteins | sample 1691561 | NCBI WGS metagenome assembly OQVT01 (sample SAMN03418260, study PRJEB22391) | human gut metagenome | biome: human-gut; feature: organic feature; material: feces | host: Homo sapiens | place: Tanzania | collected 2013-01 | reverse complement strand
TATATTCCTGAGATTTTAAACAAAATATATATCTTTGTAAATCAATCAATGTATAATGCGAACTTTATTATGGATATAAATGGAACACCTCCTCCATTTGATACCTCCATTTCTAAAGGCCTCGTATTTTTACTTCGGCATGAGAGGCTATGCACCTAACCATTCCGACATGAAATTAAGACGACAAAAATATCAAGAGCATATAAAACAAATAAAATAGACATAATAAAAATCGCGTTTGCTATTTATTCGGTTAATCCATGAAACCTGAGAAATTTCAAGAAACATATACCGAAAGAATAAGTTCAGTAAACGTCTGCGCTTTGGCGTGGACGGAGCTTATCGGTATGTGTGGGCTTTCTCAGGGCCTTTGGATTAGATAGGTGTCGTTCACGCCATTTGTCTTTTTCCATAGCCCTTTTAAAGAAATCCCACGATTCCACCGCTAAGATAGTTTTCGCCCAAATTAGCGCTTTAAATGAACAAACTTATTAGGAATGGGAGGAGTGTATCCATACTCTTCCTCTTTAGCTGTGTCGTATCCGTACATGCACAAGATAGCTTGTACCATATGGCACCGCAAGACTCTATTGTGTCAGACAATTCTCATCATCTAAAGTTGAAAACATTGGTGGTCCCGACTGTGCTTACAGGGGTCTCCGCCCTTTGTGTCCACAATGGATGGCTAATCAAGCAACGTGAGAATATCCAAGACAGATTGTCTGCAAGGGGTGAGCACAAGGTAAGGTTTGACAACTATATGCAATATACTCCTACGCTTGCAGTTTATGGACTCAATGCCATGGGTATAAAGGGAAAACATACATTTGCAGATAGGACAGGCATTCTCGCTATGTCGTATGTTGTAATGGGGATATTGGTCAACGGAATGAAACGTACATTCAAAGAAAAACGCCCAGATACCAATGCAAGGAATTCTTTTCCATCGGGGCATACTGCCACAGCATTTATGGGAGCCGAGTTCTTATATCAAGAATATAAAGGTGTATCACCTTGGATTGGTTATTCTGGGTATCTTATAGCTGCAACTACCGGGTATCTACGGATTTACAATGACCGCCATTATCTTAACGATGTCGTTGCAGGAGCGTGCATTGGTATAATCAGCACAAAATTCGCTTATTGGTTATATCCAAAGGTTTTCACAAAATCAAAATGCCATCAGACCACTGTCCGGGCTATAGGAATGCCATTCTACAATAATAAGACGCTTGGACTGAACATAAGTATGATGTTCTAACCCCCAATAAACATAGACGTAAAGAAGAGCGGAAACAGACTGTTAAAAAAGGTTGCCTCTGTTTGTTTTCCGCTCTTACATTGTACAGTCTTAAACAATTTATTGTTTGTTTTTCTTTAGCCTTTTGCGTATTTGCAATCCGCAGAAAGTGAATAATCGTTTCAATCAAATAGTTTGCATTTTTAGATTACGCCTGTTTCCTTTAGAATGGCGAGAAGAAAAGCGTCACACCAACCAATATATATAAATTGGTCGTTCTCGGTGACATCGTCCGCTTCATTGAATGAATAGTGCTGGACTCTCAGTTTCGACAAGTCGTAATTGAATATCAAGTCTATTATTGGGGAATCAGGTGAAACAGCTGTGTGCGTAGCTTTCTTCCTTATTGACAAATCTTGAATATAAATGTCAATAAATTCTTCCGAGCAAGTTGTTTTTTTTAGAATATCTTGCTTGTTTGGAATAAGTAGGGATATTGCTTTGACAAAGTTTGTTGCATCCATAATGATAAACTATTTTATATTTGAGTTATTTCACACAGGTTGTATCGGTTACTTTTTTCCCATAATCATTCCGTTTGTCTTAATCATCCCAATAATATATAGGTCTATTGAACCATGGAAGCCAATCCAAGTATAATATTTGAATTGTTGTTCCTATTTTGCTGACATCACCTTCCTCAACGAGAGAATTTCCATCGTATGTCTTATCATCAACATAATACTCATACAGGTAACAGCTCGTAGTCCAACGATGAAGCCAAGATGAAGTGTTGGATGTTATGACAGCCTCTGTTTTGGTTCCGTATTTTTTTAGCATATATAATAGTATAGGGACACCAATTGCTATATATGCGAAAACTGCAACGCAAATGCTAAAGTAAATTATTCCTATTATATCCTTTATATCTTTAGGAGGTTTTTTATTTGTCCACCTTTTCTTCTTATTATTTCCCATCGTTCTCTTTTTATATGTATTAGCGTAATACTATTTTTTTGCACACTTATTCCCAATACTACAATTTCGAGCTTTGCTCCCTCAAAGCGCCGGGATTAACTCCGAATTCGTCCTTGAAGCATTTGTTGAAATATGACGGGGCGGTGAATCCTACTTCGTAGGCTATTTCAGAGATTGACTTATCAGTTTTTTCCACCAGAAGGCGTGCCCGTTCAAGGCGTGCCTTTTTTAGCAGATCTACTGGAGTCTGACCCGTCAGCGCCTTCACTTTACGATAGAGTTGCACACGCGAGAGTCCAACCTCTTCGCCCAGTCGCTCTACTGTGAAGTCCGAGTCGCCCATGTTCTGGCGTATGGAGTCGCGCAGACGGTTGATGAAAGTTTGGTCGCGCGAGCCCAACTGTTCCTCGACAGCCTCCTCTTTCTTGTCGCCAGAGAAGAGTGAGCGCAGCATAGTGCGGTTGCGCAGCAGGTTGTCGACACGAGAGAGTAGCACCGAACCGGAGAATGGTTTGGTGAGATAAGAGTCGGCACCGGTGTCGTATCCCTCTTCGCGCTGTTCTGCCAGCGACCGTGCTGTGAGCAGGATTACGGGGATATGGCTTGTAGCCATGTTCTGCTTGAGCTGACGTGTAAACTCCAGTCCGTCCATTACGGGCATCATCACGTCGCAGATTATCAGTTTCGGAATCTCACGACACGCCTTCTCCAGTCCCTGCTTGCCGTCGGCAGCCTCCGAAACGTTGTATTTATCCTTCAGTATTGAGCGCAGATAGGCACGCATGCCGTTGTTGTCGTCGATGATGAGCACCAGTGGGCGTTCGTTGTCGAAGTCCTCGGCATTGGTGATGCGCTCGGTAGCGGCATTTGCGTCGATGTCTACCGACACATAGTTGTCGTCGACGAGGTTCTTGTCCTCAATTCTCGGTGTGGTCTGAACGTCTTTCGACGGGTCGTAGCCGGGCTGTGTGTCGGGCAGGCAGACTATGAACGAGGTGCCTTTGCCGGGTTGGCTCGTTACATCTATGGTGCCTTGATGCATGTCGACATAAGCTTTGACGAGCGACAGACCGATGCCTGTGCCGCCTATAGAGCCTTGCGCCTGATAGAAGCGTTCGAACAGATGGGGCAGTTCCTTCTGGTCGATGCCCTTGCCCGTATCGCTCACGGTGATGGTGAAGTGATGGTCGGAATGCTCCACGGTGGTGGTGATGCATCCACCCTCGGGCGTGTACTTCAGAGCGTTGGACATCAGATTGAAGTAGACGTGCTCAATCTTGTCGCGGTCGGCAATGATGAGGTTTTCGTCTGTAGTTGCCGAGGGGTCGTTGCCGGCAGCACCGGACGTAATCACAATGATAGTAATCTTGCGTCGTGCAGCCGCTGCTCGGAAGTCTTCAGCCCAAGTGGCCAGTTCCTTGTCGATGGCAAATCGGTTGAGTCGCAGCGTAGCCTTGTTGTTCTGCACCTTGCGGAAGTCGAGAATCTCGCCCACGAGTTGTATGAGTATGCGCGTGTTGCGCTGAATCATCTGCACCATAGAGCGGTGTTGTCCGCGCACCGAAGGGTCTTCAAGCAACTGGTCGGCAGGTCCGGCTATGAGCGTGAGAGGCGTTCGCAGTTCGTGACTCACGTTGGTGAAGAATTGCAGCTGCGTCTGCGTCATGCGCTCCATCTCCTCGGTCATGGTCTGCTGTTTGCGCATAGAGTCGTGCAGCTGTCGGTTGATGCGCGCCTTGGCAACGTAGGCACGTATGGCGAAGGCGCATGCCACGATGAGCAGCACCACAAACATGAGCAGCACGAGCAGATAGATGCGCTGCGTATTGAAGTCGCTTGCAGCCTGGTCAACGCGCGAGCGCAGAGCAGAGAGGTGGTCCTGCTGTCGCACCGTTTCGTCGTTCTGCATGAGCAGCACACGGGCGTTGTCGCGTGTCACGAGAGCTGACGACAGCTGGTTCTCGCGCTTGTATTTCTTATTGGTCAGAATATTCATGGCGAGCTGCATCACCTCGTCGCCGCGGGTAGGGTAGATGTATGATGCGAAGAGCGTTCCGTCAGCTACGAGTTGCATTCCGCCGCCCTTTTGCGGCATAGCGTCGATGCCGCAGAACTGTATGTTGCTGATGTCGAGCCCGTGTTTGGCTGCGGCACGTCGTGCGCCCATTGCCATGCGGTCGTTGTGTGCGAAGAGGCAGTCGAACTGCGGATATGGGTGCGAAAGCAGCGAGTCCATGGTGCGATAGGCTCCCTGCTCGGTCCAGTCGGCATGCGCTTGCTCCACGATTTGAAGTCTCGGTCGGGTAGCCACGACGCTGTCAAATCCCTCGCTTCGCTCTATTGCAGGCGATGAGGTTGAGAGTCCGCAGAGTTCCAGTATGCGTCCGTTTCCCGGCAGAGCGCCTGCCAGGTATTCAGCCATCGAACTGCCGATCTCCTTATTGTCCGCTCCTATGTATGCGGTGTACTTGTCGGAGCGGGTGCGTCGGTCGAAGATGATCACGGGTATGCCCTTCTCGTATGCGCGGTCGATGGCAGGCGATATGCTCACCTGACCCGGTGCCACGATGAGCAGGTCAACGCCTTCGTCCACAAAGCTGTTGATTTGCTCGGTCTGTAGCTTCACGTTGTCGTAAGCCGACTTTATGCGAAGGTCAACATTGTTATAATACAGCGCTGCAATGCGCAGTTCCTCATTGAGCTTCTCGCGCCACGTGTCTTCCGAACATTGCGACACGGCTATGACATAATGTTTCTTCCCCACGCCTCCACACGACATTATGAGTGGGAGCATGAGTACGAGCAGGAGTCTGTAGAATATGCGAAGCATAGGGTTCATTACGGTTTTTATTGTTAGTTGTAAAGTGCTGACTCAGTGATGTTTATGCAGATGCCTGACGGTTTGTTTCCGATAGCTTTTCAAAAGGAGTCCTTTTGCGTTGCAAAACGAGTCCTTTTGGAGTGTAAAACGAGTCCTTTTGCAAGCCAAAAGGGGTACATTTGAAGAGCAAAAGGGGTCCTTTTATTTTACAAAGATACAAAAAATGAATATAATAGCAGTTTTTTCGTAGCATTTTTGTTACATGTAACAATTATTCTATCGCTTGAACGAATAATTAAAGCGGTAAAAATTACTTATTGCTACCTTTGCAATGTACAAAGGAGATAGCTTGTAAATAAGCTGTCAAAGCTTCAATTCAAGCACAAAGGCTTCAAATAATAAATAGGTAACACAAGAATTTGATTAGTCTGTCATAGGTAATAAAGATATATAGTTCAGGTTTTCATAGATTAGTTTAGTTAGTCAGATTCCAAGTGAATGAAATAGTTTAGACATTAAGATTGTTGTTTTAGTATAGTTAGTTCAAATGGTTAGTTTTTAAAATCGGGAAAAACACACGTGGCGGGAGCAGAAGTGATTTCTGTTTCCGCTGTTTTTTTGCAATCATTGTCTGTTTATTTTATGTTGTTGACGTTTGCAAATCCATAAAAATACTGTATATTTGCCATTGGAATAATAAATGCAGCATTATGGTAGTGAAATACATCAATCCACATACAGATTTCGGCTTTAAGCGCCTGTTCGGCTCTGAGTTCAACAAGGAGTTGCTTATCAGCTTTCTGAACGCCATGTTTCACGGCAAGCAGAACGTTCAGGACGTCACGTATCTTAATTCCGAGCAACTTGGCGACCGTGCCGATGCACGCCGTGCCATATTCGATGTATATTGTGAGAACGACAAGGGCGAGAAGTTCATAGTGGAGATGCAGAACGTGTATCAGGAGTTTTTCAAGGACCGCACCATATATTATTCTACCTTCCCCATTCGCGAACAGGCACAGCGTGGAGGCGATTGGGACTTCCATCTCAATCCAGTCTACACCATAGGCTTGCTTAACTTCAACTTCGCTGATGGGCTGGAGAATGCCAAACGCTGGCACCATGAAGTGAAACTGATGGAGGTAGACACCCACGAGGTGTTCTACGATAAACTGACATATATATATGTAGAGATTCCTAAGTTCGACAAGCAGGAGGCCGAACTCGTAACCATGTACGACAAATGGATGTTTGTACTGAAGAATCTCTCCAACTTGATGCAGCGCCCTGCTGCCCTGCAGGAGCGTGTTTTCACCCGTCTCTTCGAGCAGGCAGAGATTTCCAAGTTTGACAAGGAGGAACTGAAATTGTACGAAGACAGTGTCAATGCCTACCGCGATATAGTAAATGCCATAAGAACTGCAGAGAAGACTAAATTTGCAGAGGGCATGGCGAAAGGAGAAAAAGAGACTAAAGAAAAGATAGCAGCCAACCTTTTGGCTCTTGGAGTACCTATAGAAACTGTAATCCAAGCGTCTGGTCTGTCAGAGGAAGAGGTTAAGGCTATATTATAAGAAACAATTGAGGGTGTGCATTCTATGCTTCTATGCAAGAATGCACACCCTCTTATTTATGTTTATGTTGTTTTATTGGCAGAGCATACCACTCCCCTCCCTACGGGGGAGGGGCAGGGGGTAGGGCTTTTATTGTATTTTTACTTCACGTTCTTCACTTCTTCGGGCAACACGGGCATTGCACCGTTCTGTGTGCATACGTATGCGCTGACGTGTACGGCGCGCTTGTGGGCATCGGCAACGCTCATACCATCGAGGATAGAAGCGCAGAATGTGCCGGTGAACGAGTCGCCTGCGCCTACTGTGTCAGCCACTTCAACCTTGGGTGTGGGCTGGAACGACATGGTGCCCGGTGTGAACACGTAGCTGCCGTTGGTGCCGCAGGTGAGCACAAGCATGTCGAGGTTGTACTTGCCGAGTATCAGCCAGCACTTGTTCTCGATGTCGAGACCCGGATAGCCGAACATTCTGCCGATGAGAACCAATTCCTCGTCGTTGATCTTAAGCACGTTGCAACGCTTCATGCTTTCGCATATAATCTCCTTGGTATAGAAGTTCTGGCGCAGGTTGATGTCGAAAATCTTCATGCAGTCCTTCGGCGTTGCGTCGAGGAACTTATAGATAGACTCACGGCTCACTACGTTGCGCTGAGCCAACGAACCCCAGCATACGGCACGTGCGTTCTCGGCAATAGCCTTAACTTCGTCGGTGAATGGGATGTTGTCCCATGCTACGTTCTCCTTAATATCATATGTGGGTATGCCCTCATCGTCGAGTGTCACCTGAACAGTGCCAGTTGGATAGGGCACGCGTGGCATGCAATACTGCAACTTCTTCTCCTCAAGCTGCTGGATGGTCTCCTCAGCAAGTTTGTCCTCGCCAAGAGCACTCACAGCGATGGAGTTGAGTCCGAACTGTCCTGCGTGGAATGCGAAGTTTGCAGGAGCACCACCAAGTTTCTTTCCCTCAGGAAGCACATCCCAGAGTGCCTCACCAAGACCTACTACGTATTTTGTATTCATAATAATAATAGCCCAAGCCCTACCCCCTGCCCCTCCCCCGCAGGGAGGGGAGTGATATGCGACAATGGGTGTCGGTTTTTGGTTGTTTTATATTAATGTATTTAGTAAATTAAAATCATGCAGCATTACTGCTGTGGCCTTATTGAGCCTCTTTAACCTTACTAGGCCTTTTTAAGCCCTCTTGAAAAACTTGCCAAGTCCTAATCCCGCTTCTCAATCTTCAAAGCATTCTACTCCCCTCCCTACGGGGGAGGGGCAGGGGGTGGGGCTTTTTACTGCTTTACCTTAGGTATATAACTAAGCAAATAAACTACGCCTACCGCCATTACTACGGCTGCCCATATCTGCGGATACTGTGCTCCGGCAGCCTTGGCAGCATCGCTTGCAAATCCCATGAAGAGCGGGAATACCGTACCACCGAACAGGCCCATGATCATCAGTCCCGAAACCTCGTTCTTCTTCTCGGGTGCTGAAAGCATAGCCTGCGAGAATACGATAGAGAATACGTTAGAGTTGCCGTAGCCTACGAGAGCGATGGCAGCCCAAAGCTCCCACTTCTCTGTTCCGAATACGAAGCCTACCATCGAGAGCGCCATCATGAGCACGATGATAGTGAAGAAGGTGCGGATATTGAGCTTGCGCATAAGTATCGAACCGGTGAAACAGCCGAGTGTACGGAAAGCGAAGTAAAGTGATGTGGCGTATTCGAACTGGCTGAGCGAGTCGCCTTCGCCACCCAGACGCTCCAGAAGAATCTTAGGAGCCACAGCGTTTGTACCTACGTCGATGCCCACATGGCACATGATGCCGATGAACGAGAGCAGGATGATGGGCGAGCCGAGCATCTTCAGACAATCAACGAAGCCTGAAGCCTTGCCCTCAATAGGCTCTTCCTCAATGCTGGTCATGCCGAGCCACAGTGTGGCAATCATACCCACTACGAAGAAGAGGAGGAACAGAATGCGCCAGCTGAGTCCGAAGATAGGAGCTGTAGTGGTGGCACCCCATGCTGCGATGAGCGGAGCTATGAACGAGGCGATGGCCTTGACAAACTGTCCGAAGGTGAGTGTCGAAGCCAGATGGCCCTTTACGAGCATCGTCACCAATGGGTTGATTGATGTCTGCATTATGGCATTGCCTATGCCGAGGAGCGAGAACGAGATGTACATCAGCCAGAGCTGGCTCTCCTTGGTAGGCATGAAGCTATCGAAGAGGGGCAGGAACACTGCCAGAGTTGTAATGATGATAGACAGCAGAACAGTCTTCTTGCGTCCGATCTTGTTCATCAGCATGCCCGTGGGTACGGAGAAGATAAGAAACCAGAAGAATACGAGCGAAGGGAAGAAATTGGCCGCGGAGTCGCTGAGCCCGAAGTCCTCCTGCATGTTGTTGGACACCGCGCCGACGAGATCGACGAAGCCCATCGTGAAGAAGGTGATCATCACCGGAACGATGGTCATCTTGGTGGAGTTGTTGCTGTTCATTGGTTGTAATGCTTTTGTTGTCATTGGGAAGATTTACGAAATTCTGCTGCAAAGGTAAAAGGATTCGCGCGACGGGGATGTCAATCATGTTGCGTAGGATAGTAAAAAACGAACCATACAACATTTTTACAACGAATGAAACATATCGGACAGAGAGGGGCAGCGGAGGCAATGGGAGAGACAACGGAGACTACAGAAAGAGGCAGCTGAGGCCGCAGGGCAGGCGGCGATGCTAATTTTCGTTCATTGGCTTGCAAAAATGATACATGCAACAAAAGTGAATCTCTATGAACGGAATTTGAACCCACGCTACTGGCGAAGTGTGTAACTTTGCAGCGTCGAACAATAACTGAACCGTTATGGAACATTTTAACACAGCAAAACTTGGTGCCTTGGCCCTCGCCTCTCTCATGACGGTGACCGCTGGCGCACAGAATGAAGGAAAGCGGACGAACCACTCCAAAGAAGAAGGCGACCGCAACGTGATGCTCAACGCGGCCAGCGCCAATGGTCCGCGCGAGATCCAGATCGGACTACCCTCCTCCGACGTCAACGTGCTGGAGAACGGACTGCCCGTCACCTATGCCACCAACCCCCATCCCGTCAATGCCACATGGCGTTCGGACGCGAGCCTCTCCCACGTCGGACTGCTGAAGATCTCGGAGACCGCCATCACTACGGGCAACATCGGCTATGCCGTCAACTCGCTGACGCAGATCGGTCAGGAGGGATTCCAGGGCACGCTCAACTACAAGACCAATCATTTTGGACTGCAGGAGTTCTCGCTCAACCTGAACGGATCGATCGCCAAGGACCTCTTCTATAGCGCGAGCATGTACCAGGACTTCGACCCGGGCACGTTTAAGCTGCGCTCTTCCCAGTATCAGGATCGCACGCAGATCTACAAGTTTGCCCTCACGCGTCGCTACGCTGCGGGCAGGGGCGAGCTGACGGCGATGTACAAATACTCCAACTCTCATCCCGTCTATAACTACGCCACCCAGTCGGCCCCCTTCATCTATGTCGGCGACGGCAGCGTGAGGGAGTTTGGCAGTTTCAAGCTCGGCACGACCTCCTACCTGCCCGTGGATGCCAACATCACTTACCGCGACATGCGCACGGGCAAGCTGTGTCAGACCTCGCTCTACGACTACGACGAGAACCGCTCCTCGGAGATCTCGCTCCTCAACACCTTCCGCTTCGACAACGGCGTCAACTGGAAGACCGCCCTCCGTTTCGACCACGCCCGCGGCGCCTTTGTCTATCAGACCCCGATGCAGCTCATCGACCTCCAGGCCGACGGCGCGGCTTCTGCCTACCAGTATATGCAGCACGACCTCATGGGTCAGGCCCAGCGTTATGGCGGACGCTACGTCCAGACCCGCATGTCGTGTCTCAACGCGGGCAGCATCAACGAGCTGCTCCTCACCTCGGAGGTCTCGAAGAGTTTCCGCACCTCCACGCTGCGCCTCGGCATGAACGAGTGGTACTACCACGTCGACTATTGCTCCAACACGACGATGTACGACCAGAGCGTGCCGGAGGACGGATCCTATGCCGTGCGCCTCTGGGACGCCAACAAGACACAGAGCGTCTTCTACGACTTCAACAAGAACGCCTCGGAGTACTACCGGGGACACGAGAACAAGCTGGCCTTCTACTTGACCCACGACTGGGACATCACGCCGCAGCTCAACGCCTACTACGGCGCACGCATCGAGTGGCAGCGACTGAAGGGCGAGAACGCGGCGGTGAAGAATGCTGCTGGCGAATATGTGGGACGCTTTGCCGATTACTATCTCGGCGCGACGGCTGCAGACGGCACGCTCATCGCTCCGGCCCCAATGGCCTACGACTGGGTGAACTACGACCTCACGGCGGCGCTGACCTATAAGCTGACGAAGAACTTCGGATTCACGGGCGACTTCACCTACATCGTCCAGCATCCGACGATCTCCACCTTCGCACCGGCCACCATGCCCAACACCGACAAGATCAGCGTACCGCTGGGCCGCGCGGGTATCTACTATAACAACTCGTGGCTGAGCCTCACCTCTCTCTTCTCCTATATCTCCAAGACCAACAACAACTCCACGCTCAACTTGCAGCATGACGGTGAGATCAAGGCCGCACCATTGACCTATGACATTCAGACATGGGGATGGACCACGGACGTGGTCGCACACCCCTTCAAAGGATTCGACTTCCATTTCTTATTCACTTACCAGAAACCGACCTACAAGAAGTATGAGACCAGCGTGAAGTTTGCAAGCGGCTACGAGGGAAAGATCAACGCCACGGGAAACATTGTGGCCGAGGTGCCGCAGGTGCTCATCGAGCTCGACCCCAGCTACATGATCACGCCCGAACTCAAACTGTGGGCTTCCTTCCGTTACTTCTCCAAGACCTATGCCAACATCAACGAGGCCTACTACTTCAACGGCCACTGGGAGACCTTCGGCGGTGTCAACTGGCAGGCCAGCAAGCGACTCTCGCTCGGATGCACCGTGGTCAACTTCCTCAACCAGACGGGTGCCAAGGGAAGCATCGCTGGCGCGGAGCTCATCACTAAGGAGGAGGCCAAGGGCATCAAGAACCAACTCATGACGGGATCGTATCTCCGCCCGTTCACCGTGGAGATGACGGCCACGCTGAAGTTCTAATCACCTGTTTCACAATAAAAATCATCAGACTATGAATATCAAATATTGGCTTTCGGCAGGAGCACTCGTAGCCATCTCGGCCACGGCACAGACCCTGCAGACCACGCAGAAGGGCGACACCACAATCATTAAGGTGGAGAACCCGACAAAGTATCTCATCCTCCCCGTGGAGGAAAACCGCCCCGAGGCGCAAGTGCTGCTCTATCGCGGCAAGGCGACGGACACCTGGATGGACGTCCGACTGGCCGTGGACAAGACCGACTACTGTGTGCCTTTCGCCCTGACGCAGGGCAAGGAGGCCGTGGTGAAGATCGTAGGACTGCCGAAGAACGCGGTGGCCCTCAAGGAGATGAAGCTCTCTGACTCCTTCGACACGACCAATACGGACTACTATCGCCCTGTCTATCACCACACGCCGCTCTACGGATGGATGAATGACGCCAACGGACTGACGTATAAGGACGGCGAGTATCACCTCTACTTCCAGTACAACCCCTATGGTTCGAAGTGGGGCAATATGCACTGGGGCCACTCCGTGAGCCGCGACCTCGTCCATTGGGAGCATCTCGACCCCGCCATCGCCCGCGACCCGATGGGACACATCTTCTCGGGAAGCACCATCGTCGATACGCGCAACTCTGCGGGATTTGGCAAGAATGCCATCATCGCCTTCTACACCTCCCACAGCGTGAGGGATGGCAAGCAGGTGCAGGTCCAATGTATGGCCTACAGCAAGGATAACGGCCGCACCTTCACCAAGTATAAGGGCAACCCCGTGGTGACGCCGTTTGACGGACTGGAGAACTTCCGCGATCCGAAGATCTTCTGGTATGAGAGTGGTCCTTGCCCCAGTCGAGCCATTTC
>OQVT01002162.1_pt1 | contig 12659 bp, 9 predicted proteins | sample 1691561 | NCBI WGS metagenome assembly OQVT01 (sample SAMN03418260, study PRJEB22391) | human gut metagenome | biome: human-gut; feature: organic feature; material: feces | host: Homo sapiens | place: Tanzania | collected 2013-01 | reverse complement strand
TTTGGGCTTTGTTGTAAATAAAAATGTTTTTTAAAGAATTCGTATCTGTGAAAAGGAAAAAAATAAAAAAGGGTGCGTCACAGACTTATGACACACCCTCTTACATTTGCCTTTTTTTCTTCTTATAGCTCATATTCTCATTATACAATAATATTTCCTTTGATTTGTAAGGTGTTGATTGTTAGTGTGTTGTGAAATTATCATTTAACTTTTCGTTATATATACGTTAGTCTTCTTGTATCATGTTGGTAATGGTTGTAATTTTGCACCACAGTCTATGACATACAACAATAATAAGGATTAATAAATATGAACAAGTTTTTGAATGTTATGAGAGCCGTTGTCCTAACGATGGCATTGGGCTCTTTGCTCCAGGCGCAAGCTTCGGTAGCTGATGCAAGGAATTTTCAGATACCTGGGCCCAAGGCTGACGGTATTGCTGGTGCTGCCGTTCCTTATGTACGGTATGATTCTCAGAAGGCATTTTTAGGTGGTGGTGCCACCTTGAAGACTTCGCCGATGATGGACCGTTTCAACATTGCGTCTCAGGCTTCCGAACAGAGTTATGTGGAATTGCCTGGCAATGGTGCCAGTGCCGAGTGGACAGTACACGTCATTGAGAATGCCAATGTCGTAGGGCGTGGCGTTACCATGCGCTTTACCATGCCTGATACAGGTGATGGTATGGGACAGAAAGGTTCCCTTGATGTTTACGTCAATGGCAATAAGGTGAAGACCGTTGACCTAAACTCGTATTGGATGTGGCAGTATTTTGCCAGTGGCAATCCTTCTGATGCTCCCGATGGAGGTGTTGGTTGTTTCGCTTTTGATGAGGTTCACTTTCTATTGGACGAGCCTCTTAAGGAAGGAGACAGAATCAAAATCCAGAGCAGTGGTGCCAATGGCTTGACTTATGGTGTTGACTTTTTGGAGATAGAAGATGTTGTCAATCCCATAGTACGTCCAAGTGGTGCGGTAAGTGTAACCGACTTTGGTGCCTGTCCTGATGACGGAAAGGATGACCTTGCAGCTTTTGTGGCAGCAGTGAAGGCTGCTGATGCTGGCAGCAAGGTGGTATATATTCCAAGAGGTACGTGGCATCTCAGTGGTATGTGGAACATCTACTGCAAGGATGTGAAGATTACGGGTGCTGGTATCTGGTACACCAATATACAGTTTACAAGTGATAAGGCTTTTGGTGGTGGTATTTCTGGTGGTAATGGCAGCAATGGTGGTGCAGATGGCTATTGCAAGAACTTAGAGTTCTGCAACATGTATATCAACTCTAATCTCCGCTCTCGCTATAATCAGCAGGCCGTATACAAGTGCTTCATGGATGTGTTCTGTGATGGTTCTGTTATTCACGATGTATGGGAGGAACACTTCGAGACTGGTTTTTGGTTTGGCGACTATAATGGTGCTATGGACTATAGCGATGGCGTGAAGGTTATAAACTGCCGCATTCGTAATAACCTTGCTGATGGTGTCAACTTCTGTCAGGGTACAAGCAATGCAGCAGTCTATAACTGCTCCATCCGCAATAATGGCGATGATGGCTTGGCTTGTTGGAACAACAGTTATATGAACGCCAAGGATGAGGAGAACAATGTCTTCGCTTACAACACCATCGAGTTTATCTGGCGTGCAGGTGGCATTGCGCTCTATGGCGGTAGCGGTCATCATGTTTACAACAATTACATCCGCGATATGTTCATGGCAGCAGGTATTCACCTGAATACAACTTTTGATGGATATAAGTTCAGCAACAATAAGGGCATTACTTTCGAAAACAATATCCTTGTACGTTGCGGCACCAATGCCGACAGCTGGAATGAAGATTTGGCTGCCGTCGACTTGAAGCAGGATGTGAAGAACATAACATTCCGCAACACACAGATTTACGATTCTCCTTTCGATGCCGTGCGTACATTGACAGGACCAAGTAATGTCGTGTTCTATGATACTCAAATCTTAGGTACGGGTCTTACAGGTGAGGATATTACTTATTCTTGTGTGGGGCATACTTGTGGCGCCATGCGTATAGCTGATAAGAATGTGAAGTTTGACGGCTTGAAGATTGCCAACTATGGAAGTGACAAGATAGGCAATAACTCAACTTATCCATTCTGGACAGACAACAATAAAGTTCTGTCCCAGTCTTTAGGTGCGGAACTTTTAGGTAATAACGTTTCCTATGTCGTTCCTGAGCCAGGCAGGGTAATCCTGCCAGTTCCTGTTGTCGACCCTTGGGAGAATGTAAAGGGCTATGATCTTGAATTGAAAGAACTGTCTTGGAGAAATCAGAACGATGAGTATAACCTCCAGGAAGGTGACCAGGTCGTTTTGTATGGTAAGATAAAGAACAATTCGGATGTAGATATTCCAGAGAAGGCTAATTTTACAGTTGCAGTCAATATTGATGGAGTTTCAAAAGGTTCTGTTACTATAAGCGATGGTTTGAAGGCTCATGAGTCTGTTGATTTTAAACTTGCTTCTTCATGGGAAAGTGTGAAGGGCGGTCATGTTGCAGTTGCGACAGTGTGCCCGGATACAGATCTCAAAAATGAACTGACCGAAGACAACAACTCTCGTACCAAGCGTTTCAATGTGTCAGCTTCTGCAGACGACATCAATAAGTTCACACCTGTTACAGGAGGCTACGATCTGGTTGTCACCAAGGTGTTTGTCAGCAACAAGAAGGAAGAGGATGCCATCAATACTGGCGACCACCTCGTGATGGGCGCAGTCATCGCCAATGCTGGTGACAAAGATATTCCTGCAGGTACGAAGATTGGTCTTCAGTTCCAGATGGACGGCAAGACATACGGAACAGGCTTTATCACTTGGTGCGATACTTTCAAGGATGGTTTGAAATCGCATGCAACGGCTACGTTGATTGCCAATGGTGGCGGTGGCTCTGTGACAACAGGTGGTGCAGATAATTACTTCATCGCTCCTGAGGGAAGTCATACCATTACTGCCTGGATTGACGATACCAACGATTGGAAAGAGGTTGATGAAAATAACAACAAGAAGGATATGATCCTTATAATCCCATTCGGTGGTGTTAAGTATCTTGCTGATACTGACTTGCCTGACGATGTTAGCGGTGAAAATCCTTCAGTACCTGTCGTGAAGTCTACAATCGTCAACGGTATCAAGTATGAAATCGTCAACGACTATGCCCAGGTTGCTGGTTGGGATGAGCTGACTTTTCCTGCCAATGGTGTTGCTGTCATCGAGAAGAACGTGAAGATTGGTGACAACTACTATGATGTGAAGCGTATTGCCGGAGGTTACGACGACAAACTGAGCGGCAGCAAGTGCGACGAGGCGGGTGCGTTCTATAGTTGTAGCCAAATCAAGGGTATCGTTTTGCCCTATGGCATCGAGGCTATCGGCGATCATGCCTTCAAGAATGCAAGCATTGAGTACTTCAATCTGCCTGGTTCGCTTTCCACCATCGGTGCTTGGGCGTTCGAGAATACTCAGTTGACTAATGTGACTTTGCCCTGGACGATTAACAACTTGGGTGAAGGTGCATTCTATAACATTCCAACCCTTACAACCGTGGTATGGACAGCCAATGTGTGGAGCTTCCCTAATATGGTGTTCAACAGTCCTAACGTGAAAGATGTTTACTTCACCTTGCCCTACAGCATTTCTGAGAAGGGTGACTGGACATGGAACAACAATACATTGCCACGTTTCCATACACGTCCTGCTGGCATCGAATCATGGAAGAGTGCAGGTTATGAGAATATTGATGATCAAGTCATCATCAAGCCAGAGGAAAATCTTGTACCCTGTTCGTTCAATTTTGATGTCGATTTCACCGATGTGTCAGGTATCTCAGCCTATAAGGGCGCATACGATGAAGGTAAGGGTGCTGTTGTCTTGACGAAGGTGAACAAGATTGGAGCTCAGAATGGTTTCCTGGTTCGTGTCAATGACGTGCCTGTAGGTGGCTACTCCAAGGAGTATGCAGCCAGGATTCTCGATAATGGTGATGATTGTGACAGCTTTGAGGGTAACAGCATCTGGGCTTCCACAACTCCCACCTACATCACAGATGAGAATCAGTATTATTTTGCTAATGGTTGTTTCAACCGCTTGTCAGAGCCCAGGTTTGTGCCCGGTATGAGTGCTTGGCTCAACCTCTACGACAAGGCAGGAGCTGCAAAAGATGCACTTGGCTTTGACTTCCTTGCACCTCCTTCGTCAACAGGTATTCATTCTGTTCAGGTAGACAACAATGAGAGCGCTGCTTATTATACTCTCAGTGGTGTGAAGATGGCAAAACCTACAACTAAGGGTGTGTATATTTATAAAGGAAAGAAGGTGGTGTTCTAATGGGATTTTAACGGTGTTATAACCGTATTCTAATATTTTAATCTCCAATTGGAATTTCTTTAGCTTTAAGATGAACTTTTTGCCAATAAAGTGGCGTTGTTCCATCAAAAATGTGTATTTTTGCATGCAACATATTGGGTTCTTGAGCTTGAAGAAATTCCAGTTGGAATTTTCGGGTTTGAAGAAGACAATTGTTTTAAGTAAAATGAATATGAATAAAAGAAAAGTTTATGTAGTCCCAGAGGTGAGGATCGTAGAGGTTTGTCAGGAGAATCTGATGAACAACCCTACGTCATGGGATGACGGCAGTGGCAATAAGAAGCCGATTGTCGAAGGTAATCCTGTCGAAGAAAGTGATAACTATGCCAAATGGCATGGTTTTAATGTGTGGGAAGATGATATTAAGTATTGATAATGTATTAAAAAATTATAAGATGAAGATGAAACTCTTTTTCAGAATTTCGGTGCTTGCCTTGTGCATCTCGATGTCCTTATCGTCTTTTGCTGACGATAAGAAGGATGGAATTAGTGTAGAGGATATAAACTGGTCTGATAATAATCAGAGTTTAGGGTCAATTGTCAGCACTTCGAATGAGCCGAAAATAACATATTTGTATGCAACAACTCCCAAAAAGTTTGTGACAGTGGGTGGTCGCTATGGAGCACAGCCTATCCTGGCAGAAGTGGGTATGAACTTCTATGTAGAGAAGGTCGCCGACGATACTAACGGTCGTTATTACATCCATTCATGGGTGAATAACCCTACAACTTCTCAAGGAACTGGAAATGCCGACTATCTTGGTGTCAAGCCAGCAATGGATGATGATGAGCGCATATTTTCGATAACGGGAGATCAAACCAAAAAGTCTATTTATTTGTTTGTGGATCGTGGAAAAGAAAACACTGAGGATAATGGAGACAATTCTTCTCCCGATAGGGTTAAATGGTATATTGAGTCTGTTGGTACCAATAATGGTTATAAAATCTATTCTAAGTGGAAGGATAATCAGAAATATAGCGATGATGTAGAGCGCCAGTATTACCTGAGTTATTATCAAGGTCCTACAGAAGAAGGCAAACCACAGAAGAAATTCCTGGTGGTTACTACGGACGAAAGCAAGGCTGAGACGTTCTATTTCATCCAGATAGATGACTACCGTAAGGTTATTAACAGCCAGACTAAAAAGTATATCAATGTGTCTGGTCTTGTGCAGGATGCTCGTTTCGAACGTAACAACAAGGGTATTAATGGTGATTTGTGGGGCGAATATAATGCTGAGTCAAAAAATGTTTGGCAGTTCCGTTACAACAGAAACACAGATACCTATGTTTTCCCAAATTTGCAGGATAATGTGAAAGAACTGGCGTATATGACGGCTTGGGTAGGACCTAATGGCGATTTTAATGGTCAAACAGGCAATTATTTGATTCAGAAAATCACAGGCTTGAAGCCAGGTCTTTATCGTGTCAATTGCCAGGGTTTTTATTTCAATCCAGGAAATCAGAACGACAAGAACAATACTTCTTTTGTCTTTGCCTCGCAAAACTATGAGGATATAAGCAATCAGACGACTCTGAAGACCATTGAATCCGCTGACTGGGATAAGATGCAGAATATGACAACGGAAGACCCGAATGGCTTTAAGACTATTGTTATCAAGTATTGTGTCAATGCAGGTAAGATATTCGCAGAGAGCAATCCTTATGAAGACAAGGATGTGGACAATCGTAAGTACGACAACAGTGTGGCAGTCCTCGTAAAGGCGGATGAAGGATCTACGACGGGTACTCTCTACATCGGTGCTGGCAAGAGAGCCAACGAGGGAGGTTACGCCTATTTCGACAATTTCCAGCTTTTCTATATGGGAGACAAACAGTGGTATCTTGATGCTACGAACACAAGCACAGAAGAGTTTACCACTACCAAGAAAGTCGGTGACACTTACTACACTCCAAGTGGCATCAACCGCAATTCTGGCGCTGTTCCGTATACGTTCCCTGTTATTTACAACATACGACGCTACTTCAACGTGGGTAAGTGGGAAAGTCTAATTCTTCCTTGCACACTGACAGGCGACCAGGTAAAGCAGACATTCGGAGGCGACCAGGAGGTGAAACTCAGTGTCTATGACAGGGTGGAAGGAACCTGTGTGTATTTTAAGACCGTAGATACTGATAAGGAGGGTATCGTTGCAGGCATACCTTATATTATCAAGGTGGGCAAGGAGGCCGATATCAAGACAAAGAATGATGAATACACATTCCCTTGGGGTAACAATACCACGGTAAAGGTAAAGGGACCTATCTATCAGGTAAAGGGTGTTGTTCCTCCTACATTTACTGATGCTGTCGTGACAACGCAAGAGGAAATTTCTGGTGGCTATAAGGTCCAGTTCCATGGCTACTATTACGACCCAGGTGAAGCTCCTGCTAATGCATACGTGGTAAATAACGGTGATATGTATCATCTCAGTTTACCCTGGAACGGCTTTGTGGGTACAAGTTGGTATGTCACCATAACAGATGCACAAGGCCATGCCAAGGCGCTATCGTTCAGCTTTGATGGCGATTCTTCTACGACAGCCATAGAGAACGTGGCAGGACAAGAGGATGCTGCGGTTCAAACCGAAGGATATGTCTATAACCTGAGCGGACAACGCGTGGGCACCCGGAATGATATGGGCAATCTTTCTTCTGGCATATACGTTGTGGCTGGCAAGAAGTTTGTTGTTAAGTAATGTATGAACGTCAAATCATGAATGTAATAGAGAAGAGCATTATTGGCAAGAAAAGCCAGGAGGCCTGTGAGGATGGACTGGTCGTGACCGATGATTTCGTCGCCGTGATAGACGGCAGTACGAGCAAGACCCCAAAGCATCTCAATCCGGAGATGAAGAACGGACGTTATGCCATGATGCTCATCTCTGAATATATCAGACAAGAATTGAAGGCGGATGCCTTGGCGGATGATTTCTGCCAAGGCATCACGCGTTATATATGCGATAATGTGTATAAGCCTTTGGGGGTGGTTGAGCGATTGTTGCAGCATCCCGAGGAACGCCTTACGGCTTCAGCCGTCGTTTACAGCAGGGCAAGGCAAGAGGTATGGATGGTGGGCGATTGTCAGGCTCTCATCGGTGGGAAACTCTATGAGAACGGTAAGCCCTACGAGCAAGAGATTGCAGAGAGGCGCGTTGCCTTGATAAAGGAAGGAATGCTTCCTGCTGAGGCTCGCAGGCAAATAGAGCCTTTGCTCGTTGAGGCGATGCTTTCGGGACAAAACAAGACTTATACTGTTATTGATGGCTTCCCCATCTATCGGGAGGGGGTAAAGGTAGTGTCTGTATCTTCTTCCGAGACAGTTTCTGCCTCTTCCGAGATTGTATTGGCGAGCGATGGCTATCCTTTTCTCAAGCCTACTCTGGCAGAGAGTGAGGAAGCCTTGGCTAATCAAATTGCCAACGATCCTCAAAATATCAGCTGTTTCATAGCTACCAAAGGCCTTGTAGAAGGCAACAAGAGTTTTGACGACAGAACCTATATCCGCTTCCTGCCATAGGCTGTTGGGGCGATACAATCAGACAAACGTATATAAATAACACGGGCTGCCAGGAATCCTGGCAGCCCTACTATTACGTTAGTATGTTATGAAAAATTTGAGAGAAATGAAACTTCACAGTTTCAGAGTTGTTTTACTAAACATGATTTTATAGAGAAAGCATAGAAATTTATCATTTCAGTATGTTGGAAGCCGGATCGGCAGCCACTTGGTTGATATTGGATTGCTGCATGGAGTCGACCGATACTGAGTCGGCAATGGCAGCTACTGATACACCGTGAACCGATTGTCCGTTTCCTGTATTTCCTACGTATTCGGCATCTTTTTGGAAAGGTACTTGGGCGGCATTGCCCAGAGTAAGGAAGATAGCCACCATGGCCGCAGCCTTGAACAGAGGTTTCAGTCGCTCTGTCAGCGATATTACCTTTGCCTTTTCTGGCTTCTGGCTTTCCTCGCCTTCTATGATGTCCATCATCTTTTGGTCAAAGTCATCGCCCAGAGCCTCGTTCTTGCTTTCGCCAAGCTCGTAGGTAAAGAGAGCCTTGTAGGACTCCAGCTCGGAAGGAATATCTTCCTGACTGAAGAATGTGCGGAGGATGTCTTCCTCTTCGAGGGAAGTCTCGCAATTCCAGTAGCGCTCTAAAAGCTGTTTGATGTACTTATAGTCCATATTTGTCGAATTGTTGAAATCGTTGTTTTATTGTTTGACGAGCCCTGAAGATATTGATCTTTACCTGTTCTTCGGTGATGTCGAGAATCTGGGCAATATCTTTGTAGGCTTTTCCCTCAATATCGCGTAGCTGTATGCAACTGCGTTGCTTTTCGGGAAGTTCGTCTATCATCCTCTTTACGATGTCCAGCTTGTCTTTCTGAATCATTCGTTCTGAAGGATTCGAGGAGGCGTCCGGCCTTTCTGTCTTCTCATCTTCGAGCGATCCGTTCTGATTCTCCATCTTCTTGATGCGGTCGAGCGAGAGATTTCTTGCGATAGTGAGGCTGTAGGCTTCGATGGAATCTAACTGTTGCCATTTGTCGCGCGAGTTCCAGACTTTTATCAGTGTGTCTTGCACGATGTCTTCGGCTTCCTCTCTGTTGAGAGTAATGCGCAGAGCCAGTCTGAAGAGTTTGTCCTTCAGTGGCAAAACATCGTTTCGGAAACTGATTTCTTTCATTCCTCTGTTATTAATGACGACTATGTTATAAGAAAGTTACAACCAATCTTAAATTATTTCTATTTTTAACTCTTATTAAGAATTAAAAACAAAAGAATTCTTCGCTCTTCACTCTTCGTTCTTTACTTAATGACGGTTCCCTGTTTGCCGTCTATGGCTGTTGCCAGAGTGATAATCACCTCCTTCACGCCCGCGTCTACGGCAGCAAGGGCGTTCTCTATCTTTGGAATCATACCTCCGCCGATGGTTCCGTCAGCCTGGTATTTCTCGAAGTCGGATCGTGTGATGACAGGAATCACGCTGTTGTCGTCATCGGGATTGGAAAGCACGCCCTTCTTCTCGAAACTGTATATCAGCGTCACATCGTAGTAGGGAGCCAAAGCCTTGGCTGTTTCGCTGGCTATGGTGTCGGCGTTAGTATTCAGAATATTGCCATTGCCGTCGTGAGTCAACGGAGCCATAACGGGTGTAATGCCTTCCTGGATAAGGGCTTGCAGCATCTTGCCATTGGCGCGTTCCACATCGCCTACATATCCGAAGTCTACTCCGTCCTTGACGGGGCGCTTGTGGCTGTGTATCACATCCATGTCGGCTCCTGTCAGTCCGAGTGCATTTACACCCTTGGCTTGCAACTTGGCTACAAGGTTCTTGTTGACCAAGCCTCCATAGACCATGGTTACCACCTCCAGCATCTGTGCGTCGGTGATGCGTCTGCCATTCACCATTTTGCTCTCTATACCCAAGGCTGCTGCTACTTTAGTAGCGCGTCTGCCTCCGCCGTGTACCAGTACTTTCTTTCCTGGTATGGCGGCAAAATCTGTAAGGAGCTGTGCCAGTTGCTCGTTGTCCTCAACGATGGCGCCGCCCACCTTTACGATTGTTACTTTCTCCATATCTGTCTATATTTTGATAATGACAGTACAAAGTTACAACTATTTTTACTAAAAACCTATACTTATAGTCGGCTCTTTTGTTTCTTTAACTCTACAATGTGCCTTTATCTCTGCGAAAAATTGTATATTTGCACGATTGCTAAAGCAAATGAATAGTAATAGATTATAAATAACAGATATGAAAAAAGTATTTGTAAGCGGATGTTATGACCTTCTTCACAGCGGACATGTGGAGTTCTTCCGTCAGGCTTCGCAGTATGGTGAGTTGTATGTCGGCATAGGTTCCGATTCCACTATCTTGGAGTATAAGCATCATAAAACCTTCTATCCGGAGCAGGAACGCCTGTTCATGGTAAAGTCTATCCGATACGTGAAAGATGCATTCATCAATGCCGGTTCGGGCATCATGGACTTTGTGCCGACGGTGGAGTTCCTGCATCCCGATGTGTTTGTAGTGAATGAAGATGGAAGCAGCGACACCAAGCGAAAGTTCTGTGAGGAGCATGGTATCGAGTATGTAGTACTGGAGCGTACTCCTGCTGAGGGATTGACAGCCCGTTCGAGTACTGATATCAAGAATGGAACCTGCGCCTTGCCAACTCGTCTTGATCTGGCTGGTACATGGATTGATCAGCCTTACGTGAGTTGTTATGCTCCAGGCTGGGCCATCACCATGTCGTTGATTCCCACCTTTGAGGTGCGCGAGCGCTGTGGACTTTCCACTTCCACCCGAAACATGATCAAGAAAATATGGCCAGTGAAGTTGCCCGATATGGATCCTGAAATCTTGTCGAAGTTGGTCTTCTGTTTCGAGAACGACCCTGAGCGCAATGATGGCATCGTTAGTGGAGCACAGGATGCCATCGGAATCTGTATTCCTGGTTTGTGCCGTCATTACTACAACAACCGTTTCTGGCCCGAGAAGTTTGAGCGTTGCGATGATGAGTCGATACTTTCCTGGCTGGAGGGACATCTCTGCATGATAGCGATGGAGCCCCGTCGACCTGGCTGCTCTGTGGTCGAGGGTAAGGACATCACCGAGGTGAAGGTAAAGGCTTTGGCTCAGGCTGCCGATGACTGCTGGCAAGCCATTATGGCTAAGGATTATGAGGCTTTCGCCCGTGCCTACAAGGCTTCGTTTGATGCTCAGGTAAGTATGTTCCCTGCCATGATTCAGGGTTGTGTCCAAGGTTATATTGACAAGTATTCAGCTCTACCTGATGTGAAGGCATGGAAGATGCCTGGAGCAGGTGGCGGTGGATATCTGGCCTTAGTGGTAGACGATGTGAAGAAATTTGCCGAGGCTCATCCTGAGACCATCACACTGACGATAAGAAGAAAGTAACGTGACGATGAAGAAGATTGTTCCCGGGCAGTATCTGCTGCCCTTCGTGCTCATAGCATCGCTGTTTTTCTTTTGGGGCTTTGCTCATAGCATCCTCGATATTCTGAACAAGCATTATCAGGATGCCCTCGTCATATCCAAGACTCGTTCAGCCCTGGTGCAGGCGATGGTGTATGGAGGCTATTTCATCATGGCCATACCTGCCGGAATCATTATCCGCAAGTGGGGCTATAAGGCCGGAGTGCTTACAGGACTGGTGCTTTATGGCATTGGTGCCTTGCTCTTCATTCCGGGCGAGATGATTATGTCGTTCAACTTTTTCCTGGTCTGCTTGTTTGTGATAGGCTGCGGACTTACCTGTCTGGAAACAGCATCCAATCCTTATATTGCCGTCCTTGGCGATGAGGAGACCTCTGCCTCAAGGCTCAACCTGGCTCAGTCGCTCAATGGATTGGGCTGGATAGTCGGTCCTTTGGTAGGAGGACTTCTTGTCTTCCGTGGAGCTGATGGCAACAGTGGCTCGGTGGCTTTGCCTTACACCATTATAGGCATTGCTGTGCTGCTTATTGCTATTGTGATAGGTCGTGTGAAGCTGCCTGAGATAAAAGAGGAGAAACAGATTGCCGAGGCTGCTTCGGGTGTATCGTTGTGGCATTCCCGCACCTTTGTCTTCGGTTTGACAGCCATCTTCTTCTATGTGGCTGCCCAGACGGGTATCAACAGTTTCTTTATCAATTATGTCACCGAGAGTATTCCTTCTGTTTCGGCTCGAGATGCTGCCTTGATGCTGTCGTTTGGCGGTATGGGCTTCTTCTTTGTTGGTCGATTGTTGGGCAGTTGGGGCATGAACTATGTCAAGGCAGGCATCTTGCTGTTGATCTGTGCCTTGGGCGCTTCAGTCTGTATGCTGGTGGTTATCTTAGGTGCTGGTATGCTGGCTGTAGTGGCTTTGGTGTTGACCTATCTTTGCGAGTCCATCATGTTTCCCACTATCTTTGCCTTAGCATTGCGAGGGCTTGACGCCGGCAGTACGAAGCGTGGCTCTTCTTATCTCATCATGGGAATCGTGGGTGGAGCTATTGCTCCTGTTCTGATGGGTGCTCTTGGCGAAACCGACATGGCTGTTGGCTTCATTGTACCTTTGGTTTGCTTTGTCGTTATTGCTGCCTTTGCCCTTCATGTGTCAAAGGCAAAGAAACTGGGGTAATGTAAGTAAGTCAGTTTACTGAAATAAAAAGAGGGTGTGTCATAAGTCTGTGACGCACCCTTTTTTATTTTTTTTCTTTTCACAGATACGAATTCTTTAAAAAACATTTTTATTTACAACAAAGCCCAAA
>OQVT01002160.1_pt1 | contig 12662 bp, 13 predicted proteins | sample 1691561 | NCBI WGS metagenome assembly OQVT01 (sample SAMN03418260, study PRJEB22391) | human gut metagenome | biome: human-gut; feature: organic feature; material: feces | host: Homo sapiens | place: Tanzania | collected 2013-01 | reverse complement strand
TAAGAACCGACCGCTCCCCAGTGTTTTCTCAAGCTTTTGTTAATTTTTCACAATTTAATTTAGATTTTCATGAGTTTCGCAATTATCTATTGATATTTCATTATGATAATTCCAGCCTGCAGCTTCCTCTCATCTGCAATGGACATTCGTAAACATTTTCGTCCCCGTTTCTTCCGATATAGGACAATGGGCATTTTCTGCAGTCCTCCAATGCAAAATCTGCCGGAACATCAAACTCGATTTTCGCTTTTTTACTTCCTTTTGCCTCATTCTCATGCCTGATATTGTCCCAGCTTAATTTCTGTCCGCATCCCTGACATTTTTCAGTACCGGTTGCAACTGCGCGTTTGCATGTCGGACAGGCATAGTACTCTTTCCCTGTCATATCCTTTGTCTCTATTACCTCTGATGGGAACTGCTTGATCAGTTCTGCTCTTAAATCGTCCTGCATTTTTTGTCTCCTGTATTCTAATTTTTTATTTAAAGCATGTGATGTTTGTTGTTATCGCCATTGTTACTCACCATCACTGTAAATTCCAACAACTTATTTTATCACAACATTTTTTAAATTTCACTAACATTTATATCAGTATTTTGAAATATTTTCTATGAAATGCGCCATTGCAAAAATTGTCGATTTTTCAAAGTTTTTGCATTTCAGTGCATAAACTTTATGTCCAGGTCACGGAATCAATGACAAGTGAATATGTTCGCAAAAGAGAATTAACACCACTCCAAAAAAGGAACCAGAGATTTTCTCTGGTTCCTCAAAATTATAGGATATTCTTCATGAACTGGAATTTTACGCTTCCTGATTCATATTCGCCAGTTTTGCTGCCTGGTCAGCTGCGATACACGCATCAATGATCTCCTGAATATCACCATTCATGATCTTATCTAATTTGTAAAGTGTCAGGTTGATACGGTGGTCTGTCACACGTCCCTGTGGGAAGTTGTAGGTTCTGATCTTTTCAGAACGGTCACCGGTACCGATCTGGCTCTTACGAAGTTCAGCTTCTGCATCATGTGCTTTCTGCTGCTCTAAGTCAAATAACTTTGTGCGGAGCAACGCAAACGCTTTTGCTTTGTTCTGGATCTGTGATTTTTCAGTCTGGCTGTAGATCACGATTCCTGTTGGAATATGTGTTAAACGAACCGCAGAGTCTGTGGTGTTGACACACTGTCCACCTGCTCCTGACGCACGGCAGACATCGATACGGATATCTTTCTCATCAATCTGTACGTCAACATCTTCCGCCTCCGGCATCACAGCTACTGTGATGGTCGAGGTATGGATACGTCCGCCGGATTCCGTCTCAGGCACACGCTGTACACGGTGCACGCCGGATTCGTATTTCATAACGGAGTAAGCTCCTGCTCCTGTGATCATGAATGTCACACTCTTCATGCCGCCGATTCCGGTATCGTCACATTCCATGATCTCTGTTTTCCAGTTCTTTGTCTCTGCATAATGCTGATACATACGGTAAATCTCTGCCGCAAATAATGCTGCCTCATCTCCACCGGCACCGGCACGAATCTCCACGATAACGTTTTTGTCATCGTTCGGGTCTTTTGGTAAAAGAAGGATTTTTAATTCATTCTCTAATTCTGCGACACGGTTCTTTGCATCGTTTAACTCCTCTTTTGCGAGTTCACGCATCTCTTCGTCAGATTCTTCCTCCAACATGGCAAGCGAATCTTCGATGTTCTGCTTGCACTGTTTGTATTCTTTGTAAGCCTCCACGATCGGTAAAATATCGCTCTGCTCTTTCATTAACTTACGGAAACGTTCCGGATTATTTGCCACATCCGGCTCACTTAATTCACTCATTAACTCTTCATAACGGATGAGTAAGTCCTCTAATTTATCAAACATATTTCTCCCTCATTTCTGTCTAATCAAATATCGTGATTTCATCACTCAATAATTTCGCCGTTCGTCAAATGCAAATAAATTTGCATTTTCCTCTCTTTCGCTCATTATATTTCTACACTCTGATGCCGCTACAACATCCCGGTCACAACCCTGTCATTTCCTGCAAGGTCTTTTTTCACACAGACATCGGAAAATCCTGCATCTGTCATCATTTCAGACACATCTTTTCCCTGATCGTAACCAATCTCAAACATCAGATAACCGCCGGGATTCAGATAATCTTTACTCTGTTCCACGATCTTGCGGTAAAAGTAAAGTCCATCCTCTTTTCCGTCTAACGCCTCAATCGGTTCAAACACCTGCACCTCCGGCATAAGCTGCAGGATCACATCTGTTGGGATATAAGGCGGATTTGACACGATCACATCAAACTTCTCCGTGACCATCTCAAAAAGATCACTCCGCTCAAAAAGAACCGGAACTTCATTTAGTTTTGCATTCTCTTTTGCGACGTTGACCGCCTGCTTGGAGATATCAACCGCATATCCCTTCACGCCCTCAACGTTATGCAAGATACTGATAATAATACAACCGGAACCGGTACACATATCAAGTACTTTCATTCCCGGCTTTACCTTTTTTAATGCTTCCTCCACAAGTGTCTCTGTGTCCTGTCTCGGAATCAGGACATTGGAATTTACCTTGAACTTCAGTCCCATAAATTCCGTTTCTCCCACAATATACTGCAGCGGGATATGTTCTGCACGTTTTTTGATGGCAAGTTCATATTCCTTCAGCAGATCATCAGGAAGATCATCTTCCATATGCATATAATAAAATTTACGATCTATCTTACAGCCCATTTCCAGCAACAGCCATGCATCCGTTTTCGCATCTGCAATATGCGACAGCTCCAGCACTTTCTCTCCATGGGCAACAGCTTCCCGATATGTCATTCTTATCTCACGCCCTTCTATTTCATTTCCCGGCGGATTTCTTCCACATAAGGTTTCCAGTCAAAAACTGCCTCCACAGAGGCAATTCCAACCTCGATCATCTCATCATCCGGTTCCTTTGTTGTCAACCCCTGCAGCCATAATCCCGGCTTGCTCAAAAGATTCACAACTGCATTATCGCTTCTTCCCGCCAGCCGGATAAATTCATAGGATACACCTGCGATCACCGGGATCAGAAGCAGACGCAAAACCACACGGAGGATTGGAGAATCCACGCGGATAAACATAAAAAACAAAATGCTGACTAACATTACGATCAAAAGAAAACTCGTTCCACAGCGTTTATGGAATCTGGAACTTTTTCTCACATTTTCCACGGTAAGATCCATGCCATGTTCAATGCAGTTAATACATTTATGTTCTGCACCATGGTACATATAAACACGCCGGATATCCTTCATCAGAGAGATAAGTGCTACATATCCGATGAAAATCACCAGACGGATCACTCCCTCTAACAATGCGATCACCCACTGGGATGTAATTACTTTCTGAAACAGAGTAGATAAATAATATGGAAGCATCATAAATACTGCCACAGCAAGAACAATCGATAATACAACCGTTCCGCCCATCATGGCATTTTCCTGCTTCTTCTCTTTCTGCTCCTGTCTCTTGCGCTCTTCTTCCGTCATTGGCTCTTTTTTCTTCTTATCCACTTCCTCATCTTCAAAAAAAGAAGCGGAATAAGTCAATGTCTGCATTCCGAGCACAAGCGACTCTATAAAACTGAATACACCTCTTAAAATCGGCATATTTCTTATTTTCTTATTCCTGATGATCCCAGTATATTCTGAAACCTTCACTTCAATCTCATGGTCAGGCTTTCTCACTGCAACAGCGTACTTTTCCTGATTCTTCATCATCACGCCTTCCATGACAGCCTGTCCGCCAATTCCTGAATATTTCATTTAAATAACCATGTCTTTCTCATAGAGTTTCCATGTTCTAAAAAAGGTTGAGATTTAATAACCTCAACCTTATCTGTAACCACTTTTTTCTATTTGTTGATACCGTATTTCTTGTTGAACTTATCAATACGACCATCAGCTCTGTTAGCTTTCTGCTGACCTGTGTAGAATGGATGGCATTTAGAACAGATCTCAACGTGGATATCTTCCTTTGTTGATCCTGTAACAAATGTATTTCCACAGTTACATGTAACAGTTGCCTGATAATAATCTGGATGGATTCCTTCTCTCATGATTTTCACCTCTTCTATTCTTATCGTTGATTTGTTACGCTTGTTCTATATTCTTTATGCCCGTATACCCGATTCGTATATGGCACTTACTGCAAGAATATACACGATATAAAAACTGTCCAGAATCTGTAAAAGATTCTTTATCCCGATAAACAGCTTTTAAAGTATAGCATACGCATCATAGTAAATCAAGATATTTTTTTAAATAATTCTATTTTTCTTTACCATTGCAATATATTCTTTATTATTCTTTGTGCGGGCGAACATATTTAAAATATTCTCCACTGCCTCATCTGCACGCATACCATTGTAAGCCTTGCGCATGATCTCCACTGCCTCTAACTCATCCGGGTCAAGCAGCAGGTCTTCTCTTCTGGTTCCTGACTTTACAATATCGATTGCCGGGAACACACGTTTTTCGGAAAGTTTGCGGTCGAGTACAAGTTCCATGTTACCGGTTCCCTTAAACTCCTCGAACACAACGTCGTCCATCTTACTTCCGGTATCTACCAGTGCTGTTGCAAGAACGGTAAGGCTTCCGCCCTCTCTCATATTTCTGGCTGCACCAAAGAAACGTTTTGGCATATGAAGGGCTGCCGGATCAAGACCACCGGATAACGTACGTCCACTTGGTGGAACTGTGAGGTTGTATGCCCTTGCAAGACGTGTGATACTGTCGAGCAGGATCATGACATCTTTATGATGCTCCACGAGACGTTTTGCACGCTCGATGACCATCTCAGATACTCTCTTATGATGTTCCGGTAATTCGTCAAATGTAGAATAAATAACTTCTACATTATCCCCTTCGATCGCTTCCTTGATATCGGTAACTTCCTCCGGTCTTTCATCGATCAGTAAAATGATCAGATGCATGTCCGGATTAGATGCTGTAACCGATTTTGCAATCTCTTTTAACAGAGTTGTCTTACCTGCTTTTGGCTGGGAAACGATCATACCACGCTGTCCTTTACCAATTGGCGAGATCAGATCCACGATTCTCATCGCAACACTGCTGCCCGGTCTCTCCAAACGGATTCTCTGATTTGGGAAAATCGGTGTGAGATCTTCAAAATTCTTTCTCTGCTGGATCACGCTTGGATGATAACCGTTGATCGTTGTAATATATAATAATGCAGAGAACTTCTCCTGCTGTGTTTTGATTCTTGTGTTACCACAGATAATATCACCTGTTTTCAGATTGAACTTACGGATCTGGGATGGAGACACATAAACGTCATTCTCCCCCGGCAGATAATTGTCGGAACGGATAAATCCGAATCCATCCTGCATAACCTCAAGAATTCCATTCACAGTGATTCCGCTGTCAAGATTCTTGATCGTATCATCCTGGCTTGCTTCCTCACGCTCTCCCTCTTTTGATCCCTCTTTGGCTGATTCTGCTGAATCTGCTCTTTTTCTCTCCGGTTTCTCGGAAGGAGCTGACTGTTCCTGTTTTTTCTCCGATTCTTTTGCCACTTTTTCTTTTTCCTTCTTCGCATCCTCTGCAAGCATTGCTTCTACAAGATCGGCTTTCTTCATTGTGGAAGTGTTTTTAATTCCTCTTGATTTTGCTAAATCACGCAAAACCGTTGCTGATAAGCTTTCATATTTTTCTCTCATTCAATGACTCCTTAATCATAATTGTATCATTTGGGAACAACGTCTGAATCGACTAAATGAATCTATAACTGCGATTTATTATACAACACTTTTTACGAAATAGGAAGTCCTAATTTTCTTGATTAATAAAAAAGGAAATGTTATCATTACTTTCAGAGCTTTAAAACGAATATTTACATAAAGGAGACAGTTCATATCATGGATTTAAAAGAAAAAGCATTAGCCATGCATAAAGAGTGGAATGGCAAATTAGAAACGATCGCAAAATCAAAGGTCAACTCCAGAGAGGACCTTGCAATTGCATACACACCGGGCGTTGCCGAACCATGTAAAGTCATTGCAGAAGATAAAGAAGCAGCCTACACTTATACCATGAAGGCAAACACTGTTGCCGTCATTTCCGACGGAAGTGCTGTCTTAGGACTTGGCAATATCGGGCCATATGCCGCTATGCCTGTTATGGAAGGAAAATGTGTTCTTTTCAAAGAATTCGGCGATGTGAATGCTGTTCCGATCTGTTTAGACACACAGGACACCGAAGAGATCATTGCAACCATCAAAAATATTGCTCCTGCATTCGGCGGAATCAATCTTGAGGACATCTCCGCTCCGCGCTGTTTTGAGATTGAGGAACGTTTAAAGGCAATGCTCGATATCCCGGTATTCCATGATGACCAGCATGGCACTGCAATCGTTGTCCTTGCCGGGATCATCAACGGTCTGCGTGTCACTGGCAAGAAAAAAGAAGACTGTAAAGTCGTTGTCAACGGCGCCGGTTCTGCGGGTGTTGCCATCACCAAACTGCTCCTCACTTACGGTTTCAAACATGTGACTATGTGCGACCGCGAAGGTATCATTGGAAAAGATTACCCGAATTTAAACTGGATGCAGAAAAAAATGACCGAGGTAACAAATTTAGAAAATGCTTCCGGTACACTTGCCGATGCATTAAAGGGCGCTGATATTTTTGTCGGGGTTTCCGCTCCAAATATCGTAACTCCTGAAATGGTTGCCTCTATGAATAAAGATTCCATTCTTTTTGCAATGGCAAATCCAGTACCGGAAATCATGCCGGACGTTGCAAAGGCAGCCGGCGCAAGAGTTGTTGGAACCGGAAGAAGTGATTTCCCGAACCAGGTCAACAATGTGATCGCGTTCCCTGGCATTTTCAAAGGTGCCCTGGAAGGACGTGCCACACAGATCACCGAGGAAATGAAGCTTGCCGCTGCTGAAGCTCTGGCACATCTTGTTTCCGACGAGGAATTAAACGATGAATTTATTATGCCGGAAGCTTTCGACCCGCGTGTTGCAGAGGTGGTAAGCCAGGCAGTAAAATCCCATATTGTAAAATAAACATGGATATGTCAGATAAAAAATTCTGGGGAGACAAACCATATTTTTCCCTTGACCATTATCTAAAACAGACGTTTGGCGAAAAAGTCTACCGCCTGTCCTTAAACGGCGGGATGACCTGTCCAAACCGTGACGGGACACTGGATTCGTGCGGCTGTATTTTTTGCAGTGCCGGGGGAAGCGGCGATTTTGCCACTGCCCCTTCCCTCTCTGTCACAGAGCAGATCACGCAGGCGAAAGAACGCATCCGCAGGAAAAGTAACTGCCGGAAGTTTATCGCCTATTTTCAGGCATACACGAATACCTATGCTCCCGTTTCCTATTTAAGAGAACTTTTTACGGAGGCGATCGCACAGCCGGATATTGCTGCACTCTCCATCGCAACACGCTGTGACTGTCTCCCACCCGAAGTGCTCGATCTGCTCTCTGAACTGAATTGCATAAAACCTGTCTGGATAGAACTTGGTCTACAATCCATCCACAATGATACGCTGCGGCAGATCCGGAGCGGTTTCACTTATGAGCAGTATTTATCTGCGGTGGACGCCCTGAAAGATCGTGGTCTTTCCGTTATCACGCATTTGATCCTCGGATTGCCCGGTGAGACAAAAAAAATGATGCTTGCATCGGTAGACGCTGTTGCACATCTTCCGATAGATGGCGTAAAACTGCAGCTTCTCCACATACTGAAAGATACCGATCTGGCTCTGCTCTATGAAACAGCGCCTTTTCCCGTTTTTTCTCTGGAGGTATACTGTGATTTTGTTGTGACCTGTATCGAACATCTCCCACCGGAAATGGTGATTCACCGCCTCACAGGCGACGGTCCACGTTCCCTTCTGATTGCACCGCTGTGGAGCACGGATAAGAAACGCGTCTTAAATACGATATACAAGCGCTTCCGGGAGCGTGATACATGGCAGGGAAAGCTATATCAATAACGGATATGGGCGATTGCAAAACTCATAATTAAAGTAGCGCCAATTGTGAAGAATTGACAAAAGCTTGAGAAGACATTGGGGAGCCGCCGGTCCTTAGAAATCAGATTCTGTATTTCATTCTGATTTATCAGAAATGAAATGCAGGATATGAGTTCTTAGTACCGCTACCAGCGACACATAGCGAGAGCGTGTCTTGAATGTTTTTGTTGATTTTGAACAATTTAACTAACTTAAGAGGAGTTTTGCAATTATCCGATACAATAATAAAAGAGGATAATTATGGCAGTAACGAAAGAAATTCTGACTCTGGCTGTCGAAACCGGAGATGCACTGCTTCGAAATGGCGCGGAAGTTTACCGCGTGGAAGATACAGTGCTTCATATTTTAAAAGCATATGAAATTACAGACTGTGATGTCTATGTACTTTCCAATGGAATTTTTGCCAGTGCAAATGAAAATAAAGAAGATGCCTGCAGCATGATTCGTCATGTACCGCTCGGCTCTACCCATCTCGGAAGGATCGCTGCGTTAAATCAGCTTTCCAGAGAGATCTGTTCCCATGAATGTTCCCTGCGGGATGCCTGGGTGCGTTTAGAAGAATGTAAATCCATTCAAAAAAATAAAAACTGGGTGGAGATATTTTTCTGTGGAGTTGGCAGTGCCGGTTTCTGCTATCTGTTCGGGGGAACTGCCTTAGATGCTTTTGTTGCATTTTTTATCGGACTCGTGTTACAGGTTTTCCTGATTGCTTCCGACAGGCATCTAGAATCCAAATTTATCACTAATATTTTAGGAAGCGGCATTGTCACTTTTTTAAGTCTGATCGTGCTCTCCGCAGGGATACCGATCCTGCAGGATAAGGTTGTCATTGGAGATATTATGCCGCTCGTACCGGGAATCGCACTGACAACGTCCATCCGCGACTTTTTCAACGGTGACTATTTATCCGGTACGATCCATATGATCGATGCGATCTTAACTGCTTTTAGTATTGCCGTTGGCGTGGGCGCTGTTATCACGCTTTACCAGCTTGTCACAGGAGGTGCATTACTTCGATGATCATTCAGTTTCTTGTCAGCTTAGCTGCGACACTCTCTTTTGCTGTATTATTTTCGGCAGAAAAAAAACAGTTGCTTTTCTGCGGTCTGACAGGTGGCCTCGGCTGGATCGTCTACCTGATCTGCTTACAGTATCACACAGACAATGCCATCGCAAACCTGATCGCCACCCTTGCCCTGACACTGGTTGCACGGATTCTTTCGGCAGTGCGCAGAACCCCGGTCACTGTATTCCTGCTCACCGGAATCTTTCCATTAGTTCCGGGCGCCGGAATCTACTATACCTCCTATTACTTTATCATGGGAGATATGAGCCAGTTCTCACAGTACGGAATCAGTACCATTAAAGTTGCCGGTTCCATCGTGCTTGGCATTATCTTCGGTTTTGCGCTTCCACAGAGCCTCTTTAACGGGCTTTCAAAGCTTGTGCATAAAAATGAACGTGTTCATACAGATCTTTAAATAATCTCAAAATAAGGGGCAAAAACACATAATTTGCCCTTTATACTATTCTTAATTTTCCATAAATCAAATTTTTAAAATAAAAATTTATATACAAATACGAGGGGGAATTTTTACATGAAACAACCAATCGCTTTCATACAAAGCGAAATGCAAGGAATTTCTAAAATATAGGAGAAATTCAAATAATGTAAAAAGGAGGACGAAAAGGACGACAAAGAAGAAAAGAAAATGTCGGACGATGAGTCAAAAGAGGAAGAAGAAAAAGAGGATGAGGACGAAAAGAAAGAAATGTCCTTAGATATGAACGCTTATAATGGCGCAATCCTTGAACTGCTTAGAGCAGAAACCGCTGAACAGAGAGCTGAAGCTAGAAAGCTGTGGAGTGCAGACGATCCAGAAGCTAATATAGTTATGGATAAAATTGAAAAGATGTGTACGGAGATGGCTGAGCTTAAAGCGTTCAAAGATACAGAACTTGAAAAGCAAAAGGATTTTGAGGTAGATAAGATTCTTGCAAGTGTCAAAGACGACCTTAAAATGGAAGATTATGAAGAGCTTGAAGCTAAAAAGAAAGACGTTACGTTTGAGACATTAGAACAATTTAAGCTCGAAGCTAAATCTTTTGCTTACGACCACAGAATTAAGAAACAAACAAAGAAAGATGATGGCATCATTAGAATGGGATATGATTTTAGCAAGTATAATGATAGCACATCTGCCGAAAATGTTTGGGATAGAATCAACAAAAAATAGGAGGATAAGATATTATGGCTAATGGATTTATGATAGAATCAGCAATTTCAGCTACAAATATTGATGCTGAAAACAGATATGCAGTTGCAGATATCGCTGTAGCTGGTGGCGAACTGGTAGCTCTTACTGCGCCAACAAAACAGGGTGATGATGTATGGACTGCTGCTGCTCCGGGAGCAGAGACGCTTGGTGATTGCTGGATGGCATATAACCCATCAATGCACATTACAATGGTTGGGGAAAATGAATTCGCAGGACTTACTGCTGACCCTAGAGATTACACAAATGAACCAAAGAGAGTATTCACAGTATTCAAACCTAAGAAAGGTAGTGAAGTTGTTGTAAGTAATGACTGCGTAGATACTGATACTGCTGCAAATATCGTTGCTGGCGACATTCTTGAAGCAAAAGCAGACCAGACTCAGCTGACAAGAGTAGCTGCTGCAACTGGAGCAACTGCTGGTTCAACTGCATTCAAAGTAGAACATAAGTATATTGTTCCGTTCCCAGCTGCAAGAGGTACGATTGGTATGACTCAGCAAGTTTGCTGGAAGATAGAATGCGTGCAGGAGTAATTAGAATACAACCTACTATAAGGAAGGAGATTTAAAATATGATTAGAGAATATGAGTCAGTAAAACAGTTTGGACAGAATGCTCCGGACTTATACGCTGCTTTTAAGGAATATGCAGAAAATGATATGGCACTCAGAGGGGTGCCAGGGGCAAAGAAATCAGCTGTTTCTGTAAAAGAAATGGAAGACTGCATTAATAAGGAGTTTGCTATTGAACTTCAGAAGAGAGTAAAGTATACTCCAGAGGAGCTCGGTGGACTTCAGAGATATGCAAACAGCACAATCGTAAAGGAATTTGCAGACAATATCAGAGACTATCTTATTGATATGGTTCTGCCTGATACACTGATGAATTCGGCAATTAGATACTTTGCAGACTTCAGATTCGCTGACCTTGGTGACTCAATGTCATTTGAGCTTGAAAATAATGCACTGTACAATGTATCAAGAGCTGGATACAGAAAGAGACATACAAATCTTCAGAAGCTGTTTAATACTACAGTAACTCTGGTTCCAGAAAACCATCAGCTGACTGTAGGTACTGACCTCTTTGAGATTCTGTCGAACAGAGTTTCAATTGCAAGAGAAACAATGAAGGCAGTTAGAAGTATTGAAACAGCAATGCTGTTTGATGCTTACGATGCCTTCCAGAAAGTTATGGGAGACCTTACTGGAAATCTGGCTGTTGCAAACTACTCAGAAGCGGCACTTATTAGTCTGTGCGAGAGAGTTACGGCTTACAACGGTGGAAGAAAAGCAGTTATTCTGGGAACACCAGTTGCACTGAAGAATGTTCTGCCAAGCAACAACAACTACAGATATCTGCTTGATAGTCCGTATGTTGAAGTTGGACATCTGCCAGTATTTAATACTTATGATGTTATTCCGCTTGCTCAGGTTGCAAACCCTTACGACTATGAAAATCCATATTCGCTGAAGCTTGATGATACTAAGATTTATGTAGTATCACCGGCGGCAGATAAGATTGTAAAGATTGGTGTTGGTGGCGCACTTATGTCACACACTGATGGTATTTACGACAATGCAAATCTGCTTCAAATGACAACTCTGAACAAGGCTTGGGATACGATTGTAGCAACTAACTCAATCGGTGGTATTGTAAAAGACCTTGAAGCGTAAACTTTTTATGGACGGGTTTAATTCCCGTCCATATTTTTATTAGAAAGGAATTAAAAGGAATATGGCTGAAAAAACAACAACCAGCAGAGGAAGAAAAGCGACTAAGACAACAGCTACAGTAGCAGGCACCAAAGAAGCAGAAGTAAAAACACAAACTGAGATTGAACTTGAAGAAGCAAAGAAAGCACTTGCTGAGATGCAGAAAATGTTAGAAGATATGAAATCCGCTAATCAAAATCAGACCGTAGTAATACAGAAAGATAGCACTGCAAGACGTGGTAAGATAAAGTGTATAAGTCTTTCACCAAATCCAGTAAATGTTGCAACTAGACCGAACTTTGAAGGTCGAGGATATACATTTAAAGAATACGGTTCAAAGTGGGAAATCAAGGCTGACGACCTTGAGGATATCATTTCATCATATCCGAAGACAATGGAATCCGGTTTAATATACATCTGCGATAGAGATTTTGCAGCAGAGCAAGGACTCGACGAAAAGTATGCAGATACAGTTCTCACGAAAGAGCTTATGGACGAATTAGTTTATCTCAGAAGAGATTCTGATGTGGAAGTTTTGTTGGCATTACCGACAGAACTTTTAGAAGCGACAATTATAAGGATAGTACAGCTTTATAAGGCTAATGAAAGTTTTGACG
>OQVT01002159.1_pt1 | contig 12663 bp, 9 predicted proteins | sample 1691561 | NCBI WGS metagenome assembly OQVT01 (sample SAMN03418260, study PRJEB22391) | human gut metagenome | biome: human-gut; feature: organic feature; material: feces | host: Homo sapiens | place: Tanzania | collected 2013-01 | reverse complement strand
ACAAAATTTTTCTGCCATTCCGCAGAACGGCAGAAAAACATCAGAAACTAAAATCAGACACCGTACTTCAGGGTGTTCAGACGGATGCCAGGGCCCGTTTGATAAATAGCCGCTTTTTCAGCCATACTTAAAGCAGACAGATTCGCCACAACTCTTCCTGGCATCTCTACAACCTTCACAAACCATGATTCATCATTTTCCTTTACCTTGTATATATGTGGACGTGAGTCCTCACCATTATCAATTTCCTGTACTATTTCAAGATGAAGTTGCTTTTGCAATTCTTGTTTTATCTCTTCACTATTCCTCATCCCTTAGCCTCTCTTTCCTTATGTATCTTTTCTCACACACTTTATAACTACAGCAGATACATCATCTGAAGCACAGTTTTGAACAGCACTATTTATCAGACTCGCACAGCTTAATTCTACCTCTTCATCTGCCCTCCATATGATATTCCTAATTTGCCTGCCTGAAAGCGTTTCCCATACACCATCTGTCACCAGCACAAAGATATCTCCTTCGTTTAGAGAAATCCATGAGCTTTCCTGCGGATTAAATGCATAGCCTGAACGATCACATCCCACATATCGAATCAATTTGTTGCGATCCATCTGATATTGCAAGCTTTCTCTGTCATAATCTCCATTTTTGAAACGCACTTCCCCCACTGACTCATCATGAGTAAGCTGAAATACATTTCTTTTGCGATATAAATATGCACGTGAATCGCCGGACCAAAACAATTTAATCTGATTTTCCTGAACATCAAACAATCCAACCACTGCTTGAATGATAGAATCGGCACGCCGAATACCATTGTCTTTGGCAAATTCGATTGCATCGTCGTACGAGATATTGTGCAGTTTGGCTCTCACATACATACAATGGCCCGTATTTGGCAGATAGCCACCGGCGTCAATTATATAAGTGAGGTCGTATGCTGGTGACAATCGCCATTTGCCTGTTTCGTCCATGATGAATGAGAAGTTTTTGGTATGATCGTCCGTATTGTTGGATAGGATATTGAATACGAGTCTTCTGAATACCTCTTGACAATCGCTTTCCGGTAAATGCAACTTCCGGCATACTGCAATAAGACCTTCATAGCTTTCTGTTTCAGGACTTATTGCAGCAAGTGTCTGTGTGTGTAGCTTGCGTTCTCCGTCACGGTCAAAGCGCTTTGTTATAAAGTTCTTGTTGCCGTCTGTTTCGTATATTTCTGAAGGCATCATACTGATTCCGGCATTAACCGCCATTTCATGATATGCCATCTCCAATTCGGCTGAGCTATACTGAGAATTACCAAACTTCAATAGATAATAGTCAAAGTCCTTTAGTCCTGCAACTTGTCCGCTTCTTATTTCGCCTGTCTTTTTATTGATGGCAATGATGGCTTTGGGTTGTCTGCCGCCTGCTGATGTGCCAACGGTCAGCAATGACTGCATGGTGATTGATTCCTCGGGCATAATGCGGGCATTTTCACGTTCTGTAAAAATCCTTTCAGCCAAATCGGTCAAAGATTTCATGTTTATCTTTTCACCCGTCCCGTTCTTAGCCACTTCGGGTAGAAACTCCAAAGCTCCCATTCCTCGTCTGCCGATGAATGAGAGTTTGTCCAAAGGCGTAATCTCTGCATTGGAAATATGGTTTTGTTGCCTCCATAATTCAAAGAGTTGGTTGCCCCAGGCATCGGGTAATGAGTCTGCCAAAAAGGCAGGTAGTCGTTGGTATATTTTTGCTTCCTCGCCCCAAACGGTGCCCATTGCACGTATTCCGTCTACTGGAGCAACGAGAGGCGAAACATTGATTCCTTTCTTCAAGAACTCTGGATTGTATGTGAAATAAGACATTCTGCGACGGCTGTCCCATGCCAAGCGACCTATTTCTTCGTCCCATAGCATCACTCTCAAAGTCTTTACCATAGTACATTATAATATTGTGTGACGTATTCTCTGCGCTTTTTTCTCATTCTTGCGCATCAGATATGGCGACTCGGGCAACTCCGGTAGTACATCATCCAGAGCGTTGATCTGCCCTACAACCTTAAGCAACAGAATAAAGGTAGACAATGATATATTGCCTGCATTACCGCTCTCAAACTTATGTATGGTAGTCATGCCTATGCCAGAGAGTTCGGCTACCTCCTTCTGGGTGAGATTGCAGCGCATACGGTATTCCTTAAATCTTGTTCCAAGTAATCGTACAAGCTCAGGAGTGGAAAATTCGTATAAATCGGTCATATCTATATGCTTTTTTATCTATCATCTAATTGATATTTAATATCAATATCATAGCTTTATGTTTATTTTAATGATATTTACAACAGCAAATATAATTGTTATTTTCGAATATAAAAAATATTTCGTTATGATTTAGTAATTATCAGTCAAATCTTAACGGTCATTAACCACAAAAGAAAGCGTATATCCCTAACCAACAGCATGGTAGGAATATACGCTTTCTTTATATTGCTTGCTCAAGTGGCTTTATATCACCTGCTCAGGTATTCCAGCACAGTCTTTAGGCTGTCCTCGTTCTTCCACTTCACCTTCTTTTCCTTAATGAAACGGGTGAGTTCTGCCTTGCGCTCTTCGCCAGCATACTTCAGCACCTCGCTCTTGTTGGCTTCGATGCATTGTCCGCCTATGGCGAAGTAGTAGACGGTGTTGACGGGAATTTCGCGTCCGTCGTGCTTCTCTTGCAGCATCATGCCATGCTCGGGGCGGTTGAGTCCGCCCAGGTCGAGCGACGACAGCTGGTTGGAGGCTGACGAATTGAGCGACGAACCGTATGCTCCGCCCGAGCCTTGGGTGAGCTGACTGAAGTCGGCAAGCTCAAGCTTGAGCAGCACATCGGCACCCTTCTGACTGACTACCTGCATCAGTCGGTTGTCAACGACGATATAGGCATCCTGCCCTATCTCAACGCGCGCTATGCGATGGTTGTCGTTGGCATACACCTTGCCGTCCTTGCCCACATAGTGAAGCACGTTGCCGGCGAGGTGGATGTTGAGCAGTCCCTCGCTCTTCTGGTTGTCGGCAGAGTAGACTGTGCCTTTGGTGAAGTCCTCATATACGTATGGCCACTTGGTGTTGGGCACATACTTGGCGTGCGCTGCCACTACTGCGAGCAGCAGACAGAAAGCAATCGTAAGAAGTCGTTTCATAGTATTGCGTAGTTTTATTGTTTCACAATCTTAGCCGTGCGTTTCTTGCCGCTCTTCAGCGTGTACACCACGATGTATGTGCCGTGCTGCGCCTTGTCGACACGCTGACCCTCTATATTATAATAGGTGGTGCTGACTATTGCGTCGCTGTCGCTGCCTATCGTGCTGATGGCAGTAGGGGCGGTAATGGTTATGGTGAATGTCTTGTCGAGCTTGTAGCCGTACTCGTCGGTGGCTGTTATCTTGATGTCTATCGAAGTCTTGTCGGTCGGTATGGCATCGGTGGTGACCAGCTGCCCGTCAGTAATTCCGAACGGCACCTTATTATATCTGTGTGTTATGGCATTGTATTTCGTGCCGCTCACCTTCAGCCCGTACTCGGGAGCCAAACCCGTGTCGAACACCACGCTCACATTGCCCACCACTGTGCCCACGGCAGCGTCGCTTGCCACCGATGTTTCAGATAGCGTGATGTCTTGCGGTCCTTCTACCACCACGGTGCTTGTAGGTTTCTGTATGCCTATGATGAGGCTCTGGTAGGCAGGGGCGCTGTAGTCCATGTTCATCGTTGGGTCCTTGAGAGCCGATAGCTCAAAGTAGCCGTTGTTGGCACCGCCCCATCCCCAGTTGACGTGATAGGCTCCGTTGTCGTAGCCGTCAAGATTAAAGCAGTGGCCATAGCCGTTCTTGAGGTCCTGACCGCTAAGGCACACGGCACGTCCGGCTGCCAGTTCGCCATAAACGAGGTCGTCCCACTGGGCATCGGTATAACTCTTACGCTGCACATACTTTACGGTAGAAGCCGAATAGCCGAAGTTGCGGGGCAGGGCAGTGGCTATGTACGAGTCTTGCGTGCCCGAACCGTCTACTCCGTAATCCATCCTTACCGCCACACCGCAGTGCCACAGCAGTCGTGCCACGTCGTCGTTGCCGTTGGCACCGCTCAGTATGGCGTCCCAGTTGTAGGCAGGCTCCTTGTCGTAGTTGATGTATTGATAGCCGTAAGTCTTGCTGTCGTAGCCGAATTCGCCCGACGGACGCTTGGGCCACTGAGCCACACTCATAGCCTGAGCCATTCCTACAGCCACGCAACCTACTATGGCCTGGCCGTTGCCGTCCTTCGGACAGTACTTCTTGTACGATCCGCTTTGGTTCCAGTTGACCTTGATGAGCGGTGCTACGGCAGCCTTCGTGGCACGTGTGGCGGCACGAAGCGGACGCGTAGCCGACTCCTTGGCCCATCCTTCGGCAACGGATGTGAGCCGATGGGCACGCTGCACTATGCGCTCGGCGAAGCATCCCATCATGGCACTTACGCTCTCGGGCTGGCCCTCTGTGTGATAAACGCCCGTGTCGGAATAGCCTATGAGCGGCTGCGAGGTGTCGTCGGCGGCTATGAGAGTCCATCCTTTGGCAAACTGCACTACGTAGTAGGCGGCAGTGCCGTTGTGGCTTACGGCAGTGACGCGGGCGTCGGCTGTGTCGAATCCCTCAAAGCGGCTGCCCATAATCTGCTGCGCCTTAGCCTTGGCTGCGTCGGGTGTGACGGGCTTGGCAAGCACGGTGGCAATGGCGGTGAGGGCGAAGATTGATGTCAGTAAAATCCTTTTCATATTGTTGTTTTCTTGGTTGTAACAGGGTTTTTTTGCTCGTTGTAGACCCGTCTGGATGCGGTGGCTTTCAAAATGTAGTCCTTTTGCTGTTCAAAAGGACTCGTTTTGCCTTGCAAAAGGACTCCTTTTAGATGCCAAAAGGGCTCCTTTTACACAGCAAAAGGACTCCTTTTGCAGGGCATAGGGATTTCGGCGAAAGCAAAATCCCCACCCCACATTACTTATGCAATGTAGAGTGGGGACTCCAGTATGATTTACTTAAGGTTCATTTTCCTTAATTCTTACTTTCTGGCAGCTCTGCGGCTCTTGGCTTTGGCAGCTGATGTTGTCTTGACAAACTTGGCTTTTTGCAGTTTGTCTAAGATTCCAATTACGCCTTCACCTTTAACATATACTGCAAGTGCAAGGTCGGATGTGGTGATGCTGCCGTCCTTGTTGATCTTGCACTCAATAGCTTCGGCTTGGCTTGCCGAGAAGGTAACAATGGTGCCCGAAACTTCTCCGTCGTCATACGTGCCAACTCCATAAAGTGGCTGGATGTAAAGTCGGTTGTTAGCATAGTCGGCTACAGCGCCAACCTGACTGCCGGCTGCGTACAGTCCGCTGATGACAAACTTGGTGCCGTCCTCGTTGTTAGTCGTGGCTTTGGTTATAGTGACAGCGTTGGTCACTTCCTTTTTCTTTGCGGCAGAGTAGTATGTCAGCGTAAAGTTGCCCGTGAGCATAGCAGCTGTGGCTGTGTATCCGTCGTACTTCCATGCTACGTCGGTAGAAGCGAAAGCCTCATTGCCGTTGCCGTTGATGTCCATGATGACGCCTTCCTTTATCTTCAGTGTCACCTTGTCGCCTTCGGCAGCAGCCTCGGGCATCTTGAATGTTACGGTCTTGCCGTTTACGCTCCAGTCGCTCGGTTCGAGATTGATGGTTGTAGAGCGCTTGGCGTTAGAGTAAGTGAGCGAGAGGTCGCCTGTCTTTACGCAGTCGTCCGACTCCTCAATGTCGTTGCGGAATACGTCGAAAGCGAATGTTATGACGCCTTTGAACTTGTCGTACTCGCCGATTGTGCTGCCTGAGGCAGGTGTGAACTGCTTGGCTTCGATGGCAAACGGCTTGAGCGGCTGGCGGTTGTATACGCCTACGAATCCCTCGTCGCCGATAACGGTGTTCTCAGCCGGACACTTGTTGCCGAAACTGTCATTGAATGCGCCCTCAGTCCAAGAGTAGAGCACGTAGGCTCCAGCAGGAACGTCGTCGACAGTGAATGTCACGTTGGCACCATTGATTGTTGCGTGAACCTTGTCGGCAGGCACGTCGATAAGCTCGCCGTCGCCCCACTCCTGATAGTACTTAGCCGAAACGGTGCCTTCGCCCTTGAATACTGGCTCAGAGAATGTAGCGGTTGTCTCAGCTGACGGGTCGCCTGCTTCGTACGGTTCGAGTGTAGGAGCGTCGCCGTCGGTGGTCTTCACCACGAGCGCCTGTACCTTACCGGTAATGCCATTGGCATTGGCAGCTACGGCGTAGATAACATACGATGTGTTGGGCGAGCAGATGCCCTCGCCCTTTGAGTTGAGCATGTTGACGGTAGTGGATGCAGCCTTCGAGTAGTTAACGATGGCTTCGCTTACGCCACCCATCGTCTTCTTCAGCACATCATCCTCGCTTACGTCCTCGGCTTCGTCGCCCTCAACAACGGTGTAGGCATAATAGTTGGTGCCTTCAGCCGGATTGACGGTGAATGTGAACGAGTTGTCCTTGGTCTCCGTCAGATTTATGGCTACGGCAGGGCCTTCGCCATAGTGCTCTGAGTGCTCGTCGTCGAAGGTAGTACAGCCCGTGAGGGCTGCAATACCTGCAAAGGCGACTGCAAGACTATATAATAACTTTTTCATAATTATATGTGTCGTTGTTAGTGTGAATATCTATTTACTTAGTTCTTCTTGAGCACTACACCAGGCAGATAAAGATTGGAGAATCCCTGGAATGCGGCCTCCGAAGGTGTAGCAGAGCTGAAGACACCAGTACCGAAGAAGTTGTCGGCGAATGTGATGATAGCCTTGCCGTTGGCATCGGTTGTTATCTTGCCGAGCATATAGTCTTCAACAAGGTTTTCTCCTTCTGAATCCAGGATGGTGAACAGTATGCCTGGATAAGAACTGCTCTTCATCATTACCTGATAGGCAGGAATACGTATCTCGGTCTTCTCTTCGTTTACGGTTCCGTAGATAGGATAAGCAGCCGATGAGCCACCAAGTACCATATTGGTAATCCATACCTTGTTGATGTCTTTGTCGTCCTTGGCAATCTTAACTGTCCATGTTTCAGCACCGTTATACTGTGAAGTTCCGCTTGCGCTGAACGTTCCGAGCATGAAAGCCAACGGATGGTCGAGGTCGACGATTGTCACATCGAACGAACTTTCGGCTCCAAGGTTTACGCCCTGCGCATTCTTGAGCTTGATGTTCAGACGGAGGTCACCGGTGAATGTGCCTGCAAGGTCAACGATGTTGAGCTTGATGTTCTGCACGTTTGATTCCTTGGTGAAGGTGAGCGTGCGTGAAGCGTTGGCAACGGTGTAGTTGGTGCCCTCTACGGCAGGTGCTGTCTTGTCGGCAGTAATCTCGAAGTCGACAGTGCCTTCCTTTCCCTTGAGCGACGAGAGCTGTACGGGAATTTCGAGTGTAGCCTTGTTTTCGTCGATCGTAGCCTTTGTGTCGGTGAACGATACGAAAGCATCCTTGTCATTGAACTCGGGCTGGTCGTTGTTGCACGAGGCGAGTGCCACGGCAGCAAGAGCTGCGAGTACTATGGTTGTATTCTTGAATATTTTCATAGCTTTTCTCTCTCTTTAGATTAATAACCAGGGTTCTGAGCCACGTTAGGATTGGCGGTGCGCTCGCGGTTAGGTATAGGCAGTGCCCACATGTAGCTTGGGAATGCCACGTCCTTGTTCTTCGAGTCGTCGAAATCCTTACGTGTCATCGACTTGTTGCAGCGTGCGTAGTCGGCAGCGATGTGTCCCTCGAAAGCCAGCTCGCGACGGCGCTCGTCAAATACGCCCTGCTTTGTAGCGGCTGCTGTCTGCGATGCGCCACGTACTGTGGCAATCTTGCGGAGGTCGCTCTCGGCTGTCACGCCCTGAATAGAAGCTCCGTTGATGATAGCCTCGGCACGGTTGAGGTACATCTCCGAAAGGCGCAGGATGGGAACGTTTGTATACTTCGGGTCAGAGTCCTTAGGCTTGCCCGAATACTTTGTCGGGAAGTAGTCGTTGCCGTGCTGCTTGAACATCGATTTGCGTACGTCGCCCTCAGAGTAGAGGTCGTAAAGGTCCTTAGTAGCGCAAACGTCGCCGTGCGAACCTTGGTCGTCGGTAGTGGTGATGTATGGAAGGTGAGCCCAACCAGAGTTGTCCCAATACTCGTTCTTGTCCGAACCGTACACCTCGAAGATTATCTCGCCGCCCTCAGGAGCCGTAGCTGCCGAGAACATGGCTGCATAAGCGTCAGCCGGAGCAAGCTCATACTTCTTGTTGTTGATAACCTTTGTAGCGTAGTTGGCAGCTTCCTGCCACTTGTTCATATAAAGGTATACGCGCGAGAGCAGTGCCTGGATAGCCGGCTTTGTAGGAGTTGCAGCCTTGTCGGTTACGCCTGAGCGAACGTAGTCGTCAGCCATTATGCTCTCAGCCTGCAGCAAGTCGGCAACAATCTGATTGTATACGTTCTCCTTAGAGTCGCGTGCGGGCTTGCCGTTCTCGGTTACGAGCACCAGTGGCACACCCATCTTGTCGTCCTCGGTGGCATTGTAGTTGTAGGGCTGGCAGTAGGTTATCACAAGGTCGAAGTAGCACAGGGCGCGTATGAAGAGCGCCTCTGCCTTGACATTGTTCACCTGCTGCTGTGTAGCGTCCTTGCCTACCTTGTCGTCGAGATTGTTAATCACGTTGTTGGCACGTGCTATGGTGTAATAGGCGTAGCTCCATAGGGGCGAAGTGCTGTGGTCGCTGTATATCCATTGTGTGTCTGAGCGGTAGCGGCCCGAGCCCGGCACAGATGTCGGGTTCTTGGCATTGCCGCAGCGCAGTTCAGACATAAGCGTGAATTCGCCGTCGTACCATGCATCGCTCTGGAACATTCCATACATTGCAGCGGCAGCCTTGTTGACACCGTCGAATGTTGCGAACGTCAGCTCGTTGCTCTGTTCCTGCTTTGGCTCCTCGGTCAGGAAGTCGCTGCACGACGTGAATAATCCAGCCGAGAGGATAGCCATTCCGATAAATATCTTTTTCATAAATTCAGTTCCTTTTGTTTCGTTACTTGATTGTTTTCTGTCTGTAACATTACAGGGTGATGTCAAGACCTACCATGAAGGTCTTTGTCACAGGATAGATACCCTTGCCGAGTCCGTCAACGCCACGCTCCGGATCCCAGAAGTTCACATTGTGGAATGTGTAGAGGTTGAGGGCGCTGGTGTAGACGCGTGCTCCCTGCAGACCGATCTTGCTGAGCAGCGAGCGGTCGAAGCTGTACGAGAGTGTCACGTCCTTGATGCGGAAGTAGTCGCCCTTCTCGAGGAAACGTGTCGAGTTTGTCAAACTTGAGCTGGTAGAGTTGTTGTATATAGGCTTCGGGTTGCATCCGGTGTCGCCCGGCTTCTTCCAGTAGTTGAGCGCTGTGACTGCCTGGTTCATGTTGACACGTGAGCCGTCGCTGTTGACGAAGTTGTTGTCGGCGATGAGAACCTTGTTGCCGCCCTTGAACTCGGTTACTACGCTAAGCGTAAGGTTGCGCCATGACACAGTGGTGTTGATACCGCCGGCGTATGTAGGCTCCGGACTGCCACACTTCACGTAGCGTGCGTTGCTTACGTTGTTTGAGAGTGAGCCGTCCTCGGTGCGCCACAAAGCCTCGCCGTTAACCGGGTTGACTCCGTAATAGTCGCGCAGATAGAATGTATAGAGCTTCTCGCCTACGAAGTGGCGGATAAATCCGTCGCCGTATGTGAGGTAGTCCTCGCCTGCAAGCTCAAGCACCTTCGACTGATTGTGTGAGATGTTGAATCCCATGTCCCACTTCCAGTCCTTCGAGTCGATGATGCTGGCGTTGAGCTGGAATTCTACACCAGTGTTGCGCAGCGAACCGATGTTGGTGGTCATCGAGTTGAAGCCCGATGTTGACGACTGCGACTTGGCGAGAAGCATGTCGGTGGTCTTACGTGTATAGAAGTCGATGCTACCCGAGATACGCTTCAGTACGTGGAAGTCGATACCTACGTTGAACGCCTTGTTCTTCTCCCATGAGAGGTCGGGGTTGGCAGGTTTGTCAGGACGAAGACCAGTGATGCCGTTGTACACTGACTGTGTATAGGTGCCGTATGAGAGGTAATTTGAGATATTGTCGTTACCATTGATACCGTAGCTGGCGCGCAACTTGAGCACCTGCAACCAATCCTTGGCAGGCTCCATGAACTTCTCGTTGTGGATGTTCCATGATGTTCCTACCGACCAGAATGTACCCCAGCGGCAGTTCTTGCCGAATATTGAGCTACCGTCCGAACGAAGCGATGCCTGGATGAAGTAGCGGTTGTCGAAGTTGTAGTCGGCAATGCCAAACCATGACATCATAGTCACAGTGCCGATGGCGTAGCCTATATCGTTGGTAGAGCTGCCGTTTACGTGGTAAGGTATCTGCGGGTCGAGTCCCTTCGAACTCTGGAAGTTCTCCTCAGAGTCGCTGTAGTTGGCCTCCTGACCCAGCAATACGCGCAGATAGTGCTTGCCCAGCTGGTCCTGATAGGTGGCTGTGTTAGATGTAGTGAACGAACGGTATATCATTTGGTCGGTCTGCAGCGTACCCGTACCTTTCTGGTCGGTGTGGGCATCGGGGCTCCAGTAGCGGCGACCGTTGATGAACGACAGCTCGGCACCGTCAGTAGTCTTGAATGTAAGTTGCTTGATAGGCTTCCACTCAAGGTATATGCTACCGTTGAAAGCATAGCGCTTGCTCCACTGGTCGTCGTACTTGGCAGTGGCAAGCGGGTTGGTGTTGCTGTTGGTAGGAAGATTTACGTTGGGTGTTCCGTCCTCGTTGAAGGGCTTTTGCCACGGTTCTATAGTCATACCCGTAAAGATTGGGTTTGCATAATAGAACTTCTGTGTAGGTACGTCCTCGCTGTATGAGTAGCCGGCATTGATGCGCGCACCGGTCTTGAGGAATCGGTTAATCTCGTGATCGGCATTGACACGGAAGTTGATACGGCTGAATTCGAAGCCCGGGAATATACCTTCGGTCTTCTGATAGTTCAACGAGTTGTAGTACTTGGTGCGAGCCGAGCCACCCGAGAGTGTCAGTTCGTAGTCCTGCATCTTGCCGTTGCGTGTCACGGCATCCATCCAGTTGTAGAGCGGACCCTGCAGAATAGACATCGGGCGATAAGCGTTTGCCGGGTTGGCTGGATTGTCCGGATCCATACCTGCATTGCGAATGGCTGTGCGCTCATATTCAAGAAGCTGCTGTGCGTTCATCACTCCGTAGTTGTTGTCGTTGGCAAGTTGCGAAATACCGAACTTGGCTCGTGCTGTAAGGTGGCTCTTGCCCTCCTTACCGCTCTTGGTTGTAATAAGAATAACACCATTGGCAGCACGCGAACCGTAAACCGAAGCGGCAGCGGCATCCTTCAATACTGTGATGCTTTCGATGTCGTCAGGGTTGATAGCCGACAGGGCGTTGCTACTGTTGGTGAATGCACCGTCGTCGCCCGAGGTTATAGGCAGTCCGTCGACAACGTACAATGGTTCGTTGCCGGCTGAGATAGAGCTGATACCACGAATACGAATCTGTGAGTTAGAGCCCGGCTGACCGGTTGTCTGTGTGATGCTCACACCAGCCATCTTGCCGGCAAGCATCTTGTCGAATGATGTAGCGGGAACGTCGGCCAACTCCTTTGAGCTTACCGATGTAATAGAACCGGTCTTTGCTTCACGGCGTGTAGTACCATAACCAACTACGATTACGTCGTCAAGTGCATGACTGTCGGCGTTAAGCTCAATGCTCATATTGCTTGAAGCCTTGACAGTCTTAGGAACCATACCGATGTAGGTCACTTCAAGACGCGAACCTGCTGGTACGCTGATCGAGAAGTCGCCGTTGACGTCGGTTATGGCGCTCGCTGTCTTCGAGCCCACAACCTTAATTGTTGCACCAACAACGGGTTGTCCGTCTTCGGCTGAGGTGACCTTACCGGAAATGCGAGATTGAGCCAGTGCCATTCCTATGCTCAGGAAAAGGCAGGCTACAAAAGTCATGAATCTTTTTTCCATAAAAATCTCTCTCTTTTGGTGAATAATATAATATAATGTAATTGTTCTCTCCTTTTTACTGTGTCGGCTTCACCTTCTTACTGTGTCTGTAAATGGTGTCAGCGTATCCGCCTACGGGCGGGAGGTTCTTTAGGGGTGTCTGTTGCAACGCTTGATGTGTTGTTGTTGCTTATATATATAATAGGTGTAGACAGTATGTAATTGTCAGCCTATCGTTGTCGAAGTAATTGCTTATTTTCTTTTGTTTTTGTGTAGGTGTTAACCCACGATGAATGTTTTAATATTTCTAAATATTTCAATTCATTTGCAAAAATAGTTATTATTTGTCATAGTTCCAAATATTTTGAAACAAATTGTTCAGAAAAATTGCATTTTTATTACATAAGTCAATAAAAAGCAGTTGAATTTTTTTGCGATATATGTTATACTTTAAAGAGCAGGTTTTTTTAAATCGTTGTTAAATATTTCGGCATGACTGTACGCCGTTAAAGAACAGTTACTCTATATTTTGCGGTCGGAGTAGTTCTCTATCGGTCCGCGTTCGTTCCACTGCACCTGAT
>OQVT01002157.1_pt1 | contig 12668 bp, 10 predicted proteins | sample 1691561 | NCBI WGS metagenome assembly OQVT01 (sample SAMN03418260, study PRJEB22391) | human gut metagenome | biome: human-gut; feature: organic feature; material: feces | host: Homo sapiens | place: Tanzania | collected 2013-01 | reverse complement strand
TCAAATATCGTTGATGTTTTGGTTAGAACCTACCACGGACTTTGTCGGGTGAGCCCCTTTTTCCTTTTTTACCTTTTTACCTTTTTACCTTTAAATAAATCCCTGCTTTTTGAGTGCCTCTATGAAACCGGTGCTCATGGCTTCGCTGTCCTTCTTGGTATATCGAATGTCGGTAAATACCTGTGCCAAAGTCTCTACCTGGTTGGTGCGAACAAACTCCTTGTTCTCTTCGAGTGCCTCTTTCTCGGCATAGAAGTCATCAATCTTCTCGGGGGTATAGTCGTCGAAGGCTTCGCTGTGTACGATGGAACGCAGTGGCAGACGGTCGGTCTGTGCAGGCTTTTCGTCGGGCCATCCAACGGTAAGGGTGGCAACAGGCATGACGAGTTGGGGCAGATGTAATGTGTCGATAATCATCTGTGGCATGTAGACCGTAGTGCCCAAAAAGCAGGTACCCAAGCCTGCCGCTTCTGCCAGGACTGTGAATGTCTGGGTGAAGAGCAGGGCATCGGTGGCGGCATTCATGAACGACAGGACGTTGTCGTAACCAGGATGAGCCTTGCGATGATTTGCCCATGCTGTGGTGCGGCGATAGTCGGCGCAGATGGTCAGTACAACTGGTGCTTGTGTTACCATGGGCTGGTTGAAATGGGCTGGCGCCAAGGCCTTCTTGCCTTCCTCGCTACGGGTTACCACAACGCTGTATAGCTGGAGGTTGCCCATGGTAGGAGTGCGCTCAGCTTCCTGCAGCAGGCTGTTGAGCAACTCTTCTGATATCTCGCGGTCGGCATATTTGCGAATGGATGTTCTGTTTTTTATTGATTCCATAAATTCTTATATATATAATAATGTGTAAATTCTCTTACTGTCACATTGATGACAGCAGATCAATGCGTCATCGTTCGACTATGTTCATGCAAAGTTACACATTCTTTCTTGATTTCGGTGTATTCTTTTTCCTTTTTGTTTCATTTGTGCTGCAAAAAGTTGCATAGTTGGGAAATAAAAGTTAAATTTGCATCCAAATTTAGTAGTACATTCATAGAACATACTGTGTAAATGGAGAATATAGATCATATATCATTCGAACAGGCTTCGGCTGAGCTCTTGGAGAAAGTGCACCATACTCTTTCTGCTTTCCGTCAGCGTTTTGAAGGCGAGGATGTAGATTTCGCCAAGTTGCATCGTGAGTTGGTGAAACGGGTGAATGATGAGCTGGACGTGCAGCCATGCCATCCTGAGGTGGTGGAAGTGCGTCCCAAGGTGTTGGACTGTGATGTGGTGAGATTCCAGAACAATAAAGACAAGTGGGTGGCGCTTATCGGATTGCTCGATGGGCATCCTTATGAAATATTTACCGGACTGCTCGACGATGAGGAAGGCATCATGCTGCCCAAGTCGGTGATGAAAGGCCGAATCGTGAAGGAGGTGAACAACGATGGCACCAAGCGTTACGATTTCCAGTTTTTCAACAAGCGAGGATACAAGATGACCATTGAGGGACTCAGTGAGCGCTTCAATCCAGAATACTGGAACTATGCCAAGCTGATATCGGGCGTGCTCAGATACCGCATGCCTATAGAGCATGTCATCAAGTTGGTGAGTCAGCTGCAGTTGACCTCCGAGAGTATCAATACCTGGAAGGTGGGCGTGGAGCGTGCGCTGAAGAAGTATGTATGCGAGGAGACCCAACAGACGGAGAAGGAGGATGAGCATGAACATGAAGAATAGCCGCATCTTCCTGCGCAATGTGAGGTTTCATGCCTATCATGGAGTGCTGGAACAGGAGCGCAGCGTGGGCAATGACTATGTGGTGAACATCGTGGCAGACTGCGATTTCACACATGCCCTGCAGACCGATGAACTGCAGGACACGGTGAGCTATGCCGACATCTACACCCTGCTGAAAGAGGAGATGACTGTGCCCAGCAAGTTGCTGGAACATGTGGCAGGAAGAATAGGGGAGCGCCTCTTTGCCGAGCTTCCAGCTATACAAAGTCTCGACATCAGTATCATGAAGGTGAATCCGCCCTTTGGTGCCGATTGCGACGGAGCAGGAGTAGAAGTACACTTAATGAATTATAAAACTTTGTGCTAAATTTAGGTTTTCTGATATGAAATGCTTAATTTTGCACCATCATAAGCAAATATATGTTTAGCAAGAAGATATTATCCTTGGTGGCTGTGTGGCTTTTGTTGGTCTTGAATGCGTTCTCGGCCAACAGTCGTTTCACGCTCGTTATCGATGCTGGTCACGGAGGACATGACGCGGGAGCCTTGGGAGCCATGTCGAAGGAAAAGGACATCAACCTGTCGGTGGCGCTGGCTTTCGGACGATATGTGGAGCGCAATCAGCCAGATGTCAGGGTGGTGTACACCCGTAAGACGGATGTGTTCATACCCCTGAAGGAAAGAGCCAATATCGCCAACAGGGCGAATGCCGACCTCTTCATATCGGTACATACCAATGCCTTGCCTGCGGGCAAGATAGCTCGAGGATTCGAGACCTATACCTTAGGTATGCACAGGGCCAAGGACAACCTCGATGTGGCTATGCGAGAGAACTCGGTTATCTCGATGGAGAAAGGCTATCAGCAAACCTATCAGGGATTCGACCCCAGGTCGTCGGAGAGCTATATCATCTTCGAGTTCATACAGGGAAAGAATATGGAACGAAGCGTGGAACTGGCGCGAATGATTCAAAAGAGTGTATGCACTGGTGCCAACCGACCCAATAAGGGAGTACACCAGGCGGGATTTCTGGTGCTGCGCGAAACATCTATGCCAGGCTGTCTAATAGAGTTGGGCTTCATCACCACACCCGATGAGGAGCAACTCCTCAACTCGGCTAACCGTGTGGACGATATCGCACGTGGCATCTATCAGGCTTTTGCCCAGTATAAGGACAGATACGACAAGGGCGTAACTGTGCCTTACCGTCCTACGGATGACGACAAGGCAGAAGTGCCTACCATCGTACCTGCCGACTATAAGGAAGAAAAGACACCGGCAGCGACAAAGCCAGCTACCCGATCAATCCGTGCTGCCCAACCCCGTACGGCACCCGTGAGAAAGGTGGAGGAGCCGGAGCATAAGCAGAACCAGAAAAAAGTGGTCAAAGCTCAGAACCAGACGAAGGATGAACCCGTGTTCAAGGTGCAGATTCTGGCAAGCAGCAGGGTGCTGCGGACAGGAGACAGCCATCTGAAGGGTGAGACCGAATATGATTCCTATCAGGAGAACGGCATGGTGAAATACACTATGGGAGCCTCGACCAACTATAATGAGATATACCGACTGCGCAAGTCGCTGCTCGAAAAGTTCCCCGAGGCTTTCATCATCGCCTTCAAAAACGGACAGAAGTATGATGTAGGTCAGGCAATAAGAGAGTATAAACAGAACAAGAACAAATAAGAAATGAAAATGAGCAAGGAAATAAAGATAGCTCTTGTGGCTGTCGTGGGCATATTGATTATGTACTTCGGAATCAACTTTCTGAAGGGCATCAACCTTTTCTCGTCACACAACTACTATTACATCACCTTTAACGACATTCAGGGATTGGGAGCCTCTACTCCTATCTATGCCGACGGTTACAAGGTGGGAACAGTAGACGCGATAGAATTTGACTATGGACAGGAAGGCCCTATCAAGGTGAAGGCTGATATCGACAAGGCTTTGCGTATACCTGCTGGCAGTAAGGCAGAGATAGAGAAGGACCTCATGGGCAACCTGCAGGTGAATCTGCTCCTGGCCACCAATCCCCGTGAACGCATAGAGCCAGGAGGCATCATCCCCGGTGCTGTGAATGCAGGAGCCATGGGAAAGGTGGCAGATATGGTGCCTGCCATCGAGAAGATGCTGCCCAAACTCGATTCTATACTGGGTAGCCTTAATGCTCTCCTTGCTGACCCTGCCCTGGCAGCATCACTGCACAATGTACAGACCATCACATCCAACCTCACCGTGTCTACCCGTGAGCTGAACACCCTGATGACAGGTCTCAACAAGCAGGTGCCTGGTATGATCAACCGTGCCAATGGTGTACTCGACAATACCAACAAGCTGACTGCCAACCTGGCCGGTCTCGATGTGCAGGGTACACTCGACAGGGTGAACCGTACCTTGGCAAATGCAGAGGAATTCACCAACAAACTGAATAGTGACAAGGGAACACTCGGACTGTTGATGAACGATCCGCAGCTGTATCATAATCTCAATGCCACCATGCGCGATGCCGACTCGCTGGTTGTCAACCTGAGACAGCATCCTAAGCGCTATGTACATTTTTCAATCTTTGGCAAGAAAGATAAATAAAGATTTGTGTATTTGCTATTTATTTTATAACTTTGCAGACAGGTTCGCTTTGTTTGGAGCTGCCTGTAAAGTGAAAATAAATAGTAAATATATCATATAGAGAATGTTAGTAAGTCCAAAACCACTCTGGGATAACTGTCTCGCCGTTATTCGCGATGCAGTGAAGCCCGACCAATACAAGACTTGGTTTGAGCCCATCGTCTTCGAGTCGTACAAACCGGCTACGAAGACTTTGTTGCTTAGGGTGCCCAGTACCTTCTTCTATGAGTATCTGGAGGCTAACTATGTGGACTTGCTGAGCAAGGTGCTGCAGCGTAACTTCGGTGAGGGAGTAAGATTGACTTACCGTGTCGTTGCCGACTTGGAACACAAGAAGACGATAGTCCTCGAAGCCGATCCTAATGATGTGGATGTGGCTGAGCAGAGACGTATACAGGCCGAACAGCCTAAAGTGCAGCAGCCCGAAGACATCGATACGCAGCTTGATCCTAAGCTCACGTTCAACAACTATGTGGAGGGTGCCAGCAACAAGTTGCCACGTTCGGTAGGCTATTCTATTGCCGAACATCCCAATACCACTCAGTTTAACCCCATGTTTATCTATGGTCCGTCAGGTAGTGGCAAGACGCATCTTGTCAATGCCATCGGTGTGCTGACCAAGAAGACTTATCCCAAGAAGAGAGTGCTGTATGTCAGCGCACGCCTCTTCCAAAACCAGTATATAGAGGCGGTGCTTCACAACTCCACCAACGATTTCATCAACTTCTATCAGACGATAGATATGCTGATTGTGGATGATATTCAGGAGTGGGCAGGAAAGACCAAGACCCTTAATACCTTCTTTCATATCTTCAACAGCCTCTTTCGTAACGGAAAGAGAATCATATTGGCGAGCGACCGTCCTCCGGTAGAACTGAAGGATATGCCCGACCGTCTGCTTACCCGTTTCTCTTGTGGACTGGTGGCAGAGCTGGAGAAGCCGAATGTGCAACTCTGCGTGGACATCCTGGCAAGCAAGATACGAAGAGATGGGTTGCAGATTCCTGCCGATGTGGTGGCTTTCATTTCACAGACTTGTAATGGAAGTGTGCGTGACCTGGAGGGAGCTATCAATGGACTTCTGGCTTACAGTATCGTATATAACAGCAATATCGATATCCGACTGGCAGAGCGTGTCATCAAGCGGGCAGTGAAGATTGACGACCATCCGCTCACAATGGATGATATTATAGATAAAGTATGTCATCATTTCAATGTCACTCCTACAGCCATTCACAGCAAGAGCCGTAAGCGTGAGTTCGTGGTGGCAAGACAGGTGACGATGTTCTTGGCTGCCAAGCATACCAAAATGCCGGCCTCACGTATAGGAAAGCTCGTGGGCAACAGAGATCACAGTACGGTGATTCACAGTTGTACAAAGGTAGAGCAAAGACTGAAGCTGGATGCCGACTTCAGAGATGAACTGACCAGCATAGAAAACGCCTTTAAGTTGAAAGGATAGAATATGGATACGGAACTTTGGAATAGAGGTTCTGTGTTATATATAATGAAAATAAAAGGAAGTTTAGGTAAATGAGTTTTTGCCGAGCTTCCTTTTTCTGTTTTTTATAGGTTAATATGTGCCATTCTTGGTGCGAAGACTTGTACTTTTGTACAATTGTACAGAAAACTGTATGTATGTCCCCTATGTTGTTTCTTGATAATCAATACTTTTGCGCTTGAGTTCAGAAAAATCTAACGATTTATGGAACGATAAACATAATTAATAATTAAAAACAAACTTATGAAACTAACCAAAGAATTTAAGCGGGAAAACTTGCTAAGACATGGTTTTTTAGTATTGGCTTTATGTTCTACATTAGGCGTTTTTTCACAGACCCGTAATGTGAATGGACGAGTTGTAGATCAGAACGGGGAGCCGATTATTGGTGCAAGTGCTGTAGTAAAAGGTACAAAATTAGGTGTAGTTACAGATTTGGATGGTAACTTTAGTTTGCAGAATGCCCCAGAGCAAGGTGTTATCGAAATCTCATATATGGGATATAAAACTTTGCGTTTAAAAGTGGGAACCTCTGGTATGCTGAAGGCTGTCATGCAAGAAGATGCTCAGGTTCTTAATGATGTGGTCGTAGTAGGATATGGAACGGTCAAAAAAGCGAATGTGGTAGGTTCTATAGCTAAAATTGGTTCTGAATCATTTGAAGACCGCCCCGTGGGACGTATAGAGCAAGCTTTGCAAGGTCAGATGGCGGGTGTGTCTGTACGATCGACATCTGGTTCCCCTGGCAGTGATATTACCATTAACATTCGTGGTGCTGCTTCCATTAGTGGTACTACAACTCCTCTTTATGTTGTGGATGGTGTCCCTATTGATAATCTTTCGGGTATCAATCCTGGAGATATTGAGTCGATAGACGTATTGAAGGATGCTGCTTCTGCTGCAATTTATGGTTCACGTGGTTCCAATGGCGTTGTTTTGATTACTACGAAAAAAGGTAAGACGGGCAAACCAACCATTTCTCTTAATGCCTATGCAGCGATATCTCAGTTGGAAAGAAAAGTGGATGTAATGAATTCTGATGAATGGATAACCTTCAATAAAAAATGGTTAGACAGACAATGGGTGAATGCCACTGGTCAGGATGCCTCGGTAAGCCAAGCTGATAGAATTGCTTATGCAGAGATGAGAGACGGAAGAACCTATCAGACAAGAGATGATTTATATAAAATTCGCTCTACTTATGGTATTTATGATCCATGGTGGGGTACAGATGAACTGGAAGCAATTGATTGGCAAGATGAATTTTTCCGTACAGCGCCTACCTATGATATGCAGTTGAATGTATCTGGTGCTACTGATAGAATAAACTATTCAATTTCTGGTGGTGTTTACCGTCAGGAAGGTATCGTTTATGGATCTTCTTATAATCGTTATAGTTTGAGAGCTAATTTTGAAGCAAAAGTTACTGACCATTTCAAAGTAAATTTGCAGTTAGCTCCTACTTTCGGTTTGAAGAAAGGTATAAAAGTCGAGGGTAAGGACCAAGGTATATCAAGAGTGCTGAGTTTGCCAGGATGGGTTCCTGCAGGAGCTGGAAGAATGGCAGGTGCAGAGCCAACTAAGTTTTATGGCAATTGGGGACCTGGCGTAAATATTGTCAGTCCTTATGTGATGGCTACAGTTCCTACAAAGCGTACTGCTGACACAAGAATGAATTCCTCTTTGAGTGGTACTTGGAATTTTCTGAAAGATTTCAACCTCATGGGAATGGTGGCATGGAACAGTCTGAACAGGACTGATAAGCAATATAGTCCTACTTGGGCAAATGCAAAATGGGATACTGCTTCACATGAGGGAAAGTTGTCAGAGTCAAGATATACTACTCTGTCAACGAATTCTTATCTTTATCAAGCAATTTTAAGCTATCATCATACATGGAATATACATGACGTTGATGCGATGTTGGGTGCTTCACTTGAAAAATATACGGAAGACTCAAGTTATGATAGAGTGAGTGGATTCCCTAATGATAAAAGTTATGTTTTTGACAAGAATACCCCAGAAACTGTGCAAAATAATCAGATAGATTATGATAGCAATGCCTTGCTTTCATATTTTTGTCGTGTGCAGTATTCTTTGATGGATCGTTATCTCCTCACATTATCTCTTCGTCGTGATGGTTCTTCAAAGTTTGGCGCGGACAACCGCTGGGGATGGTTTCCTTCTGTGGCAGGTGCTTGGAAATTGAATGAGGAATCTTTCATGAAAAATATAGATTGGTTGGGTAGTGCCAAGCTTCGCTTAAGTTGGGGTAAAGCGGGCAACGACCGCATTGGTTCTGCACAGTTCCTTTCTAACATGAAAGCTCTAAACTATCCATTGGGTGACTCTCAGACGATGGCTAATGGTTATGTTATTGGTAATATTGCCAATTCAATGTTAGGATGGGAGACTACTACTTCTTACAATGTGGGAATTGACTTTGGTGTGTTGAATAACAGAATTTACTTCCAGGCTGATTATTATAAGAAAAAAACCAAGAATCTCCTGTTAAATGTTCCTGTTTCATTGATTACAGGATTTTCCAGCATGATGGACAATGTTGGTACGGTAGATAACTGGGGACTGGAATTTGAATTGAATACAGCTAATTTAGTGACCAAAAACTTCAAATGGAATTCTTCTTTAAACGTTTCGCTGAACCGCAACAAGATAACCTCATTGGGGACTGATAATTCCGATATTCGCATAGGACAGGGAAAGACTATCATTCAGCGAGTAGGACATCCTGTAAATTCTTATATGTTGCTTAGAGCAGAGCGCACTCTGCGCGCTGATGATTTTGAGAGCGACGGCATTACTCCTAAAAAAGGAATAGCTATCTATGCAGGTCAAAAGCCAGGAGATACAAAATGGACGGATATCAATGATGATGGCAAGATAACCTCGGCAGATTATGATGTGGTAGGTAGTTATCAACCTAAGTTTGAATGGGGTTTTACAAATACCTTTAAGTATAAAAATTTTGATGCTTCCATTATGATGCAAGGAAGAGTGGGTGGCAAGTTACTCTCCATAGGTTCTCGCGGATGGAATAGAGCGACTAATAATGTTGCTTATAATTACATGTCTAAATGGCTTACCAAATCTTATTGGTCAGAAGCGGAACCAGGAGATGGAAAGACTCCAGCTATTTATGCTACTGTAACTGGTGGGCAGTATGATACCAATTGGCTCTATGATGCAGGATATGTTAGAATCAAGAATATCACCTTGGGCTACAAGGTACCCCTTCATCCTAATGCCTATATCAACAATCTGAGGTTCTATTTGTCATGTGACAATGTATACATGTGGGATAATTACGAGCCTGGTTATTCACCAGAGGCTGCAACCCAAGATAACGCTTCTTCGGATTGGGGCTCTTATCCTCAAGCAAGAACTATATCCTTTGGTGTTAATGTTACATTCTAAATTGATAAAATATTATGAATATGAGATATTTATTGCCATGTGCTTTTGTTATGACACTTGGTCTGTCATCTTGTGGTGACGAAATCAATATATTTCCTGTAGAAAACAATACTGCAGATCAATTTTATTCTTCAGAGTATGAAATGCAGCAAGCTGTTGTGGGCTTGTATGCTCGTTTGGGAAGAAATGGCACCAGTACCGATTATCCAACAGATATGTATTATGAGGCATCAGAAAGCCGCTCTGATAATTTGTATTATGCAACAATGGCTAATGCTCAGCGCGACCAAGTGGATATGCGTAATTTCCAATGCACTGATAATACAGCGTTGAATACATCCATTTATGCACGTCTATATCAGATTATAACGGATGCAAATACGTTGCTGGAGAAATCTAATGAGAAATATACTCGATTTAGAGCAGAAGCTCGTTTTATGCGTGCTTTGGCTTATTTTGATTTGGTCAGAGCCTACGGTCCTCAGCCTATACTTGATCATGTAGTTTCTGCAAGTGAAGCCAAAAAGTATGATAGAAGTCCTATTGCAGATGTTTATCAATTTATCATTGCAGACCTTCAGGCTGCTTCTCAAGCTTTAGATCCTTTCTATACAGGTAAGGAAGCAGGGCGTGTTGGATCAGTGGCAGCACAATGTTTGTTGGGATATGTATATGTTACGATGGCAGGTTATCCTTTGAACGATCGACAAGCTTATGCAAAAGCAGTTGAGACGTTGTCTCCTATAATGGAACAAGTAAAGGGAAGGTTTGCTAATAATTTTGATGATGTTTTCAATTTGAATAAAGAAAATAAGTATGACCTGTTTTCTGTTCAGTTTGCATCAGGAAATCAAGGCTTAGGTTCTTCTCTTCCTGGATACATCACTTCTTCGAGTGGTAAAAGTACTTGTTTCCCTGAATGGGTTTATAGTTCTTTCTCACAAGAAGGTCAGGATTTTCGTTTGGATACGTTGCTTGTAAATAAAATGGTTGCAGATGGTGATAAACGTTTAAGCAGCATAGCTCAAGGATTTTGGACTACCGTAAATCATGGGTATACAAAGAGTGATACGTTGGCATATTTCGATGATCGTTGCGTAATTACAAAATTTTTGGTTAAAGACAATACCAACAACATGATTAAGGCTTGGAATGATTATCCACTCAATTTCCCGATGCTTCGTCCTGCTGATGCTTATTTGTTGTATGCAGAGGCTTTGATTGCAACAGGAAAATCAACAGAAGCAAAGCCTTGGATAAATTCCATTCGCAAAAGAGCAGGTTTACCAGATTTAGAGAATCCTACGATTACAGATATCATGAATGAGAGACGTAGAGAGTTTTTGGGCGAAGGTAAACGCTACTTTGATCTTGTAAGGCAAGGAAAAGATATATTTTTGTCTACATTGCAAGCTTTTTCTGACCATTATCGGCATGAACAGATTATGGGAGCTTCTAAACCTCAAGAAAAAGATATGCTGCTTCCTATCCCATTGGCTGTTATGAATATTCAATCAACTTGGAAAAACAATGATGGATATTGATTAAAGTGTTCAAAGTTTTGTTGTAATTAGGTTTGTAGAGGATAATCTTATTGTTAGATATCCTCTACTTTTTCAAAAATGTGATGATCATGCCTAAATTTATATATGTACTTGTATTTTTAGTGTTGGGATTTTTGCCGAGTGCTGCACAAAAAAAGGCAGATTCTATGTTTACCGTTTCACAGGCTTGGCAAGTGTTCCATACTCCACAGGATTCTTGCAGAACGAAAGTTTGGTGGTTTCACGGGGAAACTGAAACAACTCGTGAAGGAATTACAGCAGATTTAGAAGCTTTTAAAAGAGCTGGAATTGGTGGTGTTGTCTATTATGATCAGGTACACCAACCATCTGACAAGGCTTTGGATGCCATGAGTCCTGAATGGTGGAAGATGCTTAAGTTTGCAGCACCTGTGCCGATTGCTGTGTGTGTGCACGTGCAAAGTCATCACAATGTGTAGTAATCTCCTCAATCAGTTTTTCGTGAGATGCCTTATCCCCCGAAAGCAACTGAGCCTCCTCCAACCAATTAAATTGTTGGCGAATCTTCTTTTTGAGTAAAGTAGCAAAATCATCATTCGGCGTAATCACAGGATTCTTAGCCAAATAACGCTCACCAAACACATAAGCCTGTCTCAGTTCGTTATCAGGAATATGTAAACCCACCTTCTGGTAAGCTTCTTCAAAAACATAATACCAATGTTTGGCAGCCGTGTCAAGCGTACCGCCATAGTCAAACAAAAGAGTCTTCATTTTATATAGAGCTTGTTAAGTATACAAACAAAGTAAATAAAATAAGTGGTGCCTTACCATAACAGCAAAGCCCACTCATTCTAAAAACAAATTCTTATAGAAAAAGGAATTAACCCTTGGTTTTATCCTTCATCATCTTCTTATTACCAAACTTCACCAAACCTACGCCAATAAAAATCCAAACTAATTCACGTACACGGGTGTAAAGACTGGTAAAAATGCCCAAGCCAGGAGCACTCAAATTCAGCATCTTCACAATCAGCAACAAACCACCCTCGCGTGCACCAAGTTGCATCGGCAAAAAGAATAACAAGTTGCCAATAAGCGATGAAAATGCCAATACAAAAATAGCATCCCAAAAACTTAAAGAAACGCCCAGCGAAAGCAAAATAAAGTAATATTCCAAAGCATTAATCACACGAGCCACATATTCGCAAATCAGCGAAAGATAAAAAGCACGAGGTTGTGAGTGCAAATATGAAATATTTTCGTCCACCTGCTTCATGCTGTCAGCATGCTTCTCGTAGAACCCACGCGCCCAGCGTTTAGCAAAAGGAATGTGGAGTAGGGGAGTAAACAGTTTCACAATCACCCCCTTTTTGTAGCACAAGTGAAAAACAAAAAGCACAATCACCAATACCGCAGCAAAAGCCATAAAGAGTGTCCACAAAAAAGGAGTCATCTTATCAGTATAAATCACAGCAAACAATACAGCTGCCGAACTCCAAAGGCAAATGTGCGACAAAATATGCATCATCGAATAAAGCACAACCGACGACATAGCTCTGGGTGTACCAATATGCGAACTCAACTCCATCACACGATACGGACCACCCCCAAAACCAAAAGGAGTAGTATAGCTAAAAGCAAAGCCCGACACTGTGAGTTTATAAGCATGACGGAAAGAAAGATGCTTACTATGCGTACCACTGTTCACAATGATTTGGAAAGCCCAAGCATTGAAAGCATAAACAAATACCCATACACCAATTACAGCAGGCAAATAAAGTCCTGCTCGCAGCAAGTGTTGGTAGAGTTGGCTGTAGTCCACAGCAAATGTACACAACATAAAGATGATAGAA
>OQVT01002156.1_pt1 | contig 12672 bp, 11 predicted proteins | sample 1691561 | NCBI WGS metagenome assembly OQVT01 (sample SAMN03418260, study PRJEB22391) | human gut metagenome | biome: human-gut; feature: organic feature; material: feces | host: Homo sapiens | place: Tanzania | collected 2013-01 | reverse complement strand
CTATACCGGTTCCAAAATACACAACGGGCATTCCGCTTTTGTGTATGGTGTCGAGAGTCCTTGAGACGATAGGGCCGCCGAAATGACCTACGTATGCAAAGATCTTTTGTTCATCTATATAGTCGGAAAGGATGCTTTCTGCAAGCTCGGGGTCATATCGGTCGTCTGTATGTGTAAATATGAGCCTGCGTCCGTCGATACCTCCGGTTGAATTTATCATATCAAAATATGCTCTTATTCCGGCATTTATAGGATCGCCGGTTCCGGCAAATATACCTTTTTCGGCAGCACTGTTTGCGACTGTTATGCTGTCATGTGATACTCCCGGTGTTTGAACCATATTAAAATATCTCCTTTCTGTTGCACTATATTGGTTAATATCATAAAATACGTTTAAATGTTTTGTAAAGTGAAATTACGACAGATTCATTTTTTGTCATTTAAAATGACAGGGGGAAGCAGCAGTGACATTTTCTGAAAAGCTGGATATGCTGTTAAGGGTTACAAATACACCGAATAATCTGCTGGCAAAGGCATTATCTCTTGATCCTTCATATATAAGCAGGCTTAGACACGGGGGAAGGAAACTTTCATGCGGTGAATATATAGAGAAAATGGCGGCATTTTTTTCTCACAGATGCATGGAGGAATACATCCTTTCGGCATTGGCGTCGGCGATGGATAACAGAGAGATCCAAAATATTAAAACAGAGGACGAGCTTGAGAAGAAACTGGTCATATGGCTTGCCGAGGAGCCTAAAAAAGAAGGTATAAAGACTCTGTTTAAGGATTTTTCCCAGCGGTCAAATGAAGAAAGTGCAAAAAAGACAGCCATTGACAGGGAGGCAAAGTCCGGAAAAAGCACAGGCCTTATGATGTTTTACGGAAATGAAGGAAGACGTCAGGCAACACTTACTCTTTTTAATAAGCTTCTGGCAAATGACAAGCCGGGGATGCTGCTCTTGTTCAGTGATGAAAATTCCGAATGGATGCTTGAGTCGGAAGCTTTTGAAAGGGAATGGACGACACTGCTCTGGCAGCTCATCTTAAAGGGAAATAAGATAAAGGTGATCCATAAGGTGAGCCGTGATATAGATGAAATGATGGAGGTCGTACACAGATGGCTTCCTTTTTATACAAGCGGTGCGGTGGAGCCGTTTTATTATCCGAGACTCAGAGACGGGATATATAAAAGGACACTGACTGTCGCACCCGGATGTGCGGCTGTATTTGCAACTTCGATAGGTGAAGGAGGAGAGAATACACCGAACTTTATGGCGACTGACAGGCTGACTGTGGATTCGTTCACGAATGAGTTTTTCAGCTATCTGAGCCTTTGCAGACCTTTGATGAAGATACATTCGGAGAGCGAGCCCGTAAGAGCATTGCCCGAGCTTTATGATTTTATAGTGGCTGATGGCTCTATCATAATGCAGACAGACTCACTGGGGATGATAACTATTCCGCCGGAAGCGGTGGAGGCTGCGATAAAAGATAATGATAACAACGGGAGCCGCCTTGCTGCCATACAGAAAAAATGGACGGAGCGATTTGAGAAAAAGCTTAAAGAACAGGACGTATATCATATAATACATCTTCATGATATCGACAGTATAAAAAGCGGAAAGATAAGCATGGGCTTTACATCAAATGAGCAGCAGGTATCCGCATTTTATTCGGCTGATACCTATAGGATGCATCTTGAGAATATACTTAGACTTATAGATGATAACAGCAATTATCATGTGATCGCAGTTACAAATGATGATCTTCGGTATTCTATGTATTGTAAAGAAGACGAGGTTCGTGTATTTAAAGATGATGATCCGCCTATAATGTTTGAGATCACCGAGCAGAACATGGTATCAGCCTTCGGAGATTATTTTGAGCAGGAAACAGTACAGGGTTATTCGGAGAGAGTCAGAAAAAAGACCGAAAATACCATAAAGGAGTTTATAGCGGAGCTATCCGGTGTGTCGTAAAACCTCCTGCTTTAGCTGTGGGGAGTGTCAAATACAAAAGTTAAGAGCCGGGCTTTAGAAAGGCCGGCTCTTAGTGGAATATATAAATATGCGAAAACCCGACCCCGTCAAGTTCTTCTGATAGTTCTTCTGATGCCGCAGATGGAAATACAGAAATGTTTTCGGTACAGTTATTTGCAGAACGCTGTATCGGGATCTTACAGCTTGTGAACGTGAAGTGCACGTGTAGCATTTAATACCGCGATTATCATTACTCCGACATCCGCAAAGATCGCAAGCCACATATCTGCAATACCTATAGCACCAAGGACAAGGCATGTGAACTTGACGGCGAGAGCAAAGATTATATTTTGATATACGATGCCGATACATTTTTTGGAGATCTTTATTGCCTTGGAGATCTTCAGAGGATCGTCATCCATAAGCACGATATCGGCTGCCTCTATGGCTGCGTCAGAACCCATTGCACCCATGGCGATACCTATGTCTGCCCTTGAAAGGACAGGGGCATCATTTATACCGTCTCCGACAAAGGCAACCTTTGAACGCGGTGAGCTTTTAGAATCCAGCAGTTCCTCAACTTTATTTACCTTATCAGCAGGGAGAAGCTCACTGTGGACCTCATCTATCGAAAGAGCGGCAGCAACCTTGTCGGCAACCTTTGAGCTGTCGCCTGTAAGCATAACGGTCTTTTCGACGCCGGCCTTCTTGAGCTGCAGTATGGCTTCCTTTGATGTCGGCTTTTCAACATCTGATATAACGATATGACCTGCATAGTTGCCGTCTATAGCCATATGTATTATTGTTCCGGTGCTGTGGCAGTCAATGTATCTGATGCCGAGCATATCCATAAGTCTGCTGTTTCCGGCGGCAACCGGGACACCGTCAACTTTGGCAGTGATGCCCTTTCCGCTTATTTCATTGATATCGGAAACACGACTTCTGTCGGGGTCTTTTCCGTATGCCTCCCTAAGGCTTTTGCTTATAGGATGAGATGAGGCACATTCGGCAAGAGCGGCATATTCAATGAGCTTTTTATTTTTAAGAGAGTTGTGGTGGATACCGGTAACCTCAAATACGCCTTTTGTAAGTGTTCCGGTTTTGTCAAACACAACGGTATCTACCTTTGAGAGGATCTCAAGATAGCTTGAGCCTTTAATAAGTATACCTTCCTTGCTTGCTCCGCCGATGCCTGCAAAGAAGCTAAGCGGAATGCTGATAACAAGAGCACAGGGACAGCTCATTACAAGAAATGTGAGTGCACGGTAGATCCAGTTTTCGGGAGTCGGAGGTGCAATGCCGGTCAGAAGCAGGACAACAGGAGGTATCACGGCAAGAGCCAGAGCACTGAATATAACAACAGGGGTGTATATCCTTGCAAACCTCGAAATGAATTCCTCCGATCTGGACTTTCTCATGCTTGCGCTTTCTACAAGCTCAAGGATCTTTGAGACCGTCGATTCACCGAATTCCTTTGTTGTTTTTATTTTCAGGACACCTGTCATACATATGCATCCGCTTATAACCTCGTCACCTTCCTTTACATCTCTCGGAAGGCTTTCTCCGGTAAGTGCGGAAGTATTTAAGGAAGAGGCTCCTGATATGACCGTTCCGTCTATAGGAATCTTCTCGCCGGGCTGGACTGTGATGACAGTGCCTATGGCAACCTCATCGGGATCGGTCTTTATAAGCTTTCCGTCAACCTCTATATTTGCATAGTCGGGTCTTATATCCATCAGCTCGCTTATATTCTTACGGCTTTTTCCTACGGCATAGCTTTGGAACAGCTCACCGACCTGATAGAACAGCATAACAAAGATAGCCTCGTCATACTCACCGCTTTTTTCATATATCGCAAGAAAGAATGCACCGATTGTTGCAACAGCCATGAGAAAATTTTCATCAAACGGACGACCGTTGATAATACCGTGCCATGCCTTCTTTAAAATGTCATATCCGATGATGATATATCCGGCAAGATAGAGGATGAGCCTTGGCGGATCGGCAGGTGCCGTTATCTTTAATATAGTAAGCAGCACGGCTGCTATTATGATACGTATTAATACTTTTTTCTGTTTTTTCTTCATAATTAAGACTCGATTAAAACTCTATTTCGCAATCAGGCTCAACCTTCTTGCATGCCTTTAAAACGTTTTTCATTATTTTTCTTGGGTCCCCACCGTCTTCGAATTCGACAGCCATCTTCTGGGTCATGAAGCTGACGGAAGCCTTTGCCACACCGTCAACCTTATTTGCTGTTTCCTCCATAAGATTAGCACAGTTAGCGCAGTCAACTTCTATATTATAGGTTTTCTTCATTAAAATATCCTCCTTGGATGTTGATTCGATTAAATGTTTGCTTAATTGTTATATCGGTAGTATAATACCGATAATTCGGAAAAGCAATACTTTTTATAAAAATGAGGAAAAAGAAAATGAGCGCAAAACAACTGCCCCATCAGCATTGCAAGGAAGACCTGAATCCGGAGTCATTTTGCAGCGTGCTGTCAAGAACAGAGGATTTTGAACGTATATCGGATATATTTAAACAGTTGGGAGATCCTACAAGAACAAGGATATTCTGGCTTTTGTGCCACTGCGATGAGTGCGTTATCAATATAGCCGCGATGATGGATATGTCGAGCCCGGCCGTGTCGCATCACTTAAGGATGCTTAAAAATACAGGCCTTATAAACAGCAGAAGAGAAGGAAAAGAAGTCTTTTACAAAGCGGCAGATACGGCTATAGCAAACCTGCTCCATAAAATGATCGAGCAGGTAATGAAGGTGACCTGCCCGGAATAAATATGCGAATATGATAATGAGGTGGTCTCATGAGTGGGATAAACTGATAAAAAAATGGGAAGATGAAGTAAAGCATTATTGACAAATATAATCTTGATAAATATAAAAGCATCCGAAAGGGCAATGTCATTAAGTTAAGATGACATTGAGTCTAAAGGATGCTTTTTTTGACAAGGGTTAAAAAAACAAATAAAACCCTTGAAAAGTTTAGGGCTTTAAAAAGCTTACCCAAGAGCTACATCAAGTACCATCATCACGCTGAATCCCAGCGCAAAGAAAATTGTACCTGTATTGGAATGCTTTCCCTGTGACATTTCGGGGATAAGCTCTTCTACTACTACATAGAGCATTGCTCCGGCGGCAAAGCTAAGAAGATAAGGCAGCGCCGGGATTATGAGCTGTGCGGCGATTATCGTCAGCACAGCTCCGATCGGCTCGACTATACCCGATAGTACACCGCCGAAAAAGGCTTTGCTTTTCTTTTCACCTTCAGCCCGCAGAGGCATGGAGATTATCGCACCCTCGGGGAAATTCTGGATAGCAATACCCAAAGAAAGCACCAATGCACTTGCCAGAGTGATCCGGGAATTTCCTGAAATATATCCAGCATACATCACGCCTACCGCCATCCCTTCCGGAATGTTGTGAAGAGTGACTGCAAGTACCATCATTGTCGTGCGGTTGAGCCTGCTCTTCGGGCCCTCAGCCTGATCGCTGCCTATATGAAGATGTGGGATAAGGTGGTCAAGAGCCAGCAGAAACAGCACTCCTAACCAAAGGCCTGCAAATGCAGGAAAAAAGGAAAGCTTTCCCATATGTGCCGATTGTTCGATAGCCGGAATGATAAGACTCCATATAGAAGCTGCGACCATTACTCCTGCGGCAAATCCGGCAAGAGAGCGCTGAACAAGGTCACTTAGTGTTCTTCTCATGAAAAATACGCATGCCGCGCCAAGTGTTGTTCCCAGAAATGGAATGATTATTCCAAGAAATATATCCATATATTCACCGTCCTTTATTTTGATATATATTTGAGTTAGCCGAGACTAACTAAACGCATTTTTAAAGGCCGCTTTATGCGACTTTTGTTCTGAAAAAAAATACTTTGGTTTCTTTAAGCGATAAAGTACCAAAACTGCATCCGGATGTCAACATGATTTCGGTACAGAGAAATGAAAAGTTTATTAACATTTTCAGGGGCTTTTCTAATAGTGCTGGGAGTAGTTAATGGGATAATTGCATTATATTGGTTGTGGAAGAGTAACCGATGACTGCCTTGTATTTAATATGCAAAATGAGGAAGAATGGCTATAGAAAAGAAAATATGATAGAATACTATCAAAGTAAGGGCTACACGTTTGAAAAAAATTGACGGATAAAGTATGTCATAAAATGATTTACTATACCAAGCCTAACGTGTATGCGACTTGAATTATATAAGCGAAAAGAACAGGTAGAAATTGGTTACACATTATAAAATGAGGACATTCATGAAGATTGTAGTTATATTTCCGGGGATCGGATACACGGCAGATAAACCATTGCTATATTATGCAAGACGAATCGCAGAAAACCATGGATATGAAATAAAAGTAATATCTTTTTCCGGATTTCCGTCAAAGGTTAAGGGTGACCGAAGCAAGATGGTTGAGTCATTTAATATAGCTTTAAAGCAGGCAGAAAATAGCCTTAAAGGAATTGACTTTTCTGTATATAGCGATGTTGTTTTTATAGGAAAGAGTATAGGCACGATCGTAGCAGCAAAGCTTGCCTCAGAGAATCCATCAAAAGATAAGATCAGACTGGTGCTCTATACTCCGCTTGAGGATACCTTTTCATTTGAAATCAGCAATGCGATCGCATTTACTGGAAGTGCAGATCCGTGGGTTGGAGGCGAAAAGAGCCATATTCCTGAAATGTGCAAGGTACAAAATATCCCATACACGTTAATTCCGGGAGGAAATCACTCACTGGAGACAAAGGATCCGGAGAGTGACCTGAAATCTCTTTGTCAGGTAATGAGCGAAACAGAACAGTTTGTGAAATTACGGAGTTGATGTTCTATGACTTTTTCAATGGACTTTTTTTGTATTTTGCAGCGGATTGGATAAAATACTGACTTGTCTTCCTGTTCAATGATAGTTGAAATACATACCTTAAATAGTGTATTATCAACAGTTATGGGAGGAAGATATAAATGGGAAAAATCGAAAAAGAGCGCGACGGATTCAGAAGCCGGACAGGATTTATACTTGCCTGCATAGGATCTGCCGTTGGTATGGGGAATATCTGGAGATTCCCTTATATGGTATCGGAATGGGGAGGCATGACTTTTCTGATACCGTACATAATATTTGTAATATTGATCTCTTCTACGGGAGTTATCGAGGAGATGGCGTTGGGACGTGCTGCTAAGGGCGGCCCTATCAAGGCATTCGGAGATTGTACTAAGATGCGTACGGGACGCAGGAAAAGCGGAGAAATGATCGGCTTGCTGCCGGTTCTTGGTTCTCTTGCCCTTGCGATAGGATATACCGTTGTTGTCGGATGGATATTTAAATATACATTCCTTGCGCTGACAGGACAGATTGCCGGAATGGAGCAGGATATGGATAGGATCGGAGGCATGTTCGGAAGCACTGCCTCTGCTTTTGGAAATAATCTATGGCTTATAATTGCGGTCATGGTTACTGCTTTTATCATGGCAATGGGTATTGCCGGCGGTATCGAGCGTGCTAACGGTATAATGATGCCGCTTTTATTTGTGCTATTTTTAGGTCTTTGTGTATATATTTTCTCACTGCCGGGATCGGCAGCGGGATATAGGTACATTTTTACGATAAATCCTAAGGGACTTTTAAATCCGCGTCTGTGGATCTACGCTTTCGGGCAGGCATTTTTTTCACTGTCCATAGCAGGAAACGGAACCGTCATATACGGTTCTTACCTGAAAGACTCCGAGGATCTTGTAAGTGCGGCAAGAAATGTTGCGATATTTGATACGGTAGCTGCCATGCTTGCAGCATTTGTTATCATCCCCGGAATGGCTGTAGGCGGTGCCGAGCTGTCTTCAGGAGGCCCTGGACTTATGTTTATATATCTGATAAATGTATTTAACGGAATGCCCGGCGGAAAGATAGTCGGAATAATCTTCTATGTCTGTGTACTTTTTGCAGGCCTGAGTTCGCTTGTGAATCTATACGAGGCTCCGATCGCAACGCTGCAGGAGCGCTTCGGACTGAAGAGAGTTAGTGCTGTCGGAATAGTTGCGGCATTCGGATGCTTTGTTGCGCTTCTCATTCAGGGAATAGTATCAGGATGGATGGACGCTGTTTCAATCTATATCTGTCCGCTTGGAGCCATGCTCGCAGCAATCATGTTCTTCTGGGTGGCTGATAAAAAGTTTGCACTGAAGGCGGTAAATACAGGGCGAAAAAAAGAGATCGGAAAGTGGTTCCTGCCGCTTGGAAAATTTGTACTCGTTCCGCTGGCTCTTGTTGCACTTATCGCAGGTGCCATACTCGGCGGAATAGGCTGATGATATTCAGGCAAAGACGATAAAATGATTTAAATGATAACCTAAGGAAGTTAAGCAGCTTAAGTGATAAGCCCGCATAGACCGTAAAAAGTCTATGCGGGTTTTAGATTTCAGGATACGAGCTTCTTGAGCTCTCCTATATCAAGATTCGAGTAATCAAGGATGAACATATGTCTGCTGGTCCTGTCCCCGTCAAGGTAATAATCTGACAGGGCTCTTATGCGCAGGCCCTTTTCCTTAAGATAACGGGTCACTTCTTCATCCGACATTTTTGTGTCGAGCTTTAAGAGAAAATGAAGTCCTGATGAGTTCTCTATCACATGGCATTTTTCGGAAAATCTGCTGTTCTGTATAAGATCGAGGATTTCATTTCTTTTGCGGCTGTAATACAGACGCATTCTGTTTATGTGTTTTTCAAAATATCCCTTTTCTATAAATTCGGCAAGCGTATACTGTTCGAAATTTGAAACCGTACACGAATAAAACGAAAGCTTTTCATAAAACAGATTAGCAAGCCTCGGCGGAAGCACCATGTAGCTTATACGTATCGTGGAGGCAAGGGATTTTGAAAATGTATTCATATATATGACCTTGTCCGAAACATCGATACTGAATATAGGCGGTATAGGTCTTCCGTTAGTGCGGAATTCACTGTCATAATCATCTTCTATTATATAACGGCCGGACATGGCATTTGCCCATGCAAGGATCTCATATCTTCTTGCAGCAGGCATGGTGATGCCTGTGGGAAAGTGGTGTGCGGGGCTTATATGTGCTATGTCGGCGCCGCTCTTTTCAAGTGAGCCTACCGAGATACCGGCTTCATCCATATCTGCAAGTACACAGTCGATATTGTTTACGGAATATATCTTAAGAAGCCTGTCATATCCGGGATTTTCTATGCAGTATTTTTTATCTGTACCGAGAAGCTTTATCAGAAGGCTGTAAAGATACTGTGTTCCTGCACCTACGATTATCTGGTTCGGATCCACAAGCATCCCCTTGAAGGAACGGAGATGGCCTGCGATGGCACTTCTTAAAGAGTATACACCTCCTACGGGAGAGGTCTGCATAAGGACATCCTTTTTATTTGAGATAACATCACGCATGACTCTTGCCCAGACAGAAAACGGAAAGTTATCCGGATTGAATTCGGGGTCGGAAAGAGACAGAAGGTCATCATGAAGCTCGCGGGTATTTATCTTAAGCGAAAGACCCTGTGACTTCGGAAGCTTTCTTATTCCTGAGATGTCTGAGGCATAATAACCTTTTTTGGGTATGGTATATACATACCCCTCGCTTATAAGCTGGTCATATGCATTTTGTATCGTAATGGTACTTATTCCGTTGTTCTTTGCAAAGAACCGCTTGGACGGAAGCTTCTCATTGGGCTTTATATTTCCCTTGATGATGTCGTCCTTAAGGCATTTGTATATGTACTGATAAAGCGGCCCGTCAGCATTTTCAAAATCATATGTAAGCATGAAGGATCTCCGGACTGGTATTTAAAAATATATTGTTCTGAGTATTTTTTTATAACCAAAAGCATTGTAGCATTGTCGGCATAAAGTTACAAGGCGTAAGACAGCAAAGAACAGATACAAAAAAATATAAGAAACACATACAGGAGGTCATCATGGATAAAAACGTACAATATGAATTAAATAAAGGACTTGCTCAAATGCTCAAGGGCGGCGTGATCATGGATGTTACGACACCGGAGCAGGCAAAGATAGCGGAAAATGCAGGAGCCTGTGCGGTCATGGCTCTTGAAAGGATCCCGGCGGATATAAGAGCAGCCGGCGGCGTTTCTAGGATGAGTGACCCTAAGATGATAAGGAGCATACAGGATGCGGTCAGCATACCTGTAATGGCAAAATGCAGGATCGGACATTTTGCTGAGGCACAGATACTTGAGGCGATAGAGATAGATTATATAGATGAATCAGAGGTGCTCTCGCCTGCGGATGATGTATATCATATCAATAAAAAAGAGTTCAAGGTGCCTTTCGTGTGCGGAGCAAGAGACTTAGGAGAGGCATTAAGAAGGATAAATGAAGGTGCATCCATGATAAGGACTAAGGGTGAGCCGGGAACCGGAGACATCATCCAGGCGGTAAGGCATATGAGAAAGATGAATGCGCAGATAAGACATGCCGCTTCACTTAGAGAGGATGAGCTTTTTGAGGAGGCAAAGGAGCTTCAGGTTCCTTATGAGCTTATAAAATATGTGGCCGAAAATAAAAAGCTTCCGGTCGTTAATTTTGCAGCCGGCGGTGTAGCTACTCCTGCAGATGCATCTCTTATGATGCAGCTCGGCGCCGAGGGCGTATTTGTAGGCTCGGGAATATTTAAATCTGGAAATCCGGAAAAGAGAGCAGAGGCTATCGTTCAGGCTGTAACCAACTATACCGACGCTAAGCTTATAGCAAAGCTTTCGGAGGATCTCGGAGAGGCCATGGTCGGCATAAATGAAAGCGAGATCAAGCTTATAATGGAGGAAAGAGGAATCTAAATGCAGATCGGAGTTTTGGCTGTTCAGGGGGCATTTGCAGAGCATAAAAAAATGATAGAAGGTCTCGGATATACATGCGTAGAGATTAGAAAAAAGAGCGATCTCGAAAATATAGACGGGATCATACTTCCGGGCGGAGAAAGTACGGTACAGGGAAAGCTCATAAGGGAACTTGGAATAGAGGAGCCTTTAAAGGAAATGATAGAAAAAGGCATGCCTGTGCTTGCGACCTGTGCGGGGCTTATACTTTTAGCGGAAAATATTGAAAATGATGACAATGTTTATCTCGGAACGATGCCGATCAGCGTAAAGAGAAATGCCTACGGCAGACAGCTCGGAAGCTTTGAGACAAGAGATGATATAAAAGGACTTGGGGATTTTCCGATGGTGTTCATACGGGCACCATATATAGAGAAAACAGCGCCCGGGGTTGAAGTCATTGCAAATGTAGACGGAAAGGCCGTCGCAGCCTCGTATAAAAATCAGATCGGACTGGCATTCCATCCCGAACTTAGCGGCGATACAAGGATACATGAGGTCTTTATCGAAAAAGTAAAAAGCTTCCTGTCATGAAATAAGTGACATAACGGCAAGGACGGAGGTTACGATGACGGCTGCTATCGTGCAGATAAAAAGCCATGTCGGATGGTGATATTCCTTCCCTACTATGTCCTTTCTTCGTGATGCAATAAGGCATATGATAAGTACAAGAGGGATTATAAAGCCGTTTACCGTTCCTGCAAGGATAAGAAGGTATGCGGGGCGGCCTATGATGCAGGATATTACAGTACATGCTGTTATGAATACAACTGTCGCAGCCCTTGGATGCTTTTTTATAGCCGGATGAAGGGATGAAAGAAAAGAGACCGAAGTATATGGCGATGCTATAGACGGCATTATCGATACGACAAACAGTATGAGGCCGAAAAGTCTGTAGCCGGCCCTTCCTATCGCAAGGTGAAATGCATCGGCACAGGGGTTTGAAGCATCAAGTATGGCAGATGATGAGACACACACCACGCCGAACACAGCCAGAAAGAGCAGTATACGGACTACAGTAACTATCACAACACCTGTTACGGAGCTTTTTGTAACTCTGTTAAGATTCTGCTGACCGTATATTTTTGCATCAAGGAGCCTGTGTGCACCAGAAAATGGAATGCAGCCTCCGACGGTACCGCCGAGGATCGTATGTATTCCAAGGCAGAGTGCGGGAATGGCGGCAGACGGCATAAAGGTTTCCTTTACGGCAGTTCCTATAGGCGGATCTACGATTAGGATGATGATGAAGATTATCACTATCGTAGAGAAGCCTATTATTTTTGAAATGTTATCCATTGCACGCATTGCATTTTTTAAAAGGAAAACAGAGATTGCTATAGCACCGGTGATGATGCCTCCCGCGACAGGCGGAAGTCCTGTAAGAGCGTTAAGCCCGAGTGCTCCGCCGCCGATATTTCCTATCGAAAATATCAGTCCTCCGATGCCTATTACGACCGACAGGATATAACAAAGTGCAGGGCAGAGCTTTCCTGCGATCTCCTGACCGTGAAGACCGGAGGCACATACTATACGCCATGTATTTAGCTGGACTATCATGGCAAGAAAGCAGACTATCAAAATAACAAAGCCGAAGCTGCCCTTAAGTAAGTCTGTATAATGGGATGTCTGAGTCAGAAATCCCGGACCTACCGCCGATGTCGCCATTATAAAGGAAGCTCCCAGAAGAACGCCTATAGGTGTTCTTTCTTTTTTTGTATAGCCTGCTGTTTTCATTTGTTGTGTCTCTCCTTAGTAAGCATTATGTCTATTGCGTTTTTCATATAATCTATA
>OQVT01002155.1_pt1 | contig 12673 bp, 8 predicted proteins | sample 1691561 | NCBI WGS metagenome assembly OQVT01 (sample SAMN03418260, study PRJEB22391) | human gut metagenome | biome: human-gut; feature: organic feature; material: feces | host: Homo sapiens | place: Tanzania | collected 2013-01 | reverse complement strand
TCTGTCTGCGTAATCAGCCAGTGCCTGATCTTTCTTCTCAACATAATCGTTGAAGTCAAGCAGTGTCATAAACCAGTCTTTGCTTACCAGTTCGTGGTGCAGTCTTTCGAGATTTTCTTTGTGGCCAAGTGCCAGCATTTTTTCACTTACAATGAAGTCAACACATTCCTTGATGCGTTTGTCATTTTCATAAATATCTCTGGAGCAGTAGTCAGCTTTCTCGTAATGTTCGATAACTTTCTCACTGGATTCACCGAAAATATAGATGTTATCTTCACCAACCAGTTCGCTGATCTCAACATTAGCGCCATCCATAGTTCCCAGAGTAACGGCACCGTTCAGCATGAACTTCATGTTACCTGTACCACTTGCTTCTTTGGAAGCCAGGGAGATCTGCTCAGAAATATCGCATGCAGGGAATAATTTTTCGGCTGCGGATACATTGTAGTTTTCAACCATAACGAGCTTCATGTATGGTGCAACTTCCGGATCATCTTTGATGAGATCCTGGAGTGTGAGCAGAAGATGAATGATATCCTTTGCAATCACATAAGCAGGAGCTGCCTTTGCACCGAAGATAAAGGTTACAGGCTGAGATGGTTTCTTGCCACCCTTGATTTCCAGATATTTGCTGATGATGTACAGAGCATTTAACTGCTGACGTTTGTACTCATGGAGACGTTTGATCTGGATATCATAGATGCTGTTCTCATCAATTTCAACACCTGTGTTGGACAGGATAAATTCTTTGCAGGTTTTCTTAGCTTCTGTTTTGATCTCAAGAAGCTTGTTCAGAACTTCTTCATCATCCTTATATTTCAGGAGATTTTCCAGTGCAGTTGCATTTGTTTTAAACTCATCACCGATCAGGGAGGTAATATAGTCTGTCAGCGGATGATTGCAGTGCATTAACCAGCGGCGGAATGTGATACCGTTAGTTTTGTTATTGAATTTCTCCGGATAAATATCATAGAAAGCTTTCAGCTCGCTTGTTTTCAGGATTTCTGTATGCAGGGCAGCAACACCGTTGATGGAGAATCCGTAGTGGATATCCATATGTGCCATGTGAACCAGGTTGTTTTTGTCAATGATGGCTACATTTTCCTGTGGATATTTTGCTTTGATCTTCTCATCCAGCTTTTCGATGATTGGTACAAGGTGAGGAACTACATCAAGAAGGTAGTCCATCGGCCATTTTTCCAGAGCTTCTGCAAGGATGGTATGGTTTGTGTAAGCACATACGTTGGATACGATTTCAGCAGCCTCATCAAAGTCGATTCCGCGCTCTGTCAGAAGTCGAATCAGTTCCGGAATGACCATACTTGGGTGAGTATCGTTGATCTGGATCACTGCGTAGTCTGCAAGGTCATGCAGGTTGCAGCCTTTCTTTGTTGCCTCGTCCAGGATGAACTGTGCAGCATTGGATACCATGAAGTACTGCTGGAAGATACGGAGCTTACGTCCGTCATCATCGCTGTCATCCGGATACAGGAACAGTGTCAGGTTGTGAAGGATGTCCTTTTTGTTAAAGGAAATTCCATCGTGAACCATAGATTCATCTGCCAGATCAATGTCAAATAAGTGCAGATGAATGGATTTGTTATTGTAGCCTGCAACGTCGATATCGTACAGGGAAGATTTCAGTGAGAATCCGCGGAACGGTACAGTATAGGAAACACCGGCAGGTGTGAGCCAGCTGTGTTCTTCAATCCATGGGTTCGGAGTTTCTTTCTGAAGTCTGTTCTCAAAGAGCTGTTTGAACAGTCCCAGATGATAATTCAGACCAATACCTTCGCCCGGAAGACCGAGAGTTGCGATGGAATCCAGGAAGCATGCTGCCAGACGTCCAAGACCACCGTTTCCAAGAGATGGTTCCGGTTCAACTTCTTCGATGTCAGCGATGGCTTTTCCATTCTCTTTTAAGAATGCAGCAACATCATCATAGATTCCCAGATTGATCAGGTTGTTGGATAATAATTTACCAATCAGGAATTCTGCGGAAATGTAATAGATTTTCTTCTTTCCATCCTGATAGCCTTTTTCAAAAAGCTGATTTTTTGTATAGATCAATAATGCGTTGTAAATTTCTTCATTTGTGCACTGGCGTGCATTTTTCTTATACAGGTCATAGATGAGTTTTTCTAAATTTTCCATCGTAATCTCCCTTTCTGAAATGAATATGTGTTTTTTTATGAGTTAGATTGCTTATTTTTTAGTTTTGAATAGTGTATTGTTTTTTGTTTATATCAGGAAGAGAAGTTCTCTTGCTGACATCTATAACTATATCAGCAGTCAATTCAAAAAAATACAACAAAATTGCGATTTTATGACAGGTTTCTGCGAAACTTGTGAGGAGATATTCCGGTTGCCTGCTGGAACTTTTTGATGAAATAGCTGGTGTTGTTGAAACCTACTTCCAGTGCGATCTCTGTGACAGAGGAGTCGGAGTGCAGAAGCATAGGCTTGGCTTTCTCAATGCGCAGGTCATTGATATAGGCAATCAGAGTCTTGTCCGTATATTGTTTGAACAGTTTCATAAAGTAGTATTCGCTGTAATTTGACATGGCAGTAAGGTCTGCGGCATTGAGGGGATGGGCATAATGTGCGTTAATATAATCCAATATTTTCTTAATAGAAGCAAGACTCTTATTCTGTTCTCTGTCAGCAGGAATGATGTAGTTTCCCATGAGCATTTCATAGAAGAAACTGAAAAACAGTGATTTTAATTTTACGAAATAATATGATCCTTTTTCTTTGTGGCAGGTGTGGATTTCATCAAAGAGCTGGCAGATATTTTCATAGTTGCTGTCTGACGGAGAAATAATGTGTGTAAATTCCGCTTGATTTTCCATCAGCAGGGAAATGACACGTTCCTGACATAAATCACCTGCAGGACCAGACAGAAAGTTCAAATCAAATACAATGCTTTTGAAATAAAGGATATTCTTCAGATCTGTTTTTATTCCATGAAGAACCCCACGGTTCACAATGATCAGGTCTCCAGTCTTGACGCGGAGGATCTCTTTATTCAGACGGACCAGTCCGCTGCCGGATTCAATATAGATCAGTTCCATCTCATCATGCCAGTGGTTGTAGAGAGAATGGAAGATTTCGCAGTTATCTGTATAAGTTTCTACAGGAAGTTCGAATGAGCCATGAGTGCTTCGTTCTTTCAGGGTGTCATCCACTTCGATTGGGGGAGTTGGCATGTAAAGCGCCTCCTTTTTAAATTTCTGTTTGAAAAAGATATATGAATTATGAAGGATATTATGAAAGATGGAATGAGGTCTGTCAATTATCCTGATGCTTTTAACTGAAATATATTTCCATTTATCTGCAGTAATGTGCCGAAAAGGCTTGCCTGTAAAAGGCCGGCGTGGGTTTTATTAAGAAAAAACTGCTTACCTTAATAAATATTAAGATAAACCGTGTTCATCCTGTAAGGTTACAATCTTATGATAGCCTCAGATGAAAAAGTTAAGTCAAAAACACAAAGTCAAAAGCCAATAGAAACTATTAAGAAAAGCACAGAAGAAATAAGGAGGACAAGCAAATGGAAATCACAAGACCTGCTGTAGCAGGAACTCTGGAATCCAGTGACTGTCAGGTAATGATCGAAGAAGGAGACGGCGTGCGTTTCAAGATAGACCTGCTCTCGCAAAGACTTTATGAAGAAGACTCGTCTTGCGGATGTTGTGAGGAAGAAGAGACGAGGCAACAACTGTTAAAGGCTTTGGACGAACTTACAGACCGGCAGCGCGAGGCTATATATCTATATTATATACAAGAAATCCCGTTGAATGAGCTTTCTGTACTGTTGGACATGAACTATCAATCAACGAGAAATCTTATACATCGTGCCATGACGAAGTTGCGTCAGCACATTCAGCCTACCTCTTACGCGAGTATACCATTGCTTTTGGTCCAATACCTTTCAGAGTAATGGCTTTCCAGTGCGGAGGCAGCACGCCTTGCTTTTCTTGAGTTATGCCACCGTCTGTGATGGCAAGTCCGCCGAAGCCCATCATCACGGTCTGCAATACGCCTCCTGCGCCGGTTATGAAGTAGGGGTTTGTGCCTCCTTTTGTCTCGGCTATCACTCTGAACGGTGGGTTGAGGTTAGGTATGTAGGCGTCTTTGAAGAAGTGCGCGGCTTTGTCGGCATTTCCAAGACGTGAGTACAAGAGGGAGAAGATGGCTTGTGTCATGGCTGGTGTGTTCTTTTCCGGCACTTTTGTCTCGTAATAAGCCAGGTCTTTCTCTATCTGGTGTGGGTCTGTGATGAGTCCCAACGGATAGGCGAGAAGATTTACATCTGCCTGTTTTATGTTGGCTCCGTCGTATTGTGAGTGTTCGCGTGTCACGCCGTCAGGAAATGAAAGCACGACAATTTTCTCCGCTGTCTCGTCCCATGCCGGCGTTACTGGTTCTCCCAACAGTGCTGCGGCTTGTGAGGCTGCTGCAAGATTCTGTTTCGCCACTCCGTTTGTAAAGGCATTGTCGTCTACGTTTTCTGCCCATTCGTCGGCAGCCACCACGTTGCGTATGTGGCAAGTGCTGCCATCTGCATCTTTCTCTACCCTGCTGAGCCAGAAGTCGGCGGTAGCCTTCAAGATGGGATAGCCCTTCTCTCTCAGCCATGTTTTGTCTTGTGTGACGCGGTAATAGTTCCATGCCGCCATGGCAACACATCCGGTGATGTGGTGTTCAAAGGTTCCGGTAAGCGCCCATACAGGTGTTTCTTCAAAGCCGCTATCTGCACTTTCCCAGGGGAACATGGCTCCTGAGAAACCATGTTCGAACGCGTTTTCTTTGGCTGCCTGTAAGCGGTTATACCTGTACTCTATCATCGATTTTGCTAATTGTGGTTTTAACATCAGCAGGGCAGGGAATATCCATGTGTCAGCGTCCCAGAAGACATGTCCGTTGTAGCCTAAGCCGGACAGGCCCATCGGCGAGATGGAGAGTTCGGAGCCTTCGCGTACAAAGGAGTAAAGGTGGTATATCATGTTGTGAATGTCTTGTTGTGCCTGTGCGTCGCCGTCTATTATAATGTCGCTGCTCCACAGGTCGTCCCATAAAGACAGGTGGCGCGCCATAAGGCGGTCGTAGCCTTCAAGACAGGCGAAGACTGTGAGGCGCTCTGTTTCGTTCATCGGATCGGGGTGATGGGCTGATGTCAGTGTTGAGCCTACTATGCAGAAACGATATGTTTCCCCCTTTCGCAGCTTGCGCGAGAAGCTTGTCTGGTGGCTATTACTGTTGTGTGTTGCGTGTATGACGCGTGGCTCTTCGCCAGCTTTCTCTGGGAACATGAAAGCCGATGAGGCACATACGGTGAGTCGTCCTGTCGGACTTTTGGCTTGTGTGGTCAGCAGTTTTATGGCTGCATGTCTGCGGTTTATCTCGTTGTAGAACATCTGACCGTCTCGAAAGGCGTCAGGCGTCTCTTGAGTGTTGACGGCAGCAATGATGATGTCTGCCTTTGGCTCTACTTCCACTACCATCATGGCGCAATAAGGCAACTGTCTCAGTGCGAGATATGAACAGGTGATGTCTGCCTTGTCGGCGTATGTGAAGTGTGAGGTGAATGTCGCCTTCTTCATGTCCAGGGTCTGTGTGAAGCCGGAAATGTTGTTGCGGTTTATACGATTGCCGTCTATTGATATAGAGCCGTTAAGCATGTTGAAGCCGTTAAGGAAGTTGCTTACACGTCCACGCCCGTATTTGTCGTAGCTTCCTGCCAGCACCACGTTGTTTGTGCGTAGCGGTTCTGGCGACGACACGATGCCAAGCATGCCGTTGCCGACAGTCACTCCGTAGTAATTGTCTGTCCGGACATCTGAAACAGTGATTTTCCAAGAGTCTTGTCCCCATAGGGAGGTAGATAGGAATAGTAGTCCGATTAAAAGATTTGTTTTTCTCATAATACTGATATGTTAGTCTATTTGATTATACCGTTCTGTTGTCTTTTCCCATGTCTTAATAGCGTTGTTAGGGTACTTACATAAACAATACAAGCGAACTCTTAAATTGTACTCACTATTCTTTACTTTTTTACGGATTTAACAGAGGAGCGTGAGGTGTGCTATTCTATGAACCGTATATATGCGCGTACACCCCACGAATCACTTCGTAGGGTGTGCCAACTAATAACTAACTTTTACTTTTTGTGGTTTACGTAATTTCAATATGACTAACACTGCAAAGGTAGGTGGTTTAGTTCACCTCCGCAATACCCAAATTCCGGTATTTGACTTAGGTTACTCTTGAACCTTTACCTCGCTCAGCTCTACAAGCTTATTGACTATTGCATAGATAGTCAAGCCGGCTGCCGAGTGTATCTGTAGCTTGCGCGTTATATTCTTACGGTGGGTCATTACGGTATGCACAGAGATAAACAGTTTCTCGGCTATCTCTTTATTGGTCATGCCGCGGACTATACAGCCAACTATCTCTTTCTCGCGCTGACTAAGGGCGTCTTGGTCGGGCTCCTCTTCATCGGCTATATTTAGCAATTCGGTAATCTTCTTTTCGAGCGACGCCATGTCATCGAACAGGGTGACACGTTCATCGTAACCCTTTAGCTGACTGCTGTCTACCATAGAGCAAAGCAGTGAAACCAGCTTTACGTCCTGCTTATAGCACTGGCGAAAAGCGTCTACATCGAACCATCCCTCCAACTGCGGATTCACAATCAATATCTGCGGAGTATGCATCTCCATGCAGTGACGGATGCCGTCTTTAGAAGTTACCTCTACAACCTCTACCTCCATATCGGGCAAGCGCTTTAGCACAGACACCAGCCCGCTACGTACTATGACCGATGACTCGGCCACCGCTATCAGAATCTTATCTTGATACTTCATTGTTGTTATCCCTCTTTTCAAGTTCCATAATAGCAGGGACAAACAAGTAATCTTCTACCCGGTTGTGCGATGCCAAATCTTCTTCACAGCTAAAAATATCGAACAACGTAGCGTTAAGCAGTCGGTTGTCGCCGTTGGCCGGATAATATTTAATGATAATATTCTTCAATTCGGTCAGCTTGGCGTTAACCTGGTCGTGATGACGAGCAAAAACGCCGATATTGTATTCTTTAGTGTGCTCTCCAGCGAGCAATGCCCTAACATAAGCGAACACTTTCTGATTCTCGTACTCCATGTGGTTACGAACCTCGCCCACGTAATCATCAAAGAACTGAAGTATCAGGAAGGCCACTTCGTTCTTCTTACTGAAATCGAGCGACTTGATAAGTTTCTTACGGATGGCGGGCAACTGAAAATCGAGGAAGTATGTGTGGGCGCTCTGCAAATAATCCATCAGCGCAGTTACTGAAATGTCTTTCAGATGATCTTCTACCCTATTGTGGTCTTCTGTAAGAAAATTGACTATGGCAAGAAACGTAGAACAGTCTACCCCATTCATGCGGCACACCTCGTCTACAGTCTTATCGCCAAAGCCCAAAGACACCCCGAAACGACTCAACACCTGCAGCAACGCATAGTTCTTACAGATTAGGTCGCTCATCTTATCGGTAGGCTTAAACATTCTTGGATTACACATATTATATATTCTAAAGGAATTCATATTTTTTATCGGTTGCAAAGTAACACATTCATTTCATCATCATCAATCACCATTATTAGGTATTTGCACTGCCAACTTCAGCACTCTACGTGTGGTTGGCGTAACACGGAAACGGTTGTCGGTGCGCTCGCCTACCAACCATACTATTTCATCGCCCACGCATACCACACGCTGACTCTCTTTCTCAAAAAGCGACTGCTTACGGTCGCGCAGATAGTCTCTCACCTTTTTAAACCCTTTCATACCGAAAGGCACGAAGCGGTCACCGCTACGCCATACACGCATCGTTACCTCTCCCTGCGGAAGGCTATCGGCATCAAGACAAGCTATGCCTTTATCGCGAGGTACACAGAAATCATCGTCTACGGTAATCACCTCCTGCACCAATACGAGGGGTTGCTCTTCGCGCTCGCTACTGCGTATCAGCAGCACATCCCTATCAAGCAAAAGTTCGTAAGCCGAGGTATAGAAGCGTCTGCCCGACTCTCCTTTCTCCATGCTGCGAAGTATATCGTGAAGCTGCGAAGCGTTTACGCCATACTGACGGAGCAACTCGAAAAGCACTGCCTGAGGCGCTACCTCATCGAGCAACAACGGAACGGAGATACTTCCATCAGCCAACGTAACCCTACGGCAGGAATCCGACATGGCACGACTATATACGGCATGCACATCCATCAGGCGACGAGCCGTCTCGGCAATACTCTCAGAAACCGAAGGGTTTATTTCGGCCAGCGCCGGAAGGATATTAAGACGAATCTTGTTACGCGTATAGTCGTCTACCAGATTGGTACTATCAGTAACATACGGCTGATGCAGTCTTTCAAGATATTGCAGTATATCTTCTCTACTTACGCGAAGCAAGGGACGCACCACATTACCGTTGACTACAGAAATACCGGTAAGTCCGTTAATACCGGTACCACGCACCAAGTTGAGCAGTAATGTCTCTACACTATCGTCACGATGATGGGCTACGGCAATCACTTGAGCGTTATGCTTAGCGCGAATCTCATCGAACCACCGATAGCGAAGCTCGCGTGCCGCCATCTCTATCGACACCTTATTCTGACGAGCATAATCGGCAGTATCGAAATGCACCACCTCAAGCGGAACCTGCTGTTCACGGCATAGCGCACGAACGAACTCCTCATCGCGCACCGACTCATCGCCACGCAAATGGAAATTGCAATGAGCCGCCACGCACTGATAACCGCACTGAAGCAACACACGAAGAAGGGCCACCGAATCGGCCCCTCCGCTCAATGCCACGATAACACTACGGTTAGCATCGAATAATCTGTTTTCTTCTATAAAACCAGCTACTTTATGTCTAAACAAATCTTTCATTTTCTAATAACTAAAACATCGGCTATCTTTCCTTTAAAGCCGTTAAGCACATCTCCTATCTGCTGCAACGGGAAGATAAGTGTTTCTTGATAGCTCATATAATCCATGCGCTTATGCTGCGCATTGTACACCTTCTTATAACGTCCTTCAAGACGCTGAACCAACTGTCCGGCTACGTATAAAGACGTTCCCTTATAATCGCCCTCAATGCGGATGTCAGTCCACTTCTCTACCGGCAGACGGAAAGAATCGAACTCAAAGACATATCCGTCTCTGCTGAAAGCTATATGACCTGTATTCTCCCAGTTGGCATAAACCGTAGAATGCGGTCCGCTGAACAATACTCCGCTTACGTTAGTATCCTTGTCGGGACAAACTCTAAACGATACTGTATAAGGATATCCCACCTCGGACAACGAAGTACGGATGGTATCTGTACCGCTTAGCGACTTCACTTCTCCTTCTGTAGTAAGACGAGTAGTACCCTGAGGCACGCGTGCCAACAAGTTGACTCCCGGAGCTTCGGGCATCTGCTGGCACAAAGCTTCAAAGTCAGAGAAAGGCACAGCCTTATTTACTCCACGCCACAACTTCTCGCCCAACACCTGTACGGCAGGAAAAGAACGCAAATGCACATCCTGCTCTGAGATTCCGTTGCCGCACTTATCGTTCCATACGGCAAACATACCGCCCAGCACACCCGGAGTACCCTCTGGAAGTGTTTGCTTTCTATTCATAAGCCACGGAGTCCAAGTCTCGTAAATCCATTTGGCATCGAGGAACTCACGATAATATCCGGCTCCCGGTACTATATATAAATATGTATCGCAGGTATTTATCAGCTTATATCCGTCTTTCAAAGACACTTCAGGGTCAACCCAGTCGTACGACCACGCATTGACCGTAACACCCTTGGCCTTTACCGGAGTTTTGCCGGGAAGCCATTTCAAACCGCCCCACATGCGAGGTGTCTTACCACGACTTTCTATGTATTTAAGATAGCGGTCGGTAAAGTAGCGGTATTGCTCGGCCTCTTTCTTATTATATTCATCGGTACCGATATGCACGTCGGGACCCACAAATACGGGATTCTCGCCGGTGATATACTCATCGAACAAGGCATCAAGGAAAGTATAAGTCTCTTCCTTATGAATATCCAGATGGTCCATACCGTACTCCTTACTTCCTATCTCGGGCTTATAATGCACGAAAGCGAGCGAATGTGCAGGCACATCAATCTCCGGAATCACATTAACGCCATATTCCATACCCATACGCTGAAGTTCGGTAAACTCTTTCTTAGTGTAAGAGCCGTCTTTAGCCGTAAGTCCGGGGAAACGTTCGCTTTCCAAGCGGAAAGCAGCGTAAGTGCTGTTCCAGTCGTTATTGAAGAACTGAGGGAATCCGTTATCGTTAAGGTGAATCTGAAACTCATTCATCTTATAGAACGAAAGTATTTTAACGTATTGCTTCAGATAGTCCATCGTAAAGAACTTACGAGCCACATCGAGCATGAATCCGCGGTTAGGAAACGACGGGAAGTCGCGCACCTCACCCTTCGGCAATTGACCTTTCTTATTATATAGAATCTGCAGCAAGCTGCGAGTACCCCAGAACACACCCTTGGCGGTAGGAGACGCAATGCTTACAGTATTACCTATGCTCATGGTGTAACCCTCATCGCCCAACTGCTCATCGGGCTTGGAAAGAGAAAAGACAATATCGTTTCTTTTAGGCTTTCCTACAGCTACCGTGTAGTTCCATCCCATCATGTCCTTCAAGTCATCGGCCAATATCCGTGCGGTAGACGAAAGCCGAGCCTCATCGGCAGGACTTACAACTATACGACCCTGAGCGGGTAAAACAAGTTTTCCACGTCCGCCTTTCCATTGCTGTAAGGCAGGAATAACTTCAGGACACGGTTCTTGTGCCGAGACAGCAAGTGCCATCAATAACAAACTGCATAAAGCAAACAATACTCTCTTCATGTTTTCTCTCATATTAATTCTGTTTATGTCATCAAAAGTGACGCTAATATAAGGATATATCTTCTAAAAACCGCTCCAGAAACCATTCTGAACAAAAAAAATCGCCGTTTTTACAAAAAAATTAGGGCAATGCTTGCAGATTAAAAAATAATACGTACCTTTGCACCCGTAATCGATAAGCGACTACAAAACAAGGATGGTTCCGTAGCTCAGCTGGATAGAGCAACGCCCTTCTAAGGCGTGGGTCTTGCGTTCGAATCGCAACGGAATCACAAAGCGGCAAGGTGAATTTCACTTTGCCGCTTTTGTTTTTTTATATCTCTAACAGAACCAATGGATGCGGACTATGTTTGTTTCCGCTATTATCGAACTTTATATTTGTTTCTGCTTACAATGCAGGAAGTATGTATTTCCAAATCAAATTAATCTCTTCTTGCATATCATCATTGTTTGCAGTTACTGTTATCACCGCATCCTTTTCTGGCAAGATGATGATGAACTGTCCATGAGCTCCGTCGGCACGGAATGCATTATGACGGCAAAGCCAAAGCTGATAGCCATAACCTTGCAGCCAGTCACTTGAGGCGGGTTTGATTTTTACATCCTCGCGGCGTGTGCCTGCCGGACATGAGGCTACATGAAAACGGCTGGCTTCTTCTACCCAACTACTTGGAATAATCTGTTCGCCTTTCCAATTTCCCTTATTCAGATAAAGAAGTCCTATTTTTGCCATGTCTTCAGTCTTAAGCTTCAAGCCACCGTTACCTAAGCATACTCCTTCAGGAGATTCTTTCCATTCTATTCCGACAATACCTAACGGACGGAACAATCGCTTATAAAGGTAATCGGACAGTTTTTCTCCTGTTACTTTCTGAAGTATAGCCGAAAGGACATAACTGCACTGGTTGTTATATACAAAATAAGTACCAGGCTTATGCACCAACGGAGCTGCGAAGAAGCCACGTATACGGCAACTGTCATAATTCTGTTTGACGAATGATGTAGGGTCTACATCATGACCTGGCGACATTGTAAGCAGATGACGCACTTCCAGCTGACGCATATACGGTGATAGAGTGTCGGGCAAAGACTCTGGGAAGAATGATATAACTTTGTCGTCCAACTTCAGCAATCCTTCATTTACAGCCATAGCTACAGCAGTGGCAGTTACAGTCTTAGTCACCGAATGCATGGCATGCGATTTATCTGCCGAATTATCGCCGAACCATTTTTCCTTAATGACATTTCCATGCTGTACTATCATAATGCTGTGTATGTCTTCTTTCTTCTGCAAAAACATATCCTGCCATTTAGAAAACGCTTTCTCTAACGCATTCGACGCTTTAGCCCTCGGCAGAGATTTGGAAAGTTCGTTATAGTTGATTAATGTTATGTTTCTCTCTGAAATTACTTTTTTCACCTTATCACTTAAAAATAGTTTCAGAACCCCTTCGCGGTCGGCTAGGAGGCAAGGGCACAAATAGAGATGACCCTGCGTAACCTGCCACAGCTAAGTCATATAACAGGCCATATGGGTTCTACTGGATTTACTCCAGAGGTATATGAACTGATAAAAAGGCTGGCTAAGGAGTATCATCTTTCTCTGTTGAGCAGCAAGGACAAAACTTATGATTTCTCTTTCAAGTTTGTAGACTACGCTGGCGAAAAGCGTACTTTTGAGCAGAAAGAAGAGAGCTATTCAAAAGATGCTCCGATGCGTGCTACCTATAATGGAAAGGAAGGTA
>OQVT01002153.1_pt1 | contig 12677 bp, 8 predicted proteins | sample 1691561 | NCBI WGS metagenome assembly OQVT01 (sample SAMN03418260, study PRJEB22391) | human gut metagenome | biome: human-gut; feature: organic feature; material: feces | host: Homo sapiens | place: Tanzania | collected 2013-01 | reverse complement strand
ACTTTGGAGAAAAAGATGAACGCATTTTGGTAACGTTCCCTTTCCTCCTTGGGAATCGCGCGATAAGCTGTTTCGGAGTTAAGAACAAGGCCCAATGTCCGGCCAAAGGCACAAAGAGCCCCGTAGAAGCGTTCCCGAATACCGGCATCCGCCAGAAACACTTCCACCGCTTCGGAATCATCCGGATTCTTGACCTTCGCGAACAATTCCACCAACTGCGAATAGTCGTTGCGCAATTTGCCGACTGCCGTCATGACGTCCACCGCAACGCCCTGTAAGTCTCCGACATCGAACTCGCCGAGACCTGCGCCGCTGTACATGTCCACGGCCGCATCGAGTTTTTTTATCAGGCCACGGTAATCGACGATCAAGCCGTAGTCCTTGCCCTCGTGCAAACGATTCGTGCGCGCGATTGCCTGAAGAAGTCCATGTTCCTTCAGCTCCTTGTCGATGTACAGAATCTGGCAAACCGGAGCGTCGAAGCCTGTGAGAAGCTTGCTGCAGACGATCAGTATGTCGATCTCGCCGTCGCAGAACCGGTTTTTCACGGACTCCTCATAGCGGTCCGCGTCGCCATACCGCTTCATCATCTTTTCCCAGTATGCGACAACGATGTCGTCCGCGCCTTCATCGATGTCATCGACGCTTTCGCGCATGTCGGGCGGAGAGATGACGACGGCGCAAGTCAGGCCGCCCATGCGCTCGAAGCATTCCAGATATCGAATGGCGCCCCGCTTGTAGTTCGTCGCGAGCATAGCCTTAAATCCCGTCGCCTTGTAACCGGTCGTGAAATGCTCGCTTATGTCCAGAGCGACGCGCTTGATGCGCGCATCCGTAGAGGTCAGCTTCTGAATGCTGCTCCATTTTTTCCGAAGGTCTTCCTTCTGCGCCTCCGTCAGGCGCTTGGTCGTCTCGCGGAACCACAGGTCGATGTTCTTTTCGTCAACACGTTGTTCAACGAACCGGCCTTCGTAGATCAAAGGCACGATTGCACCGTCCTCTACGCCGTCCTTGATGGTGTACGTGTGTATCAGTTCCCCGAACTTTTCAAGCGTATTTTTCTCGCGCTTCATCAGCGGCGTCCCCGTGAAGCCGACATAGCAGGCGTTGGGGAACACGCTGCGCATCTTGGCCGCCAACAGCCCATAGTTTGAACGGTGGCTTTCATCGACAAGAACGAATATGTCGCGCGATTCGTTCTTCGTCTCCTGGCGCTCCACGGTGTTGAACTTGTTGATGATGCTCGTCACGATGTCCGCCTTGGCGCTGTTTATCAGCTCGACAAGGTGCTTGCCGCTCGTCGCTCTCGCCGGATTCAGCCGTGTATGCGAAAACGTCGCGGCAATCTGTCCGTCAAGTTCTTTGCGGTCTGTCACGATGACCATTCTTGGATGGCAGGTGGCAAGCTCCATCAGAATGTATTTCGCCAGCATCACCATTGTAAGGCTCTTGCCGCTTCCCTGCGTATGCCAGATGACGCCGCTCTGCCGGTTCCCGTTCCTGTCCGAACGCGCAATCGTCTCCATTGTCGCCTTGACCGCAAAATATTGCTGATAGCGGCATATCTTCTTCACGTTGCCGTCGAAGAGAATGAAATAGCGGATCAGCTCGAAAACCCGCTCCCGGCTGAACAGCGCCACCAGCGCCCTGTCCTGTTCCGTGGGAATACGTTGAGAAGCGGCATCTTGCCGCTTCGTTTCCAAAGCGGCTGGAAGCCGCTTCTCCACAGCCGCTTCATTGGGACACGTGGAGAAGCGGCTTCCAGCCGCTTCCTTCCACACGCTCCAGAACTTCTTCGGCGTCCCTGCCGTGGCGTATTTGGCGGCGTTCCTGTTTGTCGCCAATACAATCTGCGCATACTTGAAAAGCTGTGGAATATATTCGGACTGCTGATTGCGGATCATCTGCTCGACGGCCAACTCAACAGAAATCTGCGGCGCCTTGCACTCAATGACGGCGAACGGGATGCCGTTCACGAACAACACGATGTCAGGCCGCGCATTGTGACGCTTGTCCTGGCTCTCGACCGCAAACTCCTCCGTCACGTGGAAGACGTTGTTTCCCCAATTCTCCCAGTCGATGTACTTCAGATTGAAGCTGAGCAGTTTCCCTTCGCCGACCGCCTCCTGATAGCTCCGTCCCAGTAACAGCGCATCATAAATCTTCTCGCTCGCGCGGACAAGTCCGTCGGCGAGCGGCTCGTCAAGGTCCTCCATCGCCCGTTCGATGTTCGCCGCGGAGAACTCATTTTCGACGCCGGCATACGAATACCGGTTCAGCCGCCGCAGCTGCCCGCGTAGGATGTCCTTCAAAAGAACATGGTAGCGTCCGCCACGCTGCATTTCGCAGTTTGACGGCGAGATGTACGTGTACCCCATCGACTCCAGAAGCTCGATCGCCGGCTTCTGGCTTGCGTTGGATTCAAGATAGACGTCTTTGTCCATTTCAAGAGATCTTTATATGGTGATCCGCCGTCTCAATTCGTCGATTGGCGGCAGGGCGCGTTTAAGGTTTTCCGGCATCTCATCCGCCGTCCTGTAGGTGGCGACACCCAATGGTTTGTTGTAGTCGCGTATGGCGTATTCCACGTACGGCCTGTCTGCGGATTGGCAGAGGATGATGCCGACAGAAGGATTCTCGTGCGCCTTCTTGACCGTATCATCCAGAATCTGGAGATAGAGGTTCAACTGCCCAAGATAGATCGGCTTGAATGCGCCTTTTTTCAGTTCCACGGCGACAAGCGAATTCAGTTCGCGATTGAAGAAGAGCAAATCAATGAAATGTTCGTGTCCTGCCGCCTCGACACGGTACTGGTTTCCGATGAACGAAAAATCCCTGTCAAATTCCGTAATGAATTGGCGGATGTTGGCGACAATCGATTTCTCAACAACGCGTTCGTCAACATCTTCCGCACTTCCAGCTTCTACATCGTCAAGATTTACGAAGTCCAACAGATATTCGTCGCGGAACATCTCGAGCGTCTTCCGCGCAAGGGCGACGTCGGGAATAGCCGCCGCAAAGTTGCTCGGCATTGTACCGCGATGCTGGAAGTCGTCGCGCTTGATACTTTCACGAAGCTGTTCTAGATTCAAGTGTCGTTGCACGGCTTCATGTATGTAGAACAACCTCTCGCTCAGTGGCCTTGACCCAGACAATATCTCCATGTGATGCGAAAAGCTGATGGACAAGAATTCGGCAACAGTAACCGGTACCCCGTTTTCCGCCTTCAATTTTGCCGTCAGTGGCGGCCAAATTACATTGTCAACCCGCCGTATATCATTCTTTGTCCCCACTTGCAGCAGAGTCTCACGACCTTCTGACGCGACCTCCAATTTGGCAGACGGCGTCTGCCAAATTAAGTCACCCGCCCATTTCTCATAAAACTGGCGCATATTCCGTATGTTTCGCGCGCCAAACCCACGCAGTCCCGGCATTTCCTTCTGTAATTGCCAACTGATGGTATCAATGACGCCCGTGCCCCACTTTTCCGTTTTTGTCTTGTAGGACACATACTGCCCGATGCCGAAATAAAGCCTAAGCATCTCGGCATTCGCGTTTGCCGCAACCCGGCTCTGCGCCTTGACGATTGCCGACTTGATTTCCTTTACGGCCTCAACAATGTCTTTTGAAAGTTCGTCCATGATGTTTCCTCCTACACCTTCGCTATCCGCGTGGAGAAGCGGCTTCCAGCCGCTTCATTCCCGGCTCTTTCCAAGCGGCAAGATGCCGCTTTCCCCACTCTCACAATCCCAGTCAACAACAGTTGCATCAAGGCTTTCTTCTTTTGCTTTTCCTCATCGCGCTTGCGTTGATTAAGGGCGATCAGCCGATCAAATGATTCAATACAGTTGCCAATAGCTTGTTGTTCCTTGAGGGACACATGCGGAATCATAATTGTTTTCATCCCTTCAATGTCAATACTCCGACCATCTCGAATCCCGTAAACATGTGGCTTCAAGTCGCATTCAATGAAATCGACTGACCTAAAATATGCATAATAAAACCGAGGATTAATTCTCTTACCATGAAAGACATGATACGCAGGGCTAATCAGACCTGGGGTGGTAACAATTTCAAGGCCACCTTCAAAAGAGCGCAGATGCACTATGAAATCGCCCTTGTTTGCCACTTTGTAATTTGAAAGACTGTGCTTGTCATATTGAAGATTTCTGTCAGATTCATCACGCCGGACAGTTCCGCCCCCCTGAATCGTCATCAACGCCGGCAATTCAGGATGCCCCTTTTCTGCATACTCCGTAAACAGTTCTCCTAACCTCTTGCGCTCCCACGTGCCAGTAAAACCGCGAAAACGGACTTCTGGGGTGTCGCTGCCATGTCGAGGGAACATCTTCCGAAGACAATTTTTCTTCAGCAACTGCAATTGCTCGATCTTGCGCTCATACAGTTCAATCACCTTGTCCTGCGTGGCAAGTATCGTAGCGATCTTGCGCTGCTCGGGAAGTGGAGGCAAAACACATGGAATAACGGCAAATGAATCCCAGTAAAGACGTAGCCGGAAATCTGTCACCCCGTATGACTGTCGATGAATTGATTTTATCATCCGATCTGTTCTCATGTAAAAATTCATGAACAACGGATCAACCATATCACCGGGTTTCGCCACAATATATGCAGGACTTACCATACCCCTGGTGCGAACAGTTCCAACAGCGCCCTGCCAAGCGCGCATCATATTGAAAACCAAATCACCCGATTCCGCCCGTTTATATAGCGTCTTATCTTCAATCCGCTTAAACTTCTTCGTAAGCTGCTCCTCATCGACTTCGCCATCCGATACGCCCGAATGAATGGAGACCATGAGAAGCGGAAGGTTTTCATTCCCAGGTTCATTCCGTTCGGTATATATGTCGCCAAGATAAAACTTAGTCCAATCGCGCGGCACAGTTCCGCACTCGGTGCGGCAATACCCCTCCAGCACGATTCCATGCCGGAGTTGCGCCATGCGTTTATATACATTTACCATCATTATCACTTCTCATTATAGAGAGCCATCAGATTCTCAATGACCGTCTTCAGATTGGCAAATACTACTTGTAAGGCACACTTATCCATCTTACAGATACCTTCACAACACGCTATTTTATTAAATGTCTGGATTGTTTTATTTTCTCCATACTCACCGATAAGTGTTTTTTCGGAATAATATGGGCTTAAATCAATCGTATCTAAAACAAGCGCATTTTCAATCCCTCTCTTTATGCCTTTGACATTTAAGTATGGTGGAATTGATAATGCAATCGCATTATTTCGCTTTTCGATATTTCGGTTTGTGTCGCAGTCTTTTAGACAAAAATTTCTGACAGGAAACTTCCCTGCTACAAGGAACTGGTAAGCCGCATCAAGGTTTTTCGCTCCAGTGTTTACCTCTTGCCCGTTACTATCGATATAGCCGATCCATTTAAACCGAAACGGGACAGCAAGTCCAAAGACCTCAACGGCCCGATTAAAGTACATCTCATCCGTTCGACCTTCCAAATACACCGTGGGGTGTTCACCCGAGAATGATTTCAGACAAAATGCATCATGCACAACTTCAACCGAGTTACATTTAAAGTATTCAGGCTTATCTTTGACGATTATATTTCCTGATGCATCACGGGCAAGGATTATCACTTTATCATTTCGCCTATTCTCATTGTGAATCACAAATGGAGAATGTGTCACTGCAAAAATCTGAGATGCTTGCACTCCATTCCCATCCGTGAAGATACTTTTATAGTAATCCATTATCTTCATTTGCCAATTGGGATGCAAGCTGATTTCAGGTTCATCGATGAACACAAATGCCCCTTTGGTCGCATTGATATCGCGTAAGAGAAAGCATCCACGATACACAACTTGTTTTTCGCCGGAACTCAATCCGTCAATGGGGATATCCACGCCATTCTTTTTGAAATAGATTTCCTTATGCCCATTGACATTTTCAATTCTATCATACGTTAGCCCATTAAACATATTGGCAAAAGCCTTGGTGAATCGTGGCATGCGTTCTTCTACCTGAAGTTCTGCTCTTGTCTTTGTTTGATTCTCCCTCATCGCATGGGAAAGGTCTGCATCGTCCAATGCTTGCACGTCAATTAAGAGTTGCTTGGTCTGCTTGGGTAAATCCGTAGAGGAACGACGGCTACTTCCAGACGCATCTAAGGCCATACTTGTAACCGACGAGATGTTTTCTGCGTGAAAATTGATTTCTACATCTGAAAAAATACCATTCAATCCATATTTTTCCTTAAATGCGTCAGTAAATGGAGGTTGTTGGGAGCCCTCTGGTTCATTTGCAAATATTTGCGCAAAATCTTTATTATATCGATATATTAGATGTACATCTCTTCCATTACCCTCTAAAATCACATCTGATTCATCAGACATTCTGCCTAGGGCAATATCATAAAGATAATTTAGAACAGTACTTTTACCTGAACCATTTTCGCCGGCTATAATTACTGTATCTACAGCCTGGCCATCGGCTCCACAGAAATTCAATTCCAGATTCTTCAGAATTGGATGATTATTGAATTTAATCCATTTAATCTTTTGCATGTCACTCCTTTACTGTCCCAGTTCCTTCATGTGCTTGTTCATCTGCGCTTGGACTTGCGCAAGATCCTTCTCGATGCTGGCGACGTCCATCTCATTTAGCCTTCCTCTGCAATGCCTTTTCGTCAGCGATCTCACTAATATCCACGCACAAGGCTTCCTCATCATGCCGGGCTATGTACCACTTCTCAAGGAGCATCTCTATCAGGCGTAAAAGTTTTTTAGCTTCGTCCGCATCTATGTCAATGATTAGATTGACATCCTGCTCCATGTGCGCCCCAATATTGCCGATTTTTCGAAGCCCATCCAACGCTTTCCACTGCGGAGGCGTAACCTTGTCCTTTATAGTTGTTATCTCTGCAAACAAACTCTCTTTCTTGATATTCCAAAAATCCCGAATCATCCCCTGAAGGCAGCGACGCAAGAGCGTGGCCGCCGCCTTGGGACTCAGCGAAATTATCTGGCTCGCCTCCTTATAATCGGCACGTATCTGCTGGGGGATGTATTTTGGGAATTGCCTAAACACATGCTGAGGCATGATGTCAACTTGATGGCCGTCATGCTCATTTATCCCAACCACACAAATTCTCTTACACTTTTCGTTTGTGCATAAAATTGTATATATAATGAATCTTGTCACATAGTCATAGTCAACTATGTATAGATCAGTGTAACATGTCTTCTTATAATTATACGAATTGGAAAACGCCTGCGGAAGACCACAATACGGACACGTGTAAGTACGCGCTTGCTGATTAAATTGAATCATGTACACACTCTCCTGTTGATTATCATCCTCTTTATCCTATCGGCGGGAACGGGTCGTTACCATGGCTATCCCGGCGTTGAATTCTGCCGTCGCGTCCATGAATAAAGAATTCTGTTCTTTGATTCTGACTGATTATACGCCCAAGCCTCTCGGCCTCGGCCTTTGTGGCGGCATGAGCACTAATACGCTCGGAATGCGAGCGCTTTACTGTCCAGCCATAGTCAGGATCGGGAACCAAATGGTGTTGATTATTGTTGCTCATTGCGAGTCTCCTTTTGTTGGTCATTTCTGAAGCGGCTTCTCCATAATTCACAATCCCAGTTCCTTCATGTACTTCGCCATCTGGGACTGAACCTTGGCAAGATCCTTCTCGATATCGGCGATGCTCTTCTTCACCTCGTCGATGTCCACCAGCTCCTCTTCCTCGAACGTATCGACATAGCGGGGGATGTTGAGGTTGTAGTCGTTTTCCTGTATCTCCTTGCGGGAAGCGCGATAGCTGTACTTGTCGATTTTCTTCTTCCGCGCCTCGTAGGTGCGGACGATCCGCGCGATGTCGCTGTCGCGCAGGACATTCTGGTTCTTGCCTTTCTCGTAGTTCCCCTCGGCGGATGCGTCGATGAAAAGCACGTCGTCGCGGGTGCGTCCTTTCTTGAAGACGAGGATGCAAGCCGGGATTCCCGTACCGTAGAACAGATTCGCGGGCAAGCCGATTACGGCGTCCAGCAGATTCAGGTCGATGAGCTGCTTGCGTATCTTGCCTTCGGCGGCACCGCGAAACAGGACGCCATGCGGCAGAACGACGGCCATGCGCCCGTTCTCCGCGTCAAGGCTCTTCAGCATGTGGAGGACAAACGCATAGTCGCCCTTCGAGGACGGCGGAACACCGCACGCGAACCGCCTCCAGACATCCAAAGAAGCCGTCATTTTCTCCTGCTTCCGGCCACGCGCGTCAAGCCCGGCATTGGAGAGAAATCCGCTGTCCCACTTGTCCAGGCTGAACGGCGGATTGGCCACCACCACCTGAAACTTCATGAGGTCGTCGTTTTCGATGTTCTGCGGATTGGAGAGCGTGTCGCCCTGCCAGATGCAGGCGTCATCCACGCCATGCAGAAACATGTTCATGGTGCAGAGAGCCCACGTCTGCGCGTTCAGTTCCTGTCCATAGACGGCGACCTTTCCGCTCGGTACCCGCTTGTACGCCTTGAGGAGCAGTCCGCCGCTGCCTGCCGTCGGGTCGTAGATGCGGTCGTTCTCCTGCGGATCCACGAGCGCCGCCACCAGTTCCGACACCTTGCTGGGCGTAAAGAACTCGCCGCCTTTCTTCCCGGCGTCGGAAGCGAAGTTGGCAATCATGTATTCGTAGGCGTCGCCGATGATGTCGGCGGAGCCGAGCTGCCCCGGACGAAGATCGAGGTCGTTGAAATCCTCAAGGAGATTGCGGAGCGTCGCGTTCTTGGTCTTCACGTCGCCGAAATCAACCTGCGAATTGAAGTCGATGGCGCGGAACACGTTGCGGAGCTTGCCGCTGTTGTGCTCCTCGATGTGCGACAGCGCGACGTTGATCTTTTGCCCGATTTCGCTGTCCGTCCTCTTCGCGTAAAGGTAGTCGAACGACGACTCGTCATCCACGATGAACCGCTCACGGCTCATGGCGCGCTCGACGCGGCGCATGTTTCCGTCGTACTGCTTGAGGTACTTCGCGCGCATTTCCTTCGTCACGTCGCTTAGATACTTGACGAACAGCATGGACAGGATGTAGTCCTTGTACCGCGAACTGTCTATCTTGCCGCGAAAACTGTCGCAGGCCTTCCAAAGCGCATGTTCTATCTCGTTGCGGGTTGTCATGTCAGATACCTTTCCTTACGATTCATTTGAAGTCACGTGGGGAAGCGGCTTCCAGCCGCTTTGTGGAATCCTTTTGAAGCGGCAAGATGCCGCTTCTCCATGCCGCTTCTCCACAAATCCATTCACAATACCGACGCTTCTCCTCCGCCAACCGACGAAGCAGCGCGGCTTCCTTCAGCGCAAGCAAGTTCATGTCGGCAATTGTCCGCTGCCTTTCGACAGACGGGAAAGCAATTTCCAGACTGGCGAAAAACCTCGGATTGATCGCTCCCAGCATGTTGCTGCTCGTGTTCTCAAATATGGCATGCCTGACCTTGCGCGTGTTGATTATCCAGAAGAGGTATGCAGGGAGAACGATTCTGGAATGGACACGGATAATCACGAAATTCGACGATACGACCATGCCAGATGTCGTCTCATCAACAAGCACCGCCGTATAAGGAGCTGTCAAACGGACAATGATGTCGCCAACCTGCGTCAGATATTCAGCAGAAAGCCTCTCCGTGGCATAATACTCGTCAAGGGCAGTTCTATTCACCGTACCGTCCGCATTGATTGCCCGCAGGTTCAACAAGCGATACTTCGCGTCCGTCGCCTCGCGCGCCTGCTTCCTGGACAAAACCAGGCCACACCGCACTTCTGCGATGTCGCCTATCCTTGTCTCTGTCATTTTTTCTGTCATGAGTATTTTATGACACTTCTTTTTAAGACCTTATTTGCCGTGAACAACATGGATAGAGTACCATATCGCCTCAACGCTGTCAACAACGAATTTTGTTATGAGAAAAAAATAACAAAGCGTTAACCGAACACAACTACAGAATAACAATACCCCATTAGCCATGTATCAGCGCTTCGTAAAACTTCTTGTCCCGCTCCGAGAAGCAGCAGAAAATGATTCCCATCGGCGGCGCGTGAGGACACGCGACATCCCTCTCTGCGGGAAACAAAACTCACTTGAGAAACGTCATCACGAGGTTGACCATCAGCTCCTTTTCCTGAGGCTTTGACTCGGCAATCATCACCGTCAGTGCGACGAGCGTATGGTCGGCGATGCGCTTCGTGCCGTCCTTGCGGAGAAGCAGCTTGTTGCGCTTCAGGAAATAGAGGAACAATCCGGCGGCGATCCGCTTGTTGCCATCAGAGAAGCCGTGGTTCTTCGTCACGAGATACAGCAGGTTCGCCGCCTTCTCCTGCGAAGACGGATAGAGGTCCTTGCCGCCAAATGACTGGTACACCGCCCCAAGCGCCGACTTGAACGAGCCATCCTTTTCATTGCCGAACAGCGGCGAATCCGCTGCGAACTTCATGCTGTCGACAAACCGGCGGCACTCTTCGTACGACAGCGCGACCGAGCGTCCCTTTGCCTTTGGCTTGGCAATCGTCTGATGGTCGTATCCGTCCAGCAGGTCAAGCGCCGTCGAATAGGCATTGACCACATCCAGCACCTGCTCGACGTCAAGACTGTTGGCGACGCGCTTCATCACCTCAACCGTCTGCCCGAGTTGACGCATCCGCTCGCGGTTGATGGCATAGCCACGTACGATGTATTCCTTTAACACGCCCGTCGCCCAACGACGGAACTCAACACCTCGTGGGGAATGTACGCGATAACCGACGGAGATGATTACCTCAAGGTTATAGATATCTACATTATAGACCTGGTCGGCATCCTTACCCATATGTGCAGATTTTGCACACATGGTCGTGGCGTCGATTTCCCCATCTGAAATCGCATTGCGAATATGGCGACCTATGACCGTCCGATCCTTCCCAAACAACTGTGCTATCTGCGCTTGAGTAAGCCAAACGGTATCCGTGTCGATCTTCACCGGCAAAGACACCTTGCTGTCTTTGGACTCGAAAAGCACGATCTCATTCTTTTCCATTAAAAAACTCCTCTCTGCGGCCCTGCGGGAAACAACCCCCTCCCCTACAAATACTTCCTCACCGTGTTCCGGCTCACGTCGAGGGCTTCGGCGGCGCGGGTGAGATTCCGGCCGTACTTCTCGTACACGCGGCGGATGTGCAGGCGCGTCGCATCCTCGAGTTTGTCTGGGATGCGTCCCGACTTCAATTCCAGGCCACCCGAAAGCCCCGCGTTCATCTCCTTGTGTTCGCGCATGAGGGCTTCAAAATCAGACTCCTCCAGGGCGGTCGCCCTGTCAAGGATGTTGATGAGTTCGCGGACGTTGCCGTGGTAGTCGTAATCCATCAGCGCGGCAATCTGCTCATCCTTGAGAACGGCGTTGTCGTGGAACTTGCGCCACCATGCGTTGGCGATGATCGGGATGTCGTCCTTGTGTTCGCGCAGGGACGGCGTTCTCATCTGCACCACATTGAGGCGCTGATAGAGGTCTTCGCGGAACTTGCCCTCGACCACGAGGCGCGGCAAGTCGCGGTTTGTGGCCGTGATGAGCCGCACGTCGCACTTCAGCTCCTCCCTGCCGCCCACGCGCATGAACCGTCCGCCTTCAAGGACGCGCAGCAGGAGCGCCTGAACCTCCAGCGACATCTCTCCAATCTCGTCGAGGAAGAGCGTGCCGCCGTCCGCCTGGAGGAAGAGGCCGTCCGTCCGCTCCACGGCGTTCGTGAACGCCCCACGCTCGTGTCCGAAGAACCGGTCCTCCAGGAGGCCTTTCGTCACGCTCGCGCAGTTGAAGGCGACGAACGGCATCTTCCATCTCGGACTCTTCGTGTGGATCTGCTGGGCGACGGTCTCCTTGCCGGTGCCGCTTTCGCCGAGGATGAGGACGCGGGCGTGTTCATGCGCCGCCACCCGGTTGATGCGATCCTGCAAGGTCGTGATCGCGCCGCTTTTCCCCAGAAGCTCCCTGTTACCGTAGCGGTCGTAATGTTCGACGGCGCTCCTGACATCCGGCTCCCACGCCGCAGGGCGAACGCCGCCGGCGAGATAGCGGGCGGTCGTGGCGTAGAGAGATTCGTCCTGGTAATTGCGGTAGTGGAACTGCGCCGTGTCGATCAGCGTGAAGTAGGCGCGAACGTCCGCCGACACTCTCCTCCGATCTTTGAGGAATGGCATGAACGCCTCGACGTCCACGCCAAACGTCTGCCCGACCGCTTCAAGAAGGCTCCCGTCATAGCAGCGCACCTTCAGGGCGCCGCCAAGCAGGGCGGCAATGTGTTCGGGCATTTCAAGAGCGCTTATCCACGTCACCTCCACGCCCTTTGCCTTCAGCTTTGCAAGGGCCGCCTTGAGCGATTCAGGATCGCCGCTCAACGAGAGGCCGAGAAGGTAGATGCGTTTCCAGTGCGGCATTCCGCGTTCCTTCGCGAGTTCTCCAAGGAACTCCGGCAGACGCCTGCGGCTCACGCCGTACACGTCCGCCCGGCCGCCAAGCGCCTTCAACGCGACGGCTGCCGAGGCCACGTATTCCGCGTACCCCCAGCCCGTCAGAATCAGGTTCCCGTTCCTCTCCATTTTGTGGGTGCAACGAGATATTTATGCAGAGCCAAAGGGGTTTAGCCGCAGAGAACGCAA
>OQVT01002151.1_pt1 | contig 12679 bp, 10 predicted proteins | sample 1691561 | NCBI WGS metagenome assembly OQVT01 (sample SAMN03418260, study PRJEB22391) | human gut metagenome | biome: human-gut; feature: organic feature; material: feces | host: Homo sapiens | place: Tanzania | collected 2013-01 | reverse complement strand
TTTTTTTTACTCAGGCTTCTGCAGCAGCTTCCTCTGCTTCCGCTTCTGCCATCGCCTGTTCGTACTGTTTCAGGATAATAGTCTGAATTTTTTCCCTGGTTCCGGAGTTGATCGGATGTGCGATATCGCGGTACTCCCCGTCCGTAGCCTTGCGGCTCGGCATCGCAATAAACAGTCCTTTCTCTCCTTCGATTACTTTAATATCGTGTACGACAAACTCGTCATCGATTGTGATGGACACAACCGCCTTCATTTTTCCTTCTTTTGTAACCTTGCGTACTCTAACGTCTGTAATGTTCATAAATTTTTATGCCCCTTTCACCTCATAATCAGATGGCGTATCTTTCGTTTTTCTCGACAACAATCTTGATGCCGTCCTCACCACAATGATAGGAGTTTGCACGGATGGTGTCCCTGCTTTCCACAATACAGTTCTCAATGTGAGTGTTGTCTCCAAGATAGACATCGTTTAAGATGATGGAGTTTTTAATCACACAGTTGTTTCCTACATATACTTTCTTGAACAGAACAGAGTTCTCAACCTGTCCGTTGATGATACAGCCGCTGGATACGAGGGAATTTTTCACTACGCAGCCCGGGTTGTATTTTGCCGGCGGAAAGTCGTCAATTTTGGAATAGATGCCAGGATACTGACCGAAGAAGTAATCTCTTACCTCCGGTTTCAGGAAATCCATGTTGGTTCTGTAATAGGAATCTACGGTAGCAATGTTGCTCCAGTAGGTGTTGATCTTGTAGCCGTAAATCCGTTTCAGGTTCTTGTAACGGATTAAGATATCTTTTACAAAGTCGTAGCGGTCTTCCTGTGCACTGCGCTCAATCATTTCGATCAGCTGGCGGCGGCGGATGACATAGATACCGGTAGAAATCACATTGGAGCTGGAAACCATCGGTTTTTCCTCAAACTCCTCGATGCGGCAGTCCTCATTCATCTTCAGGACACCGAACCGGCTGGTATCTGCTTCTCTGGACTCGGTGCATACCACGGTAACGTCGGCACGTTTTGCGATATGGTACTCCAGCACCTTGTTGAAATCCAGTTTGTATACGCCGTCACCGGAAGCGATGACTACGTATGGCTCATGGCTGTTTTTCAGCCATGTCAGGTTCTGGCTGATCGCGTCTGCGGTTCCGCGGTACCACCAGCTGTTATCTGTTGTAACGGTTGGTGAAAATACGAACAGACCGCCGTGTTTTCTTCCGAAATCCCACCATTTGGAGGAGCTTAAGTGCTCATTTAAGGATCTGGCGTTGTACTGTGTCAGGACAGCCACTTTCTGAATATGAGAGTTTGCCATGCTGGACAGAGCGAAGTCGATGCTCCGGAAACTGCCTGCGACCGGCATAGCTGCAACGGCTCTTTTGTTAGACAGTTCTCTCATTTTGTTGTTGTTACCGCCTGCAAGAATAATTCCCAATGCTCTCATATTACTCACCGTCCTTTTCTACAATTGCTCCGCCGGACGGAAGTGTGCCATCCGGGTAATCCTCGATGGTAGTTTCGCCGGAAATGCAGACATTCTTTCCAATGGTTACGCCATCCGGAATGACTGCTTTTTCTCCAACGGTCACGAGTCCGAATCCGTAAATATTCGGTTTTAATACATTCGGCGCTTCCTCGCCAACGCCCATCACGACGTTTTTGCCGACATGTACGCTTTCTGCAATAATCGCCTTGTTGATCTGGGTTCCTTCATCGATTCTGCTGTGGCGCATAATAATAGAATCTCTTACGACAACGCCCTTTTCAATGCGCACATCCGCGCCGATGACAGAATTATGTACCTCGCCGTAAATCTCAGCACCCTCGCCGATAATACAGCGGTCAATGACAGCATCCTGCGCCACATACTGCGGACGGATGATATCACCTCTGGTATAGATTTTCCAGAATTCTTCATAGAGATTGAACTCCGGAATAATATCGATCAGCTCCATGTTTGCTTCCCAGTAGGAGCCAAGCGTTCCGACATCTTTCCAGTAGCCGTTGAACTCGTACGCAAACAGACGTTTTCCGTTGTCGCGGCAGTACGGCAGAATGTGTTTTCCGAAGTCACAGCTCGGCTGATCCTTCAGGGCAGTCAAAGATTCCTTTAATGCTTTCCAGCTGAAAATATAGATACCCATGGAAGCGAGGTTGCTTCTCGGGTGCTCCGGTTTTTCTTCAAATTCGGTAATTCTTCCGTTTCCGTCTGTGATCATGACGCCGAAACGGCTTGCTTCTTCGATCGGGACCGGCATACATGCGATGGTTACGTCCGCGTGGTTTGCTTTGTGGTAATCCAGCATTACTTCGTAATCCATCTTGTAAATGTGGTCACCGGAAAGAATCAGAACATATTCTGGGTTGTATGTTTCCATATAAGCCATGTTCTGGTAAATTGCATTTGCCGTTCCTGTATACCATTCGCTGTTTGTACTTTTTTCGTATGGCGGCAGAACGGTTACGCCGCCTTCGTTTTTATCGAGATCCCACGGAATACCGATTCCGATATGGGTATTCAGCCGCAGCGGCTGATACTGGGTCAGTACGCCTACCGTATCAATTCCTGAATTGATACAATTACTGAGCGGGAAGTCGATGATTCGATACTTTCCGCCAAATGCTACTGCCGGTTTTGCCACTTTCTCCGTGAGCACACCGAGACGGCTTCCCTGACCGCCTGCCAGCAGCATTGCTATCATCTCTTTCTTAATCATGCAATCACCTCTTGTCGTATCTAAAGATTTGCAGTAACTGTAAGAATGTACGGTTCTACGCTTTCCATTCGCAGGTTCTTAGCGAACGGTAACCTTCGCTTCCCTCATTTCAAACTTTGCTCCGCAAAAACGGGGGGCTGCCTCCAGAATAACTACTGTCGGTTCTGGTTTTTCATATCCACGCACTTCTTTGATAACTACACTTGAAATTATACCACATTTCTTTCTCATTGTGAACATTTTTTATAATTTTTCTTTTATTTTGTCTCATATTTTATTGATTTTGACTATGTATTTTATTTGTGTCGAAAATCATATCATGATTTTCGACAATTTTCGCCATTGCATTTGTCTTTTTTTACTATCTTTTGTCACGTTTTGTCGTTTTCTCTCTGCAATATTTTTTTTTACATATCCTCTGATTTACAATGCTTATCTGCTCTTTTTTATTTCATTTTTGTTTTCCGCCGCTTTTTTTCTTTTACTTTTTCGTCAAATACGTGTATACTAATAGCCAGAACAGTTCCTGCCGGCATTTCGGGGAACCGGCCCGGATTTCTACTCTGTTCTTTTCGATATGCAAAATCAAAAAATCCCCCTTTCATTGAAGTGTACTCTCGAAATCTTTCCGCCTGTAACATCAGGCACGGAAAGGCTCCGGGAACACATGGGAAAAGACACATTGAAGGAGATACTATGTACGAAGTAGATTTCAGTAAACCAATCCATATACATTTTATCGGCATCGGCGGCATCAGCATGAGCGGTCTTGCCGAAATTCTTTTAAAAGAACACTTTACCATTTCCGGCTCGGATGCAAAGGAGAGCGATCTGACCCGTCACCTGGCTTCTCTTGGCGCACAGGTTTTCTACGGTCAGAAAGCCGAAAATATGATTCCGGGCATTGATCTTGTCGTTTACACCGCAGCAATCCACCCGGACAACCCGGAATTTGCCGCCGCCAAAGCTGCCGGCATTCCGATGCTGACACGTGCCGAGCTGCTCGGACAGATCATGCGCAACTATGATACTCCGATCGCCGTTTCCGGTACCCACGGAAAGACAACCACAACCTCCATGCTCTCCCATATCCTGATGGCAGCCGACTGCGATCCGACCATCTCGGTCGGCGGTATTCTTCCATCTATCGGTGGAAATATCCGTGTCGGCCACTCAGAGACTTTCCTGACGGAAGCATGCGAGTATACCAACAGTTTTTTGAGCTTCTTTCCGAAAATCGGCATCATTCTCAATATGGATGCGGATCATCTTGACTTTTTCAAGGATATTGATGACATCCGCCATTCCTTCCGTGAATTTGCCCGCCTGCTTCCGGCTGACGGCATGCTGATCATCAATGCAGATACACCGAAATACGATTACGTCACAAAAGGCCTTGCCTGTAAAGTCGTAACCTATGCGCTGGACAATCAGGCGGCTGCCGATTACACAGCTTCCAATATCACCTACGATGCACTGGATCATCCTTCCTTCGACTGTTTCTGCCACGGAGAGCTGCGCGGCCACTATACGCTGATGGTTCCGGGGCTTCACAATGTTTCGAATGCACTGGCTGCCATTGCACTGGCAGATGAACTGCAGCTGCCGGAGAACGCCATTTGCGAAGGCTTTTCCACCTTCCACGGCACAGACCGCCGCTTCCAGTACAAAGGCACCTACCATGGCGCAAAGGTCATTGACGACTACGCACACCATCCGACCGAAATCCGTGCAACGATGGAGGCTGCAGAAAACTGCGCCCACAAGACTCTGTGGTGCGTTTTCCAGCCGCATACCTACACAAGAACCAAAGCACTCCTCGATGACTTCGCGGATGCGCTTTCCCTTGCAGATCATGTAATTCTCGCCGATATCTATGCGGCAAGAGAGACAGATACGCTCGGAATTTCCTCGAAAGATATTCAGGAACGAATCCTGAAAAAAGGCACACCGTGTGAATACTTCCCATCCTTTGCCAAAATCGAGTCTTATCTGAACGAAAACCTTTCTGCCGGCGATATGCTGATTACGATGGGCGCAGGTGATGTTGTAAAGATCGGTGAAGAGCTTCTGTCTTCCGAAAAATAAAAATGAACTTTTCTTCTTTTCCCTTCCCGGACGAAACCGTTTTTTTCGGTTCCGCCCGGGATTTTTTTGTCTGACCGGAAAAGAAACATCCATCCGGCCTGCCACTGCTTTTCCCGGTATGCTGCATCCCAAAAGAGTTACGCACATTTTTATTCACATCAAATTTCTTGTGTTTTCGCCATTTTTCAGAGTTATCCACATTATCCACATTTTTATACACATTCTCATCTCCCACACAATGTGGATTTTCTGTGCATAACTTTGTTTACATAACGAAGTTCTCAAAAGTCACCGTTCTTCCCTTATTTCAGCCATTTTTTCATATTTCGGGTAGATCATAATTTCTCTATAATACGTTTAGTCCACATTATCCACATTATCCACAGTCTTTTTCATCCACCGTGGATAAATTGTCCATTCCTATGCTGCGAATATTACCGTTCGCCCGGCGCCGGTGAACGGTAATGTTTTTCTTCAAAAACACCTATTCACTTGTTGAAAAGTCTGTGTTATACTTGGATGTGTATGAGAAAAGGCACGATGTGTAAGCAAAAACAAAGAAAACAGATCTTCAAACACAGAAAATCTGCTGTAGCTAAGAACAGGATGGTGTAAGAAACGTATGCTGACATTAAACAATGACTGCCTGGCCAGTGTGACCGCTGTGCCGGATCTTTTTCTGGAACAATATATGCCCGCAGCCAATGGAGAATTTGTAAAAGTGTACCTTTATCTGCTGAAAATGGGAAAAGACCATCAGCAGGATTCCACTCTGTCATCTATGGCAGATTTTTTTTCCTGCACGGAGAATGATATTATCCGTGCGCTCAAATACTGGGAGAAACAGGGACTTCTCTCCCTCTCCTACACAACAGGCGAAAACGGTCCGACCGGCATTTCATTTCTGCCGCTGGTTCGGAAGGAAGAAAGCGGAATCCTTCCGACACCGGAATCCTCGATTTCCGGACCGGTTGTGCCATCCCCGGCTGCTTCTGCAGTACCGGAGCCGGCCACACAGGCAGAACCTGTTTTGGCAGCTTCCCCGGCACAGCCTCTGTCTTCTGCTTCCGTCACAGATTTTCCGGCCGTGGAGCTTTCCAAAGCAGAAGAAAAAAAGGAAAATGCCGCATCCAGGCACGCACCTGGAAGCCGGGAAGAACTGCAGCACGTTCTGTATGTCGCACAGACGTATTTCGGCCATCTTCTGTCGCCGACAGAAATCGAATGTATCATGTTTTTCTATGATGATCTCCACTTTTCCGCAGATCTTCTGGAATATCTGGTGGAATATTGTGTTTCCAAGGGAAGCACCAGCATCCACTATCTGAAAAAAGTAGGGCTTGCCTGGCATGAAAGTGGAATCTGTGACGTTGCCTCTGCCAAGCAGGAAACTACAACGTTCAACAAACATTATTACACGATTTTAAAGGCATTCGGCATCCGCAACCGCGCACCGGTGGAAAAAGAAGCGGAAATGATGGATCGCTGGCTCAATACCTATGGCTTTACCATTGATCTCATCACCGAGGCCTGTCAGCGAACGGTTTCCAAAATCGGCCAGCCGAGCTTCCAGTATGCAGAGGGTATTCTTTCCAAATGGAAGGAACAGGGCGTCCGCTCCATGGCAGACGTCGAGCATCGCGATGCAGAACACCAGAAGCGAAAAAAAGCCACAACGGATCAGAACACGGTGCGAAAAACCGCACCTGCTTCGAATAACCGCTTCAACAATTTTCATCAGCGAGAATACGACTACCAGAAATTAGAAGAACAGCTTCTGAAATAACGCCCGGAGGACGAACATGTTATGGCACTGACAAACCCGCAATACGATGCGATTATGCGTATGTACAACGAACGGCAGCTCCGCCACCAGAGAGAACAGCAAGAGCACATCCGCACAGCCTATGAGCAGATTCCGCGCCTTGCGGAAATCGATGCCGAGATTGCTTCTCTTTCGGTACGAAAAGCAAAAGCAATGCTGACGGGCGGCGCTTCCATGGATTTCGACCTGAATGCCGCCATCCGCGACCGTTCCCAGGAACGGACTGCGCTTCTTTCCATGCACGGCTATCCGGCGGATTATCTCGAGCTGGCGTACGACTGCCCACTCTGCCACGACACCGGCTATATCGGCGGCACGAAAAAATGCGCCTGCTTCAAAAAGGCCGCTGTCGATCTTTTATATCGGCAGTCCAATGTGGAAGAGCTTCTGAAATCCGAAAATTTCAGCCAGTTTTCCCTGAACTACTATTCCGACACCCTGACCAGCACAGGGACATCGCTTTCCTCCAGGGAAGCAGCCGCAGCTGCGCTGGAAAAAAGCCGTGCATTTGTCCGGAATTTCGGTTCATCGTTCGAGAATCTGTTTTTTTACGGCGACACCGGTGTCGGAAAAACGTTTCTTTCGCACTGCATTGCCCGTGAACTGATCGAGCAGTCCTTCTGCGTCATTTATTTTTCTGCGTTTGATCTGTTTGATCTGTTTGCACAGTACACCTTTTCCAATTCGGAAGAGGCCAAAGACGCACACGCCAACATCTTTGACTGCGATCTTCTGATCATCGATGATTTAGGTACGGAACTGACGAACAGCTTCGTCTCTTCCCAGCTGTTTCTCTGCATCAATGAACGCATCCTGCGGAAGAAATCGACGATCATCTCCACCAACCTCCCTCTGGACCGGTTCATGGAGACCTACTCAGAACGTACCTTTTCACGAATTTCAAGTAACTACACCATCATTAAACTTTTTGGAAACGATATTCGTATCCAGAAAAAACTTTTGGGAGGAACCAAAGCATGAGTAAGGGAACTGAAGGACATTTTGACACACTGCCAATCGGAAGACTGGGACTGATTCCGCTGAACAGCAGCGCCGCACTTGGAAAAAAAGTCGACGATTACCTGGTTCAGTGGAGAAAAGGACGCGGAGATGAATTTGCTGAGAAATACGTTGCCGCCTACGAAGGCTATGAGCGCGACAGCTATATCATTCAGTCTCAGGTTCCGCGTTTCGGTTCTGGAGAGGCAAAAGGTATCATCAACGAATCTGTCCGCGGAGATGATATCTACATTCTGCTTGATGTCTGCAATTACAGTCTGACGTATTCTCTTTGCGGCCACACAAACCACATGTCTCCGGATGACCATTTCCAGGATCTGAAGCGTGTCATTGCAGCTGTCGGTGGAAAAGCCCGTCGAATCAATGTTATTATGCCATTCCTGTACGAAAGCCGTCAGCATAAAAGATCCGGAAGAGAGTCTCTCGACTGCGCACTCGGCCTGCAGGAGCTGACCTCTATGGGCGTAGAGAACATTATCACCTTCGACGCCCACGATCCTCGTGTACAGAACGCGATTCCGCTGCATGGATTCGAAACCATTCAGCCGGCTTACCAGTTCATCAAAAATATTCTGCGCAATGCACCGGATATGCAGCTCGACAAGGATCATCTGATGGTCATCAGCCCGGATGAAGGCGGCATGGGCCGTGCTATCTATATGGCAAATAACCTTGGCGTTGATATGGGTATGTTTTATAAGCGCCGTGACTACTCTACCATCATCGATGGTCGTAACCCGATCGTTGCCCATGAGTTCCTCGGTGCCGATGTCAAAGGCAAGGATATGATCATCATCGACGATATGATCTCCTCCGGCGAGAGTATGCTGGAAGTTGCCAAACTCTTAAAAGATCGTGAGGCTCGCAACATCTACATGTGCTCGACCTTCGGACTGTTCACCAGCGGACTGGAGAAATTCGACAAGGCTTATGAGGAAGGACTCTTCACAAAGGTTCTGACCACCAACGTCGTATACCAGACACCGGAGCTTTTATCCCGCGAATACTACATCAGCTGTGACCTGAGCAAATATATCGCACTGATCATCGACAAGCTGAACCACGATGCTTCCATCAGCGGACTGCTGGATCCGGCGGACCGGATTCAGAAAGTAATCAAAAAATTCAAAAACCACGAAAAGATCTGATTACCTTTTCAAATGATGATCTTTTCAAAGGGGCTGTCACACTAAGTGAAAACACTGTCAAAGATAGAATTGTTTAGCAGATAGAATTCTATCTTTGACAGGAATTTTTTTTAGTGCGACAGCCCCTTTTTGCATGCTCTGAAAAATTTCATTGCCTTTTTCTGCCTCGGAAAAAGGCTCTGCGAGCACGATTTCTGCTTATTTTTAGCAAATTCTTGCTAGTTCTTTTTCTTTTCCGGCGATATAATGAGCTTAACATTGTACGATGAAGGAGGTATCACTCATGCAATTTGGACATTTCGATGATGAAAAAAAAGAATATGTCATCACAAGCCCGAAAACTCCACTCCCGTGGATCAACTATCTGGGATCCGAGAACTTTTTTTCTCTGATCTCCAACACCTGCGGCGGCTACAGCTTTTACAAGGACGCAAAGCTTCTGCGTCTGACCCGTTACCGCTATAACGATACTCCGCTCGATCAGAACGGACGATACTATTACATCAAGGACGGAGATACGATCTGGAATCCGGGCTGGCAGCCAACGCAGACTCCGCTCGATTCTTATGAATGCCATCATGGTCTTGGATACAGCCGTTTTGTTTCTTCCAAAAACGGAATCTCGGCCGAACTGACCGCTTTCGTTCCGCTGGCAGATTCCTGCGAAGTAAACCGTCTCGTCCTGACCAACCATAGCGAAAAAGAAAAAACGCTGGCTCTGACTTCTTTCGTTGAGTTCTGTTTCTGGAATGCCATGGATGATATGACAAACTTCCAGAGAAACTTCAGTATCGGTGAAGTTGAGATCCAGGGCTCTGAGATCTATCACAAAACCGAGTACCGTGAGCGCCGCAGACATTACGCCGTTTACGCTGTCAACTGCCCGATCGATGGATACGATACCGACCGCGATGCTTTTCTTGGCGCTTACCGCGGAAATGACCGGCCTGAAACAGTTCTTCGCGGCACAGCAGGCAACACCGTTGCCAGCGGATGGGGTGTCATCGGTTCCCACCACATCGACGTTACCTTAAAACCAGGCGAGTCCCGTTCCTTTATCTTTGTTCTTGGTTACTGCGAGAACGCCGCAGACGACAAGTGGGAAGCTCCTGGTGTAATCAACAAGAAACCGGCAAAAGAGATGCTCTCCCACTATCAGACCGATGAGCAGGTTGACGCAGCGCTTGCAGCGCTTGCTTCCTACTGGAATGGCCTGCTGGCAAAATATGCACTCACCTGTGCAGATGAAAAGCTGGGACGCATGGTTAATATCTGGAATCAGTATCAGTGTATGGTTACCTTCAATATGTCCCGTTCCGCATCCTACTTCGAGTCCGGTACCGGCCGCGGCATGGGCTTCCGTGACTCCTGCCAGGATCTTCTCGGCTTTGTTCATCTGATCCCGGATCGCGCAAGAGAGCGTCTGCTCGATATCGCCGCTACCCAGTTTGAAGACGGAAGCGCATACCATCAGTATCAGCCACTGACGAAAAAAGGAAACATGGATATCGGAAGCGGCTTCAACGATGACCCGCTCTGGCTGATCGCCGGATGTGCCGCCTACATCAAAGAGACCGGAGATTTCTCTATTCTCGACGAGCAGGTTGATTTCGATAACGATTCCACCAAGGCACAGTCGCTGATGGAGCACCTGAAACGTTCCTTCGACTTTACCGTAACCCATCTCGGACCGCACAAGCTGCCACTGATTGGCCGTGCTGACTGGAATGACTGTCTGAACCTGAATTGCTTCTCAGCAGAACCGGGTGAACCGTTCCAGACAACCGGACCATCTGAGGGACCGGTTGCCGAGTCTGTTTTCATTGCCGCCATGTTTGTCAAATACGGAAAAGAGTACGCAGCAATCTGCCGCCGCAGAGGCAATGAGGCGGAGGCTGTTTACGCAGAAAAAGAAGTCGAAAAGGTTTACCAGGCTGTGCTCGATGCCGGCTGGGACGGCGAATGGTTCCTGCGTGCATATGACGCTGCCGGCGAAAAAGTCGGATCAAACGAGTGTGAGGAAGGCAAGATTTTCATCGAGCCACAGGGCTTCTGCGTTCTTGCCGAAATCGGCGTGAAAGAGGGTCTGGCCGAAAAGGCTCTGACTTCCGTAAAAAACATCCTGGAAACCAAGTACGGTGTCGTTCTTCTGCAGCCGGCTTACACCAGATATTACCTGAATCTTGGTGAGGTTTCCTCCTATCCGCCGGGATACAAAGAAAATGCCGGTATCTTCTGTCACAACAATCCATGGATCTCCATCGCTGAGACAGTGGTAGGTCACGGCAACCGCGCCTTTGACCTGTATCGTAAGATCTGCCCGGCTTATATCGAGGATATCAGTGAAATCCATCGCACGGAACCATATGTATATTCCCAGATGATCGCCGGAAAAGATGCCGCGCACTTCGGTGAGGCAAAGAACTCCTGGCTGACCGGTACTGCCGCATGGACCTTTGTCAATGTTTCCCAGTACATCCTCGGCATCCAGCCGGATTACGACGGACTTACTTTAAATCCGTGTATTCCGTCCGATATGGAAGAGTTTGAGATCCGCAGATACTTCCGCGGCGCATGGTATCACATTACCTTCCGGAATCCGGATCACAGGGAGAAAGGTATTTCTTCCCTGACCGTAAACGGAACCGCAGTAGAAGGAAACCTGATTCCGATGACCGAAGGCTGCACAGAGTATGAGGTTGTTGCGGTAATGTAAGATTCCTTTGATCCATTTTCGCAGGCGGAGAATCCTGCCTTGCAGCGTTGCATTCTCCGCCTGCGCCAAAGTCGCTTCAGCGGCACCATGCGGCGAAATTTCCTGCCGCAAAAAAGATAGGCTGTTGCACTAAGAAAATCTGATGATATGCTCCCTCCTAAGTGACAAGTTTTTGTTATTTCACTTGTCTACCTGAAAGGGAGCATATCACCATCCAGTGCAACAGCCCTCTTCTTTTTTCTATGATTCCCTGTAACTCTTTTTATGATAATTGCCGTCTCTCCCTGACACCGGAAAGATCCTTGATGACCTCACCCGCCAGAATCAGTCCTGCTACAGATGGCACAAAGGCTACGCTGCCAGGGATGTCCCGCCTCTCCGTACACTTTCTTGCAGCTCCCGGAGGACAGATACAGTTTGTCCGGCAGCTGATGCCCATATCCTCGAGCGGACGGAGCGCTTTTTCCTCTGAATAGACAACCTTCAGTTTTTTTACCCCGCGCTTTTTCATTTCGCGCCGCATAACCTTTGCCAGCGGGCACATATTGGTTTTATAGATGTCCGCCACACGGAACTTGGTCGGATCCAGCTTGTTTCCGGCTCCCATGCAGCTGATTATTTTTGTTCTGCATTTTTGCGCTTCTTCTGCCAGTGCGATTTTTCCTGCGACTGTGTCAATTGCATCTATTATATAGTCGTAGCTTGAAAAGTCGAATGTGCCTTTTGTTTCCTGTGTGAAAAAAACTTTGTGCGGTTTTACTTGTGCCAGTGGATTTATTTCAAGAATGCGCTCTTTTGCAACATCGACTTTGTAAAGGCCGATTGTCTTGTGAGTTGCTATAATCTGGCGGTTTATGTTTGTGAGGCTTACTGTGTCGCTGTCAATTAAATCAAAACTGCCGATTCCGCCTCTTGCCAAGGCTTCAACCGCGTATCCTCCAACTCCGCCGATTCCGAACACTGCGACTTTTGAGCGGTTGAGCTTTTCAATTCCTTCTTTGCCAAAAATAAGCTCTGAGCGTGAAAACTGGTTCATGCTATTCTCTTAGAATGTAGCTGCCTTTTGGCATGATTATGATTTCTACACGGCGGTTTAAGGCTCTTCCCTGCGGAGTGCTGTTGTCTGCGACTGGCTTTGTTCCGCCGAATCCTCTGTACGTGAAT
>OQVT01002150.1_pt1 | contig 12681 bp, 11 predicted proteins | sample 1691561 | NCBI WGS metagenome assembly OQVT01 (sample SAMN03418260, study PRJEB22391) | human gut metagenome | biome: human-gut; feature: organic feature; material: feces | host: Homo sapiens | place: Tanzania | collected 2013-01 | reverse complement strand
ATGGCGAACCAGAACAACGTGCTTCATCAGATCAGGAAGTATTTTGGTACCGTCAAGGCAAATGACGGTGTGGATCTGACGATCCGAAACAATGAGATTCATGCTATCCTTGGTGAGAACGGTTCCGGAAAAAGTACGCTTATGAACATACTTTCCGGATTGTATTCCCCGGACAGCGGAGAGATCCTCATAGGAGGCAAAAAGACACAGATAAGATCGCCTAAGGAAGCCATGGAAAAAGGTATCGGAATGATACATCAGCACTTTAAGCTCGTAGATGCCCTGACTGCATGGGAAAATATCATCGGAGGACTTAAACGGGGACTGTTTTTAAATAAGAAGAATGCCATTGCACAGATAAGGGAACTCTGTGCAAAATACAAGCTTTCACTCGATCCTGAGAAAAAGATCTATCAGATGACGATCGGTGAAAAGCAGACGGTTGAGATAGTTAAAGCTCTTTTCAGAGGTGCAAGGATAATGATCCTTGATGAGCCTACAGCCGTACTTACCGTTCAGGAGACAGCAAAGCTTTTTGATATCCTTCGCGAGATGAAGGAAAACGGATGTGCGGTAATCATTATCACACACAAGCTTAACGAAGTAATGGAAGTAAGCGATCGTGTTACGATCCTAAGAAAGGGAGTCAGCGTGGCTTCCATAGAGACAAAGGAAGTTGAGCCTAAGGTCCTTGCCGAGCTTATGGTAGGAAGAAAGGTCGATATAACTGTTCCTTATGAAGATACCAGTGACAAGAGAAGAAAACCGATACTTACCATAAATGATCTTAAGATCAAGGGGAGCAACGGTGTAAATAAACTGGATATCGACAAGCTGGATATAAATACATACGAGATATTAGGTGTTGCCGGAGTTGCCGACAGCGGACAGAATGAGCTGTGTGAGGCAATCGTCGGACTTCAGAAGGCAAAGGGCAGCATCATATATGAAGAAGAAGAGATAGTCGGCCAGAATCCGTGCTCTATGGCGAAGAAGCACATCAATATAGGCTTTGTGCCGGAGGACAGACTCGGAACGGGTCTTGCCAGGGCACTTACGATAACGGACAATGTTGCGATAAGATCATACAAGGATGAAAAGGGTCCGTTTATAAACAAGAGAAAAGAAAGGATACAGGCAGAAAGACTTATAAGACATTACGATGTCAGCACACCGTCTGCCGACCATCCTATTAAGAATCTTTCGGGAGGAAATATACAGAAGGTACTTCTCGGAAGAGAGATAGACAGAGGGGCTTCGCTCCTGATAGCAGCATATCCTGTAAGGGGTCTGGATATCGGTGCGATGGACTTTATCTACGAAAAACTGAATGAGGAAAAAAAGAAGGGAGTGGCGATCCTTTTCATCGGAGAGGATCTTGATATGCTGCTTGGACTGTGTGACAGGATAGCGGTGCTCCATTCGGGAAAACTCATGGATATCGTAGATGCAAAGAGCATTACAAAGGAAGAGCTCGGGCTTTTGATGATGGGCCACAGAGAGGAGAATAAATAAAGATGTTTAAAATAGAAAAGAAGTCGAGTAACAAACATCCGGTCGTACTAAATATCTCCTCTATAGTTATTGCCGTTATCGCTGCGGGAGTGGTAATAGCACTCTGTGGATACAACCCTGTTGTCGTATACAGGGAAATGATAGCAGGCTCACTTGGCGGAGCGTATTACATACAGGAGACTATCCAGACTGCAATACCGCTTATAATAATGGGACTCGGAGTTGCGGTATGCTTTAAAATGAGCTTTATAAATATCGGTGCCGAGGGTCAGTTCTGCATGGGTGCCGTTGCTGCTACGTACATAGCACTCAACAGCAATATGTCAACTCCCGTAAACTGGTTCCTTATGTTCCTCTGCGCATTCCTTGCAGGCGGAGCATGGTGCCTTATAGCAGGTCTTTTAAAGGCAAAGTGGGGAGTCAGCGAGACTCTTGTAACACTTATGCTTAACTATGTTGCATTAAAGCTCGTATCCTATCTTCAGAATGTACTCTGGAAGGATCCGAAGGCTTTCGGATTCCCCAAGATAGCCAACTATCCGAAGGAACTTCAGCTTCCCGATATATTCGGAGTAAATATAGGTATAATATTTGCGATAATACTCATGGTATTTGTTTCATTCCTTTTAAATAATACAAAGCTCGGATTCGAAATATCGATCATGGGACAGAACAGTAAAACAGCCAGATACGCCGGAATAAACACGGCAAAGGTGCTTATACTTGCGAGCATCATAGGCGGAGGAATAAGCGGTATCGCAGGCGTTATCCAGGCATCGGGCGTTCAGCACACACTTAACGAAAATATCTCGGGCGGTATGGGGTTTACGGCTATAGCTATCGCATACATGGCAAAGATGAGACCGAGGAACATCCTTATCGCATCGCTGCTTTTCTCTATCCTGATACAGGGCGGAAACTACATGCAGATATCGATGCAGATACCTGCGGCTACGGCGGATGTTGTACAGGGAATAATACTTCTGTTCGTACTTGGAAGTGAATTCTTTACAAAATACAAGTTTGTTTCGACAAAGAATAACAAGGAGGTGGCATGATGGATGCACTGTCATTATTTCTTCAGATAACAGTACAGCTCGGAACCCCGTTCCTCCTTGCGGCACTCGGAGGAATGCTCTGCGAAAAGGTCGGAAATCTTAACCTCGGAATAGAGGGTATAATGATGATGGGTGCATACTTCGGATTTGCCTGCGGCTTTACGACAGAAAATCCGTTCCTTGCGGTTATCGTCGGAGCGATAGGCGGAGCAGGCGGCGCACTGATCTATGCTGTTATCACGATCACCTTAAAGGGAAATCAGACGGTTACCGGATTTGCAATGGCTATATTCGGTGCCGGTATCGCAAACTTCATGGGTCAGAGATTTTCGGGACAGATCATGTCTACGACAGTAACATCCATACTCGGACCTGTAGAGATACCGGGACTTTGCAAGATACCGGTTCTCGGGAAGATGATCTTCTCACAGAGCATATTTGTTTATATCTCGATAATAGCTGCTGTCGTATTGTTCATCTATTTTAAAAAGACAAGATTCGGACTTGCGGCACGTATGGTAGGAGAAAATCCCGCAACTGCAGATGCTAACGGAATAAACGTAGATCTTTACAAATATGTGCACGTCCTTATAGGCGGAGCGTTCTGCGGACTCGGCGGAGCATATCTTTCACTTGTATATGTTCCTTACTGGCAGACAAATATCACAGCCGGAATGGGATGGATCGCTGTTGCACTTGTAATATTCTCGGCATGGAATCCGGTAAGAGCAATATTCAGCTGCTATCTGTTCGGACTTTTAAAGGCAAGTGCGATAAAATTCCAGGGAACAAGCTTCAATATTTTCGGATTTAAATTTACGATCGCATCACAGATAATGGATATGCTTCCTTATCTGCTTACAATAGTTGTCCTTGTTATTACGGCTATAGTGGCAAAGAACAGGAGCGTCGGTCCTGCAGGCCTCGGACAAGCCTATTTCAGGGAAGACAGATAATTACGCAGTATTTTATATGTAATAAAGGAGTAACATAATAATGGATAATAAGCTTATAAGAGTAGCACTTGGAAAAGAGCCGGCAGATATCGTTATCAAAAACGGAAAGCTCGTAAATGTTCTTACAAAAGAGATATACGACACCGAGATAGCGATAGCAGACGGAAAGATTGCTTCGGTCGGATCTGTAGCCGAGGGGGCGATCGGAAAAGATACAAAGGTAATAGATGCAAAAGGAATGTATCTTGCACCGGGATTTATAGATGCCCACATCCACATTGAAAGCTCTATGCTCTCTTATACAGAATTTTCAAAGATGGTCGTAAAGCACGGAACTACAGCTGTAGCAACCGACCTTATGGAGGTTACTATCGTTTCGGGTGTTGACGGAATGAAAGAGGTTATGGCCGAATCCAAAAACACACCTGTAAAGCTCTATTATCCTGTTCCTGCATTTATGGAGGAGAGCGGTCTCCAGACAACAGGAAGTACTCTTTATTCAAATATGATAGATGAGCTTATTAAGCTTCCGGAGGCAGTCGGTCTTGCAGAGGTTCTTGCTCCGCCGATATTTGCCGAAAGCCCGGCATCGGCACATATGCTTGAGCTTGCAAAGAAAAATCACAAGTCTGCTGAGGGACATGCTCCGGCAGTCCTTGGAGAAGAGTTAAATGCATATGTTTCAGCCGGAGTTACATCCGACCATGAAAGCACATATAAAGAGGAGGCACTTGAGAAATTAAGAAGCGGTCTTCATGTGCTCATGAGAGAGGGCTCCGCATCGACAGACCTTCGCCCTTGCCTTAAGGCAATAACAGAGGCACATGTTGATACAAGACGCTGCTCAATGGTAAGCGATGATATAGATGCACTCCATATAAGCAGAAAGGGTCATCTCGACAATAAAGTAAGGATCGCAGTAGAGGAGGGTGTTGACCCTGTTACGGCTATCCAGATGGTAACGATAAACCCTGCCGAAAATTTCCATCTTGAGGATTCTATAGGAAGCATCACTCCGGGAAAGATCGCGGATATCGTATTCCTTTCATCACTTGAAAAATGTCAGGTGGAATCCGTAATAGCAAACGGAGAACTTATCGTAAGTGACAGAGAGCTTACAAAAGAGCTTCCGGCTCCGAATTACAGCGACCTTTTAAGAGGTACCGTCAAGCTTTCAAAGAAGATCACCGCAGACGATATGGTGTTAAAGGTAGACAAAGCGGCTAGGAAGGCAAAGGTGCATGTTATAGGTGCATCACATGTTACTCTTCTTACAGAGGCACTCGAGGCAGACCTTGATGTAAACGACGGTGTAGTAGAGCCTGATCTTGAAAATGACATCTTAAGGATCGCGTGCGTAGAGCGTTACGGAAAGAACGGAAGCATCGGAAGATCATTTATCAAGAATTTCGGACTTAAGTCAGGTGCCATCGCGATTAGTGTAGGACACGATCATCACAACATAACAGTAGTCGGAAGTGATCCTTCCGATATGGCATTTGCGGTAAACAGAATACAGGAGCTTCAGGGCGGGCTTGTCCTTGTAAATAAGGGTGAGGTGCTTGATGAGATCCCGCTTCCGATATGCGGACTCTTATCCGATCTTGACGGAGAGACCGTTGCCGACAGACTTGAAGATCTTATAAAGAAATGTAAAGAGCTTGGCTGTGATGTTCCGTCACCGAATATCACTCTTTCATTTATAACACTTATATTTATCCCGTGCTTCGGAATAACAGATCAGGGACTTTTTGATGTGAAACAGTTTAAGGTTATCGACCCGGTAATTTCACTTATGTAAAAGCAAAAGGAAAGCAGGTTAGGAAATGGCAGTAAAAGCAAATAAAAAACAAACCTTGTTGAGAAACGGATACATTGTAACGATGGCTGCAGACAATGAAGTCGTATATGACGGAGGCAGCGTTTTAATAGAGGGTGACAGGATCAAGGCAGTCGGAAAGGTAGATCTTTCTACTATATCAAAGGACTGTGAGATCATAGAACTGAACGGAAAATATGTGCTTCCGGGCTTTGTAAATACACATGTTCACACTTCACAGCAGATAAGCCGTGGCGTCGGCGACGATGTGGATTTCGTTACATGGCTCCATGACAGGATGTGGCCTTTCGAGAGCAACATGAACGAAAAGGATTCATATGTATCAACACTTGCTACCTGTCTTGAGCTTATAAAATCAGGAGTAACCTCATTTGCGGAGCCGGGCGGACAGTTCGTATCAGGAATGGCAAGAGCTACAAAAGAGGCAGGACTTCGCGGTAAGCTCGCTAAATCCGTAATGGACTGCGGAGAGGGACTCCCGAAGGTTTGGCAGCGCACGATGCAGCAGGAGCTCGATCAGCAGGTCGAGGATCTTGAAAAATATCACAACACAGCTGACGGACGTGTTCAGGTATGGTTCGGACTGCGTACTATCTTCAATGATACAGATGAGATATGTATAAAGACAAAAGAGCTTGCCGATAAATACAATGTCGGAATACACATGCATGTAGCGGAAGCAAAAGAGGAAAAGGAATACACCTACGAAAGATGGGGAGAGGGAACTGTAAAGCATCTTGAAAGACTCGGAGTTTTAGGACCTAACCTTCTTGCTGTACATACAGTATGGCTCACAGATGAAGAGATACAGCTCTTTAAGAAGAGAGATGTAAAGGTATCTCATAACCCTGCATCCGCAATGCGAGTATTGGGCTTCGCAAGAATACCTAAAATGCTAAAGGAGGGCATCTGCCTTTCAATAGGAACAGACGGAGCATCCTCATCAAACCATATGGATATGGTCGATGAGATGTGGCTTACATCACTCATCCATAAGGGATGGAGACTCGATCCGACTGTTGTACCGAGTCAGGATATCTTAAGGATGGCAACAAGATGGGGAGCAAGAGCGCTTCTTGATGATGAGCTCTACGGAACACTTGAGGCAGGAAAGAAGGCCGACCTCATTGTTATAGACCCGTCAGGTCCTTCAATGTCTCCTGTAAATGACAAGATCGCCGCACTTGTGACAGCAATGCATTCAAACAACATCACAAGCACTATGTGTGACGGAAAGTGGCTCATGAGAGACAGAAAAGTCCTTGTGCTTGATGAAGAGGCTGTTATGAAAGAAGCCGAAGCAAGAGCAAAGGCAATATATAAGAGGGCCGGCATTGTCCTTCCTGACAGATTCCCTGTAGTAAAATGCTGATAAATAAATACTAAAGAAATTCAGACCCCGGAGCTTTTGCCCTGGGGTTTGGTGAAAGAGAAGAAAATGGAATATTTAGTAAAAGGAACCTTTATCGATACCCCGACGTCATCTGATATAAGATGCAGAACCGGATATATGCTGATAGGTGACGGAGTAATAAAGGAATTCTCCGAAATAAAAAAAGACGAATGGAACAGTCTTAAGATACATGATCATTCAGACAGACTCATCATACCGGGATTTTCGGATCTCCACCTTCATGCACCGCAGTACAGCTACTGCGGAATAGCGATGGATGTGCAGCTCATAGAGTGGCTTTCAAAGTACACATATCCTGAGGAAGCAAAGTATGAGGATGTCGATTTTGCAAGAGATAACTACCGTATATTTGTCAACGACTTAAAAGATACCGCAACGACCAGAAGCTGTATATTTGCTTCACTGCATACAGATGCGACGCTTGAGCTTATGAAACTTATGGAGGAGTCTGGTATGGCCTCCTATGTCGGAAAGCTCAGCATGAACAGAAACTGTCCGGATTATTACAGCGAAAAGACTACAGAAAACGGTATAAATGAGACAAGACGCTGGATAGAAGAGTCGGAAAAGCTAGGATTCAAATTCAACAGACCCATGATAACACCGAGGTTTACACCTAGTGTGACCGATGACTATATGGAGGCACTGGGAAACCTTTCAAAGGAAAAAGGTGTTCCGATGCAGAGTCATCTTTCCGAAAATACCGATGAGATCAACTGGGTCAGCGAGCTTTGTCCCGATACGGAGTATTACGCACAGACGTATTCGAGATACGGGCTGTTCGGAGGGGATTGCCCTACGGTAATGGCACACTGTATTTATTCCGGAAAAGAAGAAAATGAGCTTATGAAGAAAAACGGTGTTTATATAGCTCATTGTCCTACGAGCAACGAAAATGTCATCGCAGGTATCGCACCTGCGGCTTATTATCTCAGAAACGGATACAATATAGGACTTGGCTCCGATGTTGCCGGAGGTCATACCTTAAATATGTTTGCTGTTATGGGAGCGGCAATACAGTGCAGCAAGCTTAGATGGAAGTACGTAGATGATACCCAAAAGCCGATAACTCTTTCCGAAGCCTTCTATATGGCAACCGCGGGAGGCGGAGCTTTCTTCGGAAAGGTCGGAAAGTTTGAAGAGGGTTATGAGTTTGACGCAGCGGTAATAGATGATTCAAAGCTTTTAAACAACAGAAAATTCACATATCAGGAAAGACTGGAACGTTACACATATCTTGGTGACGGAAAAGCAGAGACCAAATATGTGTCAGGCAGGAAGATAAAGTAAGGGAGCTTAAGATGCTTCACACGGAAAACGAAAAGATCAGAGAACTGCTTTTAAAGGGAAAATTCGGACTTGAAAAAGAGGCTTTAAGGATAACGCCTGACGGATTGTTTTCGGATACAGCCAATCCGTTTTTAAACGAGGATCACATCGTATATGATTTTTGTGAGAACCAGACGGAAATAAATACAGATGCTTATCCGACGGCAGCGGAGGCCGTTAAAAAGCTGGAGGAGTATACCTTATATATAATCAAGAGACTAAATGAGCTTGAAACACCTGAGCTTTTATGGCCGTTTTCTAATCCTCCGTACATAAGACATGATGATGATATACCGATAGCAAGGCTCGACAGGAGCGCTCCGTACAAAAGGATATACAGGGAATGTCTTGAAAAGCGATATGGAAAATATAAGATGTCGCTTTCAGGCATACATGTAAATTATTCGTTTGATGAAGAGCTTCTTCTTTGGGATTTCAAGCTGTCGGTATATAAGGATTTTAAGGAATACAAGGACCGGCTTTATGTTGATCTCGCAAAAAACGCAGTAATATATGCGTGGATAGTAACGGCACTTACTGCAGCAAGTCCTGTTGTTGATTCAAGCTATCTTGAAAAGCATGTGCTTGGCGAGACTCTGTTCACCGGCATGTCGAGCTTAAGGTGCAGCGAACTCGGATACTGTAATTACTTTACTCCGGTATTTGATTATTCTGACATCAGGGCATATGCCGACAGCATAAAAAAATATGTGGATGACGGACTTCTGATCTCGCCGTCGGAGCTTTATTATCCTATAAGACTTAAGCCGACAGGAAGATATGACCTTAAAAGACTGAGAGATGAGGGTGCGGATCATATAGAGATACGCACCGTGGATCTGAATCCATATCTTATATCGGGTGTGGATGAAAGAGACCTTGAGTTTATAAGACTTCTCATCGTATGGATGGCTTCGTTCAAGCCGCCGTATATGGATATAAAGGATCAGGTGCAGGCGGCGCAGAATTTTAAAAATGCCGCACATTATGATCTTAAGACTGTAAATATCGTATTGCCGGGAGGAAGATCGGGATCTGCCTTTGAGATGGCACTTGAGATATTGAACAGGATGTCGGATTTTTATAAGAGCTTTCCGGCAGAGGTACATGAGGTGATCGGTTTCGAAACGGACAAGATACTTCATCCCGAAAAGAGATATGCATGGCGTATACGCAAGCAGTTCGCAAAGGATTTCGTAGCTAAAGGTATCGAAATAGCAAAGCAGAATGCGCTGGATGTGTAAAGCTCATTACATTATAAAATAAAACAGCATACAGTTCCCGTGACAAGCTTCGTTTTCGATGACTCGCACGCATCTATTCGCTCCGGCTCCTGCGCGAACTCGCCCCTTTGGGGCTCAGACATGCGCTCGCCGTCGCTATTAGCGTGCTGCGTCATTATGAAAGCCTCGCTATCGTCACCGGGAATCTGTATGCTGTTCTTAATTTTTGAATGATTTTTTACAATAACATAAATACATGACGCTGTGACCCATATCCCAAAGCAGACATACGAAGCCTTGGCACTTCCCGAATGCTTTGCATGAGGGTTATGTGCCATTAGACTGAGTCCTAAGCGCAAGCGGTCTGCGGTGGATATGGTCACAGCGTCATGTTATAAATAAAAAAGAAATATAAATTCAGATTTACAGGAAGGCTGCGAAGACTGAGGCGAGGACAACCGTAAGGATACCGCAGATGGCTATCGAAAGTGAGCTCATGGCACCCTCGATATCACCCATCTCCATAGCCTTTGCCGTACCGATGGCATGAGCCGATGAACCTATGGCAAGGCCCTTTGAGATAGGTTCTTCTATCTTGAAGATCTTGCATATGAGTTCGGCAAGTATATTTCCGAGGACTCCGGTAACGACTATAACGGCAACGGTTATCGTAACATATCCTCCAAGCTCCTCCGAAACGCCCATTCCGATGGCTGTGGTTATGGACTTGGGAAGCATTGTTACATATTGCTCATGCGTCAGTCCCATTATCTTGGCAAGTACAAACACAGTTACAAGGCTTGTGAGGACACCGGACAGAATTCCGATGAATACAGCCTTATAATGCTTTTTCAAAAGCTCCCACTGCTCGTAAAGCGGAATAGCAAGACAGACAGTGGCAGGAGTCAAAAGCCAGCTTAAGTACTGTGCACCCTGATTGTAGGTATCATAATCGACGTGGGCACATACCAGAACGATTATCGTGATTATTATTGAAACAAGCAGCGGATTGAAAAAGCCGAGCTTAAATTTCTTCTTTAAATATGAACCTATAAAATATGCTATAAGACTTAATGTCACTCCGGCAAATGCCGAGGTCTGAAAAAATTCACTCATGATCTGCCTCCTTATTCGAAACGCCTTCTGAACCAGATGAATCATCAGATTCTTCTAGGATTTTTTTATCGGCTCTTATTATCCTTTGAGACAATCTTCCCGTTACGACCATTACGGCGATAAGGGCAACTACCGTGATGATAGCGACAGGAACAAGCATAGGTGAAAGAACACCCCAGGATGACATCAGTGCAACTCCGGCGGGGATGAACATCACAGGCATTATCTCGATAAGAAACATTCCGGCATCTCTTACGGCACTGAGCTTGATGACTCCCGTAAGCAGAGCTACGAAAAGTATCACCATACCATAGATGCTTGCAGGTATCGGGAGCGGGAGCAGATATTTTAAAAGCTCACCGACGAGCGATATTGATAAGATTATTAGAAATTGTTTTAAATACTTCATAACTAAGCTGTCCTTTGCTGAAAATGACGCATGTTTTTTCATGCGTCATGTATTATACAACTATGATATTTATAATCAATCATACAATTATACAAAAAATAACGGATTATTCGCCCATTACTTGGAAAACTATATCACGCACTCTGTCTCTTGTATCGCATTCGACAAGAGTAAGGTTCTGCCACGGGCCTATCGTGATCTTGCCGTTTACGAATGGGATCGTTATAAACGGTGAGAGTATGAGAGAGTGGATATGTGAAGAACCGTTGTCATCATGCCATGTATCGTGATGGTGATAATATTTCACATGTCCGTTTTCGTCTCTGTAAGGAGCAATGCCCTGCATTGCCTCGCGAAGATCGGTGTGGACAAGACCGGGTTCAAATTCGAGAGTTGTAAGTGCCGCAACGCCGCCTGTCGTAAAGCCTGTTACTATACCATCCTTTATGCCCTTGGCTCTGCATGCTTTATCGACAGCGGACTGAAAGTCTCCGGTCACATCGATCATACCCATGTTCTTTTTTGTCTTATAAGTTTTTGTCTCTGTATAAACAGCCATAATTATTTAAACCTTTCTTATTTGTTTTAGAATGCTTCAGACATTCATATATTTATATGTTTTTACAGAACCCCCTTTTTCGAAGCTAAAATAATCAAAAAGAGGTGCCTGATGATCAAACGATAGTATAACATGGAATAGTTTTTCTTTATAGTAAATTATATCCAAATTCCTATAATTTGTATCATTGAAAATGAATGGAGAAATAATTATAATGAATATGAAATACTAAAGGACGAAGAGGTTGTAGAAAACTACGAAGAGTTTATGAAAATGTGGCAGGATGAATATCCGGATGAAATAAGCTGGTATCATCTTGTGACAATAGAGCGGGATGATTACAGAGCAATGTTTCTTGGGAGAGAGTTGATTTATCAATCAAGAATCCCGGAAACTCATTCTTCTTATGAATATAATGTCGATGAATTATTTGTATGGATGCAGGAGGCAGTTAATAAATGTATCGCTCAAATGAAGGAAGGAACATATAATAATGATGTAAATGATAATCTTAATGTCAGACAGAGAACAGGTACAATATCAAGAAAAGATTACTGGGATATATTCCCTGAACAAAAAGCTTCTTATCTGTCAGACATTACAGATGATGAGATTAAGAAGTTTGTATCTTATATATCAGAGCAGAATGATAACAAACCTGTAGGAAAATATCTTGATGAGATGACATCGGAGATGTTTTATGAGTATTGTTCTATGGGATATAAGGCAAATAATTATGAACATCTGGAAGGATTAACAGCCAAAGAACAGTATTATAAAATGGCAGATGGCAGAGACAATGGATTATCGGAAATAGATGGTGATTCACCATCAGAATTTGCAGACTGGTTAAATGACTTACAGCACCATGGAGGCCACCCATGGGAAGTATGCAGGGGTGGCAATTCAACACATGTCGGATTGTATGTAGATCATAATGAAAATGGATATTATCTCGCAGTTTCCGGAAAATCGTGGTCAAGATCTATTGAAGCAATTAAGTTCTATAATATCTTGAGGGATAGTGGTACGGCAGTTTATCTATATGAAGCAAAGGGTATTACTGACAGATTGCTCGGTCAGGATACTATTGGTATTGTGCCGGAGCATGTTGTTCCGGTATATTGTGAGCAATGGTTTCCGGAAATGAAAATATTATATCTGATGCCTTTTCTGGTAAAATGAAATCTGAGGTTAGTGATGCAAAGCCATGTACAAAGGGGAGGGAGTTTATATGAAGCAGGGTACTTTAGAGAGCAGAG
>OQVT01002146.1_pt1 | contig 12683 bp, 11 predicted proteins | sample 1691561 | NCBI WGS metagenome assembly OQVT01 (sample SAMN03418260, study PRJEB22391) | human gut metagenome | biome: human-gut; feature: organic feature; material: feces | host: Homo sapiens | place: Tanzania | collected 2013-01 | reverse complement strand
GATGCGCTCGAGGCACAGGGTTTCCCGCGTGAGGCTGTCTCGATGATCGAGTCCACCGACCGCGAGGCCACCGGCGAGCTCATGAAGCTCCGCGGCATCGTTGACGTGCTCATTCCGCGCGGCGGCGCGGGCCTTATCCGCGCCTGCGTCGAGGGCGCGCGCGTTCCCACCATCGAGACCGGCACCGGCAACTGCCATATTTACGTGGATGAGAGCGCGGACTATGAGATGGCGGCCAACATCATTTTCAACGCCAAGACCCAGCGCATCGGCGTGTGCAACGCCTGTGAGTCGCTGGTCGTTCATGAGAATATCATCGGTGATTTTCTTCCTTATCTGAAGCTTTGTCTCGATCAGAAGCAGGTGGAGCTGCGGGGGGATGAAGTTGCCCGTCAGGTGCTGCCCATGATCACAGAAGCAAAGGAAGAAGATTGGGGGACAGAATATCTGGATTACATCCTGTCTGTGAAGACGGTGTCCTCCATCGACGAGGCCATTGCCCATATCAATCAATATAACACAGGACATTCCGAGGCAATCATCACAAACAATTATACCAATGCGGAGAAGTTCTTAAACGAGATCGATGCAGCTTGTGTTTATGTGAATGCCTCGACACGTTTTACCGATGGATTTGAGTTTGGATTTGGTGCGGAGATTGGGATCTCCACACAGAAGCTCCATGCAAGAGGACCGATGGGATTGATCGCCCTGACCAGCACAAAATATATTATTTACGGGAATGGACAGATCCGGAAATAAATGATAAAATACTGACTTGCGGTATGTTCCGTTAAAATACAGAACATATGTTTGCTAAAACAATAAAAGTATGCTATAATATAATAAGAGAAGATAGGAAAATACAATGAAAGAAAAGAGAAACATTACCATTATTGATAAAAAGCAGATTCCTTCCGAGGAGCCGGCAAGACAGTATTATTTCATGGATATTGCAAAAAAATATGTGGCAGAGTTAGCAGAGCAGAAGGGAGCACCGCTCACATTCTGTGTGACGACGTTCGGGTGTCAGATGAATGCCAGGGATTCCGAGAAGTTAGTCGGTATTCTGGAAAAAATCGGTTATGTGGAAGCACCGGATGAAAAGGCCGATTTTGTCATTTATAATACCTGTACTGTTCGTGAGAATGCCAACAACAAAGTTTATGGCAGACTTGGCTATTTACAAGGCTTTAAGAAAAAGAACCCATATATGATGATCGGACTTTGCGGATGTATGATGCAGGAGCCAACCGTTGTTGAAAAGATACAGAACAGTTACCGGTTTGTGGATCTGATTTTTGGAACCCACAATATTTATAAATTTGCAGAACTGATCGTCACAGCACTGGAGTCTGATTCCATGACCATTGATATCTGGAAAGATACTGACAAGATTGTGGAAGACCTTCCGGTCGAGCGGAAGTATTCCTTTAAATCTGGTGTGAATATCATGTTCGGCTGCAATAACTTCTGTAGTTACTGTATCGTTCCTTACGTGCGTGGACGTGAGCGAAGCCGTGAGCCGAAAGAGATCGTGCGTGAGATCGAACATTTAGTGCAGGACGGCGTTGTGGAAGTGATGCTGCTGGGACAGAATGTCAATTCTTATGGCAGGAATCTGGAACATCCGATGACGTTTGCACAGCTTTTGCAGGAGATTGAAAAGATCGAGGGACTGGAGCGTATCCGGTTTATGACTTCCCATCCGAAGGATTTATCGGATGAACTGATCGAAGTGATGAAGAATTCCAAAAAAATCTGCAATCACCTTCATCTGCCATTGCAGTCTGGAAGCAGCCGCATTTTAAAAATCATGAACCGTCATTATGACAAGGAACATTATCTGGAATTAGTGGATAAGATCAGGGCGGCAGTGCCGGATATTGCACTCACAACCGATATTATCGTAGGTTTCCCGGGAGAGACCGAGGAAGATTTTGAGGAGACGATGGATGTTGTGCGCAGAGTCCGCTATGACAGTGCGTTTACGTTTATATATTCCAAGAGAACCGGGACACCGGCAGCGACAATGGATGACCAGATTCCGGAAGAGGTGATCAAGGAACGATTTGACCGTCTGCTGCATGAGGTTCAGACAATTTCTGCTGAGAAAGCGGGAAAACTTACAGGTCAGACACTCCCAGTATTAGTTGAGGAAGTGAACGGACAGGATACATCTCTTGTCACCGGAAAACTGACTAATAATTCAACGGTACATTTCCCGGGAACGGCGGACATGATCGGAACGATCCAGAATGTTGTGCTTGAGGAATGTAAAGGATTCTATTACATTGGCAGACTTGCTTAATGATTCGTGAAAGCAGGATAAAAAAGGATGTATGCATATATAAAAGGAACATTAGAAGAGACAGGTGAAGATTATATCGTGGTCGAGGCTGGCGGGATCGGGTATCAGATCTTTACGACCGGTCAGACCTTTCAGTATCTTCCGTCCATGGGGGAAGAGGTAAAAGTTTATACTTATCTGCATGTGCGGGAGGATGCGATGATCTTATTTGGTTTTCTCACCAAAGATGATCTGTTTGTGTTCAGACTCCTGCTTGGAGTGAGCGGGATCGGACCGAAGGGCGCACTTGCGATCCTCTCTGTCATGACGACAGATGACCTCCGGTTTGCTGTGCTTGGCGATGATGCAAAGGCAATCGCAAAAGCACCGGGTGTCGGAGCAAAGACGGCACAGCGTCTGATTCTGGAATTAAAAGATAAATTGAGCCTTGAGGATGCGTTTGAGCAGAAGCTGACAAAGAATGACAACCCGGTTCAAAACAAAGCCAAAGGAGCCAAGAATGAGGCTATCGAGGCACTGGTTGCGCTGGGTTATTCCTCCTCAGAGGCATTAAAAGCATTAAACGGTATTGAGATTACAGATGATACCGATGTGGAAGACATCTTAAAGGCTGCATTAAAAAATATGGCTTTTATGTAAAAAAGGACAGGTAACATGGAAAAGAGAGTAATTTCCACTCAGGTTCAGGATGAGGATATTAAAATTGAAAAAAATCTAAGACCGCAGACGTTAGACGATTACATTGGACAGCAGAAAGCCAAGAAGAATTTGAAGGTTTACATCGAAGCGGCAAAACAGCGTGGAGAGTCTTTAGATCATGTCCTGTTTTTTGGACCTCCGGGACTTGGCAAGACAACGTTGGCGGGCATTATTGCAAATGAGATGGGAACCCACATGAAGATCACTTCGGGACCTGCAATTGGAAAGCCGGGTGAGATGGCGGCAATCTTAAGTAATCTGCAGGAGGGGGATATTCTGTTCGTGGATGAGATTCATCGCTTGAACCGTCAGGTGGAAGAGGTGCTCTATCCGGCTATGGAGGATTACGTGATCGATATTATGATCGGAAAAGGGGCTACCGCACGTTCCATCCGTCTTGACCTTCCGAAGTTTACACTGGTAGGGGCAACGACAAGGGCAGGTCTTTTGTCTGCACCGCTCCGGGACAGGTTTGGTGTGATCCATCATCTTGAATTTTACACGGTGGATGAGCTGAAAACCATTATTATCCATTCGGCAGAGAAGTTAGGCGTTGAGATTGACGAGGATGGAGCCTACGAGCTTGCAAGAAGATCAAGAGGAACACCACGTCTTGCCAATCGTCTTTTAAAGCGCGTCAGAGATTTTGCGGAAGTGAAATATGACGGAAAGATCACAAAAGATGTTGCGTCCTTTGCATTAGATCTTTTGGAAGTCGACAAGTTTGGTCTTGATCAGAATGACAGGAATATCCTGATGACAATTATTGAAAAGTTTCAGGGAGGACCGGTGGGACTGGATACACTGGCAGCTTCCATCGGGGAGGATTCTGGAACGATCGAAGATGTCTACGAGCCGTATCTTGTCCAGAACGGTTTTGTGATCCGGACACCAAAGGGCAGAATGGTAACAGATCTTGCCTATCAGCATTTTGGAATTGAAAAATAGTGCAAGTTGTTATTGCTTTTACAATATCTTGCTTATATAATATATAACATATACTATAGCTTGTACGTATATTGGGAAAGGCAAAAGCCTGTCGGGAGGAGATCGTTATGTCTGAGAAGTCCAGTGCTGAAGTGATCATTGGCGGTAAAGTTTATACTTTAAGCGGCTATGAGGGAGAAGAATACCTACAGAAAGTAGCGGCTTATATCAACAATAAAATAAATGAGTTTGATTCCATGGAAGCCTATCGGAGATTTCCAACGGATATGAAAGCAACTCTGTTACAGCTGAATATTGCAGATGATTATTTTAAGGCAAAAGCACAGGTGGAGAAGTTAGAACAGGATATTGAGATGAAGGATCGTGAGATTTATAATCTGAAGCATGATCTGATCTCAAACCAGATCAAAACCGAGAGCGATGAGAAGACTCTGACAGAATTGCAGGCTGAGAATAAAGAACTTCTGTTGAGCAAAGCAAAATTAGAGGCTGCGAACAAAGAACTTCTGTTAAACAAAACAAAATTGGAGGCTTCTTTAGAGGATGCCCTGCTTGGAAAAGTTCCTGGTGCAAAGAAGCACGGAGAAGAAAAGAACGCAAAAAAAGAAGAATAGATACGGGGACGATTTTATCGTCCCTTTTTCCTTATAGACAATGTTCAGGTTTGAAATAAACAGGTGAAAAGATGAAAAAAAATCAGTTAGAATTATTAGCACCGGCCGGTTCGTATGATATTTTCAGGGCGGTACTAAATGCAGGGGCAGACGCTGTGTACGTGGGTGGCGGACAGTTCGGCGCCAGGGCATATGCCAATAATTTTTCCGAGGAAGAACTGCTGCGTGCAATTGACGAAGCACATATTCATGGAAAACAACTCTATCTTACCGTAAATACGCTGTTGAAAGAAGAAGAGTTAGAAGCGCAGTTATATGATTATCTGTGCCCGTATTATGAGCAGGGATTAGATGCCGTGATCGTGCAGGATATGGGGGCTTTTCAGTTTATCCGTGAGTATTTTCCGAAAATGGATATTCACACAAGTACCCAGATGACTATCTGTAACCGTTATGGTGCGGAAATGATGAAAGAGCTTGGGGCGACAAGGGTCGTGACAGCGCGTGAGATGTCGTTTGCGGAGATTAAGGATATTGCAGATCATGTGGATATTGAGATCGAAAGTTTTGTGCATGGAGCATTGTGTTACTGTTATTCCGGACAGTGTCTGCTCAGCAGTATGCTTGGAGGCAGGAGCGGAAACCGCGGCAGATGTGCGCAGCCATGCAGGCTTCCCTATGAAGTTTATGATGCGAAGCGGAAAAAAATTGCCTGCGAGCCATTTGTGTTAAGTCCGAAAGATCTCTGTACGATCGATTATATTCCAAGGCTTGCGGAGAGCGGTATTTTCTCGTTTAAAATCGAAGGCAGAATGAAACAGGCAGAATATGCTGCCGGTGTTGTGTCTGTCTATCGCAAATATATGGATCGATATTTCGAATATGGTGCGAAAGACTATCATGTATCCAAAGAGGATATGCAAAAGCTTTATGACTTTGGAAACCGGAGCGGTTTTACGAAGGGCTATTATGAGAAACATAATGGAAAAGATATGATCACGTTCCAGAAACCAAACCATGCAAAAGGGAATGAAGCGCTTCAGGAGAAAGTCAGGGAAGATTTCTGCCGTGGTGAAATAAAAGAAAAAATCAATGGAAATTTAATATTATCCCAAGATTCCCCTGCTATACTGGATGTGACATTGGGCGATCTTCATTATACAGCAGGCGGTGATGTGGTACAGCCTGCATTAAAGCAGCCTTTATCTATGGAAAAGGTACGTGAGAACATGGAGAAAACAGGAAACACACCGTTTGAGTTTGAGAATCTTACCATTGCGATGAAGGATGCCATTTTCCTTCCGATGAAATCTCTAAACCAGCTCAGAAGAGATGCGTTAGAAGGACTGGAAAAGCTTTGTGTGGAACAGTTCCGCAGGGAGGTGGAACAGGTGGAACAGGTGGATCGTGCCGGAATGAAGGCACAGGAGAGTATAGCCGGTACACCAGAGAAATATTTGTCTGCTCTGGCAGAGCAGAGATGTCAGCTACAGCCGCTTTTGGAGAATGGACTGGTTTCTGATATTTATCTGGATCAGGCCTGCTACCGCAGAAAGGATTTGTGGGAAGAATTAAAAGCGGATATTGCAAAAATTCATGCGGCGGGGAAAAAGGCATATTATGTGTTTTCATCTGTTTTTCGGAAAAATACCTCAGATTTTTATCTGGGATCCCTGAAACAACTGGACAGCTGTTCTGTGGATGGAGTGGTGGTAAAGAGTCTGGATGCAGTCTGGTTTGTACACAGGTATCTGCCGCAGATGCCAATGATCTTCGACCAGGGGCTTTATACTTACAACCATAGGGCACAGGAAATGTTCCGTAAATTTCATCCAATCCGTATGACGGCGCCTTACGAATTAAACCGTGGAGAACTGAAAAAGAGGGATAATACAGACAGCGAGGTGGTACTTTATGGATATCTCCCATTGATGACATCGGCGCAGTGTGTGCATGCCAATACCGGGAAATGTGATACGACATCTGTAGTAACATATTTAAAAGACCGTTATGGAAAATTTTTCCCGGTCAAAAATAACTGTACGGAATGTTATAATACAATTTATAACACAACACCACTGATGTTATTTGGGTATGGGAAAGAGCTGCAAAAAGCAGATTTTTCCAGCTTCAGACTGAACTTTACGGTGGAGAGTGAGGAGGAAGTGCGTCAGATCCTTGCAATTTATGAGACAGTATTTTATGAGGGCAGAAAAACCCTTGCAGACATGTACCAGGGGGAGTATACCAATGGTCATTATAAAAGAGGAGTAGAGTAAAACATGACGAATCTTATCATAGAAATATCAAAATATTTCATGATCTTTATGTTTGCTTTTTATACGTACGAGTGCTTTGCGGCATTTCGTCAGAAAATCAAACCGGAACAAAGAGAACATATTTTAAGCAGACAGTGCGCAGCAATCTTTCTGATCCACTTTGATGCCTTTGTGGTGATTTATCTGGTGACGGATGATATCAGTATGCTGATTTTTTATGCGGCGCAGGCGGTACTTCTGGCGATGATCCAGACCTGTTATCAATTGTTTTACAGCAAATCATCGAGACTTTTGACGAACAATCTGTGCATGCTTTTGACGATCGGGTTTATCATGCTGACAAGGCTTTCTTTTGACAGCGCCAGAAAACAATATTTTATAGCACTGGTGTCGATGATATTTTCGCTCATCATCCCGGTATTGATCAACCGGGTTGGATTTGTGCGGAAATTATACTGGTTATTTGCAATCGTTGGAATCCTGGCGCTTTTGGTTGTGACGATCGCCGGAAATACAAGTTATGGAGCTAAAATTTCGCTCTCCATTGCAGGAATTTCGATTCAGCCGAGTGAGTTCGTAAAAATTTTATTTGTATTTTTTGTGGCGGGCATGTTATATCAGGATACTTCTTTTCAACGTGTGTGTGTGACAACGGTGATCGCTGCGGTCCATGTGCTGATCCTTGTGGCATCCCGCGACCTCGGTGCAGCACTGTTGTTTTTCATGACTTATGTGGTCATGCTTTATGTTGCAACGAAAAAAGTGCTTTATTTTGCGGGCGGACTTGCCGCCGGAAGCGCAGCTTCTGTGGTGGCTTACCATCTTTTTTCCCATATCCGGGTGAGGGTGAGAGCGTGGCAGAATCCGCTGGCATATATCGATAAGGAGGGATACCAGATCTCGCAGTCGCTGTTTGCCATTGGAACAGGCGGATGGTTTGGAATGGGATTATATCAGGGGCTGCCGGATAAAATACCGGTCGTTAAACAGGATTTTATTTTTTCGGCAGTCTCAGAGGAACTTGGCGGTATTTTTGCACTGTGCCTGATCATGGTATGTTTTAGCTGCTTTCTGATGTTTTTAAATATTGCGATGCAGATGAAAGATCAGTTTTATAAACTTGTGGCACTCGGACTTGGAACGATTTATGCATTTCAGGTATTCCTGACGATCGGAGGCGTCACAAAGTTTATTCCGTCTACAGGAGTGACACTTCCGCTTGTGAGTTACGGAGGAAGTTCCCTGTTAAGTTCTATGATCATTTTTGCAGTGATCCAGGGATTGTATATTTTGAGACAGGATGAAGGAGAGATAAATGCGTCTAAAAGCAGGAAAAACAGACAAAACAGAAAAAAGACAACCGGATTCGAAAACGCAGACATCGAAAAACTCTCGTAAAAACAACCGGGAATTTACGGTCATTACCTATGCAGTTCTTGTACTTTTTGTCTGCATGATGGGATATTTTGCATATTTCCAGTTTGTAAAAAGTGAAGATTTTATCAATAGTCCTTATAATAAAAGACAGGATCTTTTTGCAAGGAAGGTGACGCGCGGCGAAATTATTTCTGCCGATGACCGCATACTCGCAGAAACGATTACAGATACGGATGGGACAGAGACAAGATATTATCCGTATGCCAATATGTTTGCGCATGTCGTTGGTTTCTCTACCAACGGAAAGGCTGGACTGGAATCGATTGCCAATTTTAACCTGCTGCGCTCCCACACGATGACTTTGGAGAAAGTGGTCAATGAACTTCAGGGAGAGAAGAACATTGGTGACAATGTGGTGACAACGTTAAATTATAATTTGCAGGATACGGCATACGAGGCATTAGGAAAATATGATGGAGCCATTGTCGTGATGGAGCCATCGACCGGGAAAATACTTGCCATGGTGTCAAAACCGGATTACGATCCCAATAATATCGCAGAAGACTGGGATGAACTGACAGCAGAAGACAGTGAGAGTTCCGTGTTACTAAACCGTGCGACGCAGGGACTCTATCCGCCAGGCTCTGTTTTTAAAATTTTTACGACATTGGAATATGTACATGAGAACAGTGATTATGAAGATTACTCCTTTGACTGCAATGGTAAATTCACAGAGGGGGATTCTGTCATTCACTGTTACAAAAACAAGAGACACGGACAGGAAGATCTGATCGGCTCATTTGCCGATTCCTGTAATTCTTCTTTTGCCTCTTTAGGTCTTACGTTGAATCTGGATTCTTTTACAGAGCTGTGCGACAGCATGCTCTTTAATACGAGCCTTCCACTCAGGTTTGAATCCTCGAAGAGCAGTTTCTCGCTGGATGCGGATGCAGATGTGTCTACGGTGTTAGAGACGTCCATCGGGCAGGGAAAAACGCTGGTGACACCGATGCATATGGCACTCGTTGTGTCAGCGATCGCTAATGATGGAGTGCTTATGAACCCTTATCTGATCGACCACACGGAAAATTATAATGGTATCGTGGTTGATGCATATGAACCGACAGAATATGGAACACTTTTGTCAACGGAGGATGCATCTTTAATGCAGACCTTTATGAGAGAAGTTGTGGAGGATGGAACCGGAGAACGTCTCTCAGGGCAGAGTTATACTGCCGCGGGAAAAACAGGAACGGCAGAGTTTTCAACGTCCTCAAAGGCTTCCCATGCATGGTTTGTGGGTTATGCCCACCGTGAGGACAAGGAAGATATTGCGGTTGCGATTATCGTGGAGGATTCCGGATCGGGCAGTGAGTATGCGGTTCCAATCGCAAAAAAGATTTTTGATGCATATTATCAGTAAATGGGACAGGAAAGATATTTCAGTATTGGTTGCATGAAAAAACGAAAAGTATTATACTTATAACAAAAAACCACATCAGGAGGTATTGCAATGATCGAGGCAACAAGTTGTGGCGGTGTGGTAATATTTCGAGGTAAGATACTTCTCTTATATAAGAATTACAGGAATAAATATGAGGGCTGGGTTCTTCCGAAAGGAACTGTGGAAGAAGGGGAAGAATTCAGGGATACTGCGACTCGTGAAGTGTTAGAGGAGACAGGAGCGGCGGCAAGTATCATTAAGTATATTGGAAAGAGCCAGTATACGTTTACCGTGCCGGAGGATACTGTGGAAAAGGAAGTACACTGGTATCTGATGATGGCAGACAGTTATTACAGCAAACCACAGCGTGAGGAATATTTTGTTGATTCCGGATATTACAAATATCATGAGGCTTATCATCTACTTAAATTTGCGAATGAGAAGCAGATTTTAGAGAAAGCTTATAATGAATATCTGGAGTTGAAGAAAAACAATTTGTGGGGCAGCCACAAGTACTTTTAATGTGAGGATTCGCATGAAATGGTATGACGATTTATATGTAGGCGAGAGCATCGTACATAAGACAAATAAGATCAAGTGGAAAATTCGTCATAATGCAGGGCAGATTAATATTTACGTGATCACTCTGGCATCAAGTGAGAAGAATTTATTAGATATCATTCCTTCGCATGAACTGCTGCAAAAGGGCTACCCGAAGAAGCAGTTATATGTTATTGGATTGGCAAAAGGATATGATGAGGCAGTGGAAGTCGCTGCGTCTGTGATCGATGAAGTTTACCGCCAGACCGGGGCATTCGAGGTTGCTTCATATCTCAGGGAAAAAAGGAGGAGAAAAGCAGAATGACCGCCGTGTTACTCACAATCTTAAAAATCATTGGGATTGTGCTGCTGGTGATTCTTGGAATCATGCTTTTTCTGCTGGCAGTCTTATTGTTTGTACCGGTACGTTATTCCGTGAAAGGAACAGTCGATAACAATATTACCGCAGAGGGCAAAATAAGCTGGTTATGTTCGATATTCCGATATGATTTTACGTTTCAGGAGCAGGACTTGAACGGCGAAGTCCGAATATTTGGCTTTCGTCCGAAGAAAAAAGAGAGAGTATCGGAAGAAGAGCTGGAGGAGGAAGCTGTTCCTGAAGTAAAAGACGAGGTGGAAGAGGTTGTTTCTGATCTTGTTTCAAACACCGTGGAAGAAGATGATTCTGAAGGAAAAATTTCAAAATCGGTCATAGAAAGTGACTCAGATAAAATCAGTCCGGAGGAAGCTGCAGGCAGACGAGAACAGAATCCTGAAATGGATTTCCATACGGGCAGACAGAACAGAAAATCGTCCCGACCATCCGGAAAAAATATTTTCATGCGGATGTGGGATAAAATAAAAAGCTTCATGAAAAAAATCAAGAATTTTTTCATAGGCATACGAAAGAGGCTGACCGGTTTCAAAGAGTTCGTGGTAAAAGTCAAAGAGATCGTGACGGATACGAAAAATCAGTATGCTGTGAGGCGATTGTGGGAAGAATTATTATATCTGCTCAAACATTTTGGTTTTCGGAAAATCCATACAGAACTGACGTTTGCACTTGCTGATCCGGCGCTTACCGGACAGGTGTTAGGCATTTTGTGCATGATGCCGTTCCTCTATCAGTATGATTTTCATATATTCCCTGATTTTGAATCAGAATCGTATTATATCAGGGGCAGTTATGATGTGAAGGGCAGAATCCGGCTTATCTTTTTGCTGGTTACCGCAATTCGTCTGCTGGCAGATAAAGATATCCGAAGTTTTCTTAAAAAGTTATCAGATCACAGAGAATAAAATTCATATACGAAAAAACAGGTAAAATAGAAAGGTGGTAGTTACAATGGGAGACAATAGTTTTCATACAACAGTAGAATCCTTATTCAAGGGAATGGACAGTTTCATTACAACAAAAACGGTGGTAGGCGATGCAATCCATATCGGTGATACCATTATTTTACCATTGGTGGATGTTTCCTTTGGCGTGGCAGCCGGAGCATTCAGCCAGGAGAAGAAAAATAACGGTGCCGGTGGTATGGGTGGAAAAATCACGCCAGTGACGATCCCGAGGGACAACATCAAGGTGAAGCCCTTAGGCGGGAAGTCCATGCCCGTGTTCCGGATTACGGACGGCGACGGGATGACCTACACGTTCGGCGGCAGTGAAAACCGCTACCACGACCGCGTCACGCACAAGTTCGGGATCTCCGCGCTTGAGGTGCCGACCTCGTGGAAGATCCGCGAGATCCATTCGGCGACCACGGGGCGGAGCGTGACATTCGACTACACAGCGAACATCATGGAGATCTTCTGCGGCAGGTACGCCGATGCGCTGGTCATGATTGACAACTTCATTAGCGCGTCATCCGACCAAGCCGCCTGCACTATCCCACTTGTCAATGTCTCTACCTATCAGAGTTTTGACAACAAGATCTACCAGTACGACAGCGACTCGGGATGTCTTGTGGAGGCGGACATGGGGGTGGTGAAATTTCCGGACGGATACACGTTCCCGATGCCATCGAAGGTTGAAGTGACGCAGTACAACTCTTACGTCAGGCGGATCGACTTCAGCGGCGGGCATGTGCTCTTCAACTTAAGTCCGGACATCAACGAGGGCCTGAGGTCAATGGAGGTGTATGACCTTTCCGGGAACCTTGTGAAGAGGGTGATGTTCAACCAAACCTACACGGGAACCACCTTCTCCCTGCGACTCGACTCGGTCAGCATCGAGTCTCCCGACGGGGAGGAGTCGGAGACCTACTCGTTCGCCTACAACGGCGTGAGCCCGCCGCGTTATGTCACGGACGTCAGGATGCCAGCCTGCATCGCAGTCTCGTCCGGACTGCGGTCACCACCAGGGATGGTGAGCGTCACGGTCTGGTCGGTGTAAGGGTAGTTGTTGACCATGACGTCAGTCGTCACGGTCGGGACGAGCGTGGAGTTCTCCCGGCCGTTGTAATAGCCCC
>OQVT01002141.1_pt1 | contig 12692 bp, 13 predicted proteins | sample 1691561 | NCBI WGS metagenome assembly OQVT01 (sample SAMN03418260, study PRJEB22391) | human gut metagenome | biome: human-gut; feature: organic feature; material: feces | host: Homo sapiens | place: Tanzania | collected 2013-01 | reverse complement strand
AAACCCTTACGCCAAACTCTACAACTACGCCGAGGCTCTAACGGCCTGCCCTGACGGATGGCGGGCGCCGACACGGGCCGAAATGAGCCGGTTGTGCACGCGCTACTCCGATTTTGAGGAAGTCGATGGCATCAGGGGACGCTGGTTTTCCGGCGAGGAAACATACAGCACACAGGCGACACGGATATTCCTGCCGGCCAGAGGATACAGGCAAGGCTCTGACGGAGAGGTTATGGAATTTTCTGAGGGAGGTCATTACATTTGCGGAGAAAAGGACAAGGCGGGTAATGTGCATGTCATATATTTTCAGTACCTCAAATTCTCCGGCACTAAGCCCGCACTCCACGATACAGAGTTTTATGGGTCCCTGCGTTGCGTGAAAGCAGACTGACTGCGCGGAATCAATACAACAATCCGAACATCCACAAGGAAATCGCCTTTTGCAGGATATGTGACAGTTGGATTATACGACACCGAGAGTGGCGATACTGATGCGTACTTGTGGATCGAAGAAATCGTGGAGCGGACGCCAGCAATTGTAGAGGGTGGAGCCGGTGGTAAAGACGTCATCGACGAGGAGTATGTGCTTGACGTTCACGGCATCCCGTCCTCCAGAGGCTCCGTTCGACGATGCACTGTTAAGGATTTCAGGGTTATGAAAACGCCTGCAAAACTTCTGGCTGACCGCTTCTGGCCGGGACCATTGACCATGATTATGCCTAAATCAGATGCGGTGCCTTATGCAACAACAGGCGGTCTGGATACAGTTGCTATTCGTATGCCATCGCATCCGACAGCTTATGAACTGATCAGAAGCTCCGGTGTGTATATTGCGGCACCGAGTGCCAACACATCAGGCAGGCCAAGTCCGACAACCGCACAGCATGTCTATGAGGATTTGAATGGACGTATTGATATGATTATTGACAGCGGCAAAGTGGATATCGGATTGGAGTCTACCATTGTGGATCTGACCGGGGAGATACCAACGATTCTGCGCCCAGGCTATATAACGAAGGAAATGCTGGAAGAAGCAGTGGGGCCTGTGACTATCGACAAAGCAATTCTGGCAGATCATGAGGATCCGAATCTTCGGCCGAAGGCGCCGGGAATGAAATATAAGCATTACGCACCGAAGGGCGATCTGGTTATTGTGGAAGGAAAGAAGCAGGCAGTGGCCGAGATGATCAATCATTTAACAAAGCGGGATGCAGAATCCGGATTAAAAACAGCAGTTATTGCTTCTGAGGAGAATTTATCTCTTTATGATGCGGACTGCAAGATCAATATCGGGTCCAGAGAACACGAGGAAAGCATTGCGGCGAATCTGTATGAAGTCCTTCGGGAAATGGATGAGATAGGTGTTCAGAAGATGTATTCGGAGAGCTTTGCCGGCGGCGGACTTGGCGCGGCCATTATGAATCGCTATGGGTGTTGATAAGGCTCTTGAAGCAAAAGAGAATAACATGTCCGATGAAGATATAGATGCTATCGGAGCAGGAGATCAGGGTATGATGTTCGGATATGCCTGCAACGAGACCGAAGAGCTTATGCCTTATCCTATAGCTCTTGCTCATAAGCTTACAAGAAAGCTTACAGAGGTTCGTAAAAACGGAACACTTCCTTATTTAAGAGCTGACGGAAAGAGCCAGGTTACTGTTCAGTATGACGAGAACAATAATCCTGTAAGACTTGATGCAGTTGTATTATCAACACAGCACGGACCGGAAGTATCTCAGGAGCAGATCCATGAGGATATAAGGAAATACGTTCTTGATCCTGTACTTCCTGCAGATATGGTAGATGCAGATACAAAGATATATATCAATCCGACAGGACGTTTCGTTATCGGAGGACCAAACGGAGACTCGGGACTTACAGGACGTAAGATCATCGTAGACACATACGGCGGATATGCTCGTCACGGCGGCGGTGCTTTCTCAGGAAAAGACTGCACAAAGGTAGACCGTTCTGCAGCATATGCAGCACGTTATGTTGCAAAGAACATTGTAGCTGCAGGACTTGCTGACAGATGCGAGCTTCAGCTTTCTTATGCTATCGGTGTTGCTCAGCCTACATCTGTTCAGGTTGATACATTCGGAACAGGTAAGCTTTCTGATGAAGAGCTTACAAAGATCGTTCGTGAGAACTTCGACCTTCGTCCGGCAGGAATCATCAAGATGCTTGACCTCAGAAGACCGATCTACAAGCAGACAGCTGCTTACGGACATTTCGGACGTCTTGATATCGATCTTCCTTGGGAAAAGACAGATAAGGTTGACGCTTTAAAGAAATATTTGTAATATACAAATCATAGAAGATTTGAGCTCGTACGGACGGCAGGTTTTCTGCCGTCCGTTTTTTGAAAGAGGAGGTTTAACTATGTCATTGATAAAAGAGCCGATAATGATAAAAGGAATAAAGATCAGCAGCCGTGTGGTAATGCCGCCTATGGCAACAGCAAAGTCTACACCGGACGGATATGTAACTGAGGATCTCTGCAGATATTATGAGGACAGGACAGCCGGAGGTTATCTCGGCATTGTTATAACCGAACACAGTTATATAACCCAGCAGGGAAAAGCAGGAAACGGACAGATGTCACTTGCAGATGATAATGCCGTGAAAGGCTTAAAGCAGCTTACAGAAACGATCCATAAGGGATGCGGCTTTGTTGTGGCTCAGCTTAACCACGCAGGAAGCTCAACATCCGTGGATATTACGGGAATGCCGATCGTAAGTGCGAGTGCAGTCGAGAATCCGGGTAAAAAGGCAGGGCTTCCGGTTGCAATACCTGAAGAGCTTTCAAAAGAAGAGATACAAAAGATACAGGAAGAGTTTGTAAATGCAGCGGTAAGGGCAAAGAAGGCAGGATATGATGCGGTTGAGATACATTCGGCACACGGATACCTTCTGAATCAGTTCTTTTCGCCTCTTACAAACAAGAGAAGCGATGAATACGGTCCGCAGAGCATAGAAAACAGGACCAGATTCCAGGTCGAGGTATACAGAAAGATAAGAGAAGCAGTGGGAAATGATTATCCGGTTTTCATAAGACTCGGAGGCTGCGATTATCTGCCGGGAGGAAGTACGATAGAGGATGCGGTAGAGGCTTCTTTGATATTTGAAAAAGAAGGCATAGACCTTATCGACCTTACGGGCGGTATGTGCAGATACGAAAGACCGGACAACAAGGAGCCGGGATATTTTTCGGATATGTCAGCAGAGGTCAAAAAGGCCGTCAAGGTACCGGTTTTGGTAACGGGAGGAATAACGACCGCACAGCAGGCTGAGGATATCCTTAAAGAAAACAGAGCAGATCTTGTCGGAGTCGGAAGGGCAATATTAAAGGATCCTGCATGGGCTGAAAAATACTTAGGAGAAAATTAAATCTTCATTTTTTATGTCCGGTGTAGTAAAATAGTCAAATGGCTTAAGCAGCACCATATCAAAAATAGGGGAGTAATCTGTTGAAAAAGATCATTTGTTTAATTCTTGTTATAATTGCGGCAGTTACCGGCGGAGTATTTGTTTATCTGCATATGGACAAGCAGGTTGATATTTTAAATAGAGAGGCCGATACCATCAAAAAGATGGATATAAAAAATGATAAAATAGACATGAAGCTGTATTGTACAGGTGATTACATGGCAGTCGAGGATACGATGAAGGAATATATCGATTCCTATCTCGGGGAAATAGAAAAATTTGAGGCTGTTATGAACGATACAAGGCTTTCCGACCTTCTGGCCATAGATAATATAGCATCCGATAATCCTGAATTTATCAACAGCAGGGAGCTGTTAAATGAGAAAAAGCAGGAGCTTGAGGATGAAGCACAGATCCTTAACGATATGGCAAAAGAAGAAAATATCCTTGCGGCAATAGACGAGGAAAGTATAAATGACTTTCAGAAGAGGCTTTATGATGATGTAATGCTTGAAAAGATAGGGACAAATTTCTTTTATCCGGAAAGCGAGATCACAAAGGCCAAGGAGGAAAAACTTTCTAAACTCGATGATATGATGAGCGTCTTTGATTTTCTGCAGTTGAATTTAGGAAACTGGAGCATAGACAATAATATCTTAAGGTTTACAAATGATCAGCTTTTAAATGAATACAGAGATTTGATATCCCGTATAGATTAAGGAGAATACTTATTATGAAATGCAGAAATTGCGGATATGAAAACAAAGATGATTCTCTGTTTTGCGAAGCCTGCGGCGCACAGCTCATAAAGCCGGTGTCATACGAGCCGGATGAAAAGGAGATAAACAGGATCACGGATGAAGATCTTGAATATCGCGGGGTCGATGAGGAAACTCTCGAAGAAGAGCGCCGTATGCGCATGGAAAGAAGAAACGCATTAAGAGAACAGAGACAGAAGGAACAGAACAAAAAGACGATCATCATAGGGATAATCGTTGCCGCTGTGATCGCTGTAGCCGGAATAGGTGCTTTTTTCGGCATAGAGTATTTTATGAATAAGGGTGCCAATGAGCCGACAGCGGATAAGAGTACTCAGAAGATATCAGAGTCTTTAAAGGATCAGTTAAATAAAGATAAGAATGTTACGATAACACCGGATGTTACGGCGACACCTAAGCCTACACAGCCTGTTGTAACACCTATGGCAACAGAAACACCTACTCCGGAACCGACAGAGGATCCGGATGCACCGGCTAAGGCTGAGATCGTGGTAAGCAGTACCGTAGATAAGAGCGGATATTCAAAAACAGCCGTTTCATCTGCACAGGCATCTTCACAGATACAGCAGGATGGCTATGACAATTCGGCTGCAGTGACTCTTGACGGTGATGAGACTACATCATGGCAGGAGGGTGCTGACGGAGACGGTATCGGAGAGTTTCTTTATTATAAGCTCGACAGAGACTATGACGTCAGATATATAACCTTTAAAATGGGTAACTGGAGAGATCAGAAGAATTACGACGAAAACAACCGTCCGAAGGACATAACGGTATGGGTCGGAGACGAGTATTTCGAAGTAACTGTTCCTAATGAAAAGACAGAGTACTGTCTTAAGCTTTCAAAGGATGTAAAGGCTTCTGAGATCTATGTTCAGATAGACAGCGTTTATAAGGGAACGCATTGGTCGGATACATGTATTTCCGAGGTTGGTATATACGGTAAGTAATAACAAAAATGAATGAAAGAACAAGAAACAGGGTTCTTAAGCTTTTGATATTGTCGGTGGTCATCATTGTGGTGATCGCCGCAATATTGTTTGTGTACGTTAAGAATAAAAGATCAAGAGAAACTGTTAAAGAAGCTGATAAGAAAACAGCTTTGATAACGCAGAGTGCTTCGGAAAAGAAGCAGGTACAAAAAAATAAAAAAACAAAGACAACAAAGACACCGACACCAACACCTTGCATTATCGACAGCATTGAAAATACGGTTGCGGGAACCATCCTTAACGAAAATGAGCTGGACCTTGATAAGCCGGAAAAATATTTTAAAAGCTTTGAGATCTCTGATGAGGTCTTTGAAAGGATATACGGAGACAATAAGTCCTATAAGACCTATTGCACAGTTCCGAGGGAAGATCTTCGTTACCTGAAGATGCTGCACAGAGGATTTGACGGAAAGATACATGTCGGTGAAATGATCGTAAATAAAGCAATCTCGGATGAGATACTGGAAATATTTACGATACTTTTTCAAAATGATTATCAGATAGAAAAGATGATCCTTGTGGATGATTATGATGCGGATGACAAAAAGTCCATAGATGATAACAATTCGTCCGCATTTAATTACAGAGCCATAACGGATAATCCGGATATCCTTTCGTATCACGGTATGGGAGTGGCAATAGATATAAATCCTATAAACAACCCATACATATGGAGTGACGGAAACGGCGGCTGGACATATGAGGACAGGGATGCGGATAAATATCTTGACAGATATGCGGAGGATGCCGCACAAAGACACATGATAAACCACAATGATCTTTGTTATAAGCTGTTTACGGAAAGAGGATACACATGGGGCGGCGACTGGTCCGATCCGATAGATTACCAGCATTTCGAAAAGCCGATAGTTGATTATCCTATGGGATGATCATTGATATAGTTATTAATATTAAATTTAGAAAGAAGATGGCAAAAATGATCAAGATTGACATTATCTCAGGATTTCTGGGAGCAGGAAAGACAACATTGATAGCTAAGCTTTTAAAGGAAAGCTTCAAGGATGAAAAAGTTATTCTTATTGAAAATGAATTCGGAGAGATAGGCATAGACAGCGGATTTCTTAAGTCAACAGGCATAGAGATAAGAGAGATGAACTCGGGCTGCATATGCTGCTCGCTTGTCGGAGACTTCGGTGCCGCACTTAAGGAGGTATGTACAAAATACTCACCTGACAGAGTTATCATCGAGCCTTCGGGAGTCGGCAAGCTTTCTGATGTTATAAAGGCAGTACAGAAGGCAGAGGATATAGAGGGCAAGGAAGTAAAGATCAACTGTGCAACTGCGGTGGTTGATGTTACAAAATGCAAGATCTATCTCAAGAACTTCGGTGAATTCTACGAGGATCAGATAGAAGCGGCAGGAACTATCATACTTACAAGAACAGACCTTGAAAAGGCAACGCAGGATAAGGTTGATGAAGCGGTTGCGCTTATTCGTGAGCACAATAAGACTGCTGCAATAGTTACAACTCCGATCGAGGAGCTTGAGGCAGGAAAGCTTGTAGATGTAATGGAAAGAGGCGGAGAGGATCTGGAAAAGCAGATGCTCGAGGAGCTTAAACATGAACATCATTACGACCATGACGAGGAGCATGAGCATCATCATCACCATGACGGAGAATGCTGCTGCGGACATGATCATCACCATCATCATGCCGATGAAGTATTTACAAGCTGGGGAAAAGAGACATCGCGTAAATATACAAGGGAAAAAATACATGACATTGTCGAAGAACTCAGCAATAATGATGAATACGGTGTGATCCTTAGAGCAAAGGGCATCGTTCCTGCAGACGACGGAACATGGATCTATTTTGATATGGTTCCGGGAGAGGCAGATGTAAGAGAGGGAGAGCCTGAATTTACTGGAAGACTCTGCGTTATAGGCTCTAAGCTCAACGAGGACAAGATCAATGATCTGTTCTTCGGAAACTGAAAAACGGACTGAATGTTGAATTGAAACATTTTATCATAAAGAGATGGAGATTTTACAATGGAAAAGATCAGGAAGAAATACTATTTAACAACAGCCATTGCATATGCATCGGGCAAACCTCATATCGGAAATACATACGAGATCGTACTTGCTGACAGTATCGCAAGATTTAAACGAATGCAGGGATATGATGTTTTCTTCCAGACCGGAACCGATGAGCACGGACAGAAGATACAGCTCAAAGCGGAAGAAAAGGGTATCGCACCTAAGCAGTTTGTTGATGATGTGGCCTCGGAGATAAAGAGGATATGGGATCTTATGAATACCTCATATGATAAATTCATCAGAACAACCGATGATTATCATGAAGAGCAGGTACAGAAGATATTTAAAAAACTCTATGATCAGGGAGATATATATAAAGACTGCTACGAGGGACTGTACTGTACACCGTGTGAGTCTTTCTATACACAGGCACAGCTCGTCGACGGAAAATGCCCGGACTGCGGAAGAGAAGTAACTCATGCAAAGGAGGAAGCTTATTTCTTCCGTATGAGCAAATATGCCGACAGACTTATAAAGCACATAAATGAGCATCCTGAGTTCATACAGCCGGTTTCAAGGAAAAACGAAATGATGAACAATTTCCTTAAACCGGGTCTTCAGGACCTCTGTGTTTCACGTACAACATTTTCATGGGGAATACCTGTTGATTTTGATCCTAAGCATGTTGTATATGTATGGCTTGATGCTCTTACAAACTACATAACCGGTATAGGATATCACTGTGACGGGGATTCTACGGAGCTCTTTAATAAAAACTGGCCTGCAGACCTTCACCTTATAGGAAAGGATATCGTCAGATTCCATACAATATACTGGCCGATCTTTCTTATGGCGCTGGATCTTCCTCTGCCTAAGCAGGTATTCGGACATCCGTGGCTTCTTCAGGGCGACGGAAAGATGAGTAAGTCAAAGGGAAATGTTATCTACGCAGACGACCTCGTAGAGGTATTCGGAGTAGATGCGGTAAGATATTTTGTTCTTCATGAGATGCCTTTTGAAAACGACGGAGTTATAAGTTGGGAGCTTATGGTTGAAAGAAATAATTCCGATCTTGCAAATATACTCGGAAATCTTGTAAACCGCACTATCTCGATGTCAAATAAATATTTTGACGGAGTCGTATCAAACAAAAACGTTTCAGGCGACACGGATGAAGAGCTTAAGGCGTATGTATCGGGTACGGCTGCAAAGGTTGCCGCAAAGCTTGACGATCTGAGAGTTGCGGATGCGATGACAGAGATATTTAATCTCTTCAGAAGATGCAACAAGTATATTGACGAGACAATGCCATGGGCGCTTGCAAAAGAAGCGGATAAAAAGGACAGGCTCGCTACGGTACTTTACAACCTTGTTGAAGGAATAACGATAGGTGCGTCTCTTCTTGAGCCGTTTATGCCCGAGACCGCAAAACGTATATTTACACAGCTCAATACAAGTGCAAGGAATTATGAGGATATAGACAGCTTCGGACTCTATCCTGACGGAAATAAGGTTACGGATAAGCCTGAGATATTATTTGCAAGACTTGATGTAAAGGAAATCCTTGAAAAAGCAGAGGAGATCGCTGCAAAGCAGAGAGCAGCCGCAGGGATAAAGGATGAGCCTGAGATGGAAGTTGAGCTCAAGCCTGAAATAGAATATGATGATTTTTCAAAGCTTCAGTTTGCGGTAGGAGAGATCGTTTCCTGCGAGGCTGTTAAAAAATCCAAGAAGCTGCTTTGCTCACAGGTTAAGATAGGAAATATCACAAAACAGATCGTTTCCGGAATAAAGGGAAGCTATTCACCTGAAGAGATGGTCGGCAAAAAAGTTATGGTGCTCCTTAACCTTAAACCTGCAAAGCTTGCGGGGGTACTTTCAGAGGGTATGTTGTTATGTGCGGAGGATGAGGGAGAACTTGTAACACCTACAGGAGCCGCTATAGTGGCTGCAGTAAAAACAGAAGATAAACTGCCTGAAAAATTTGAAATTCAAAAGGTCGGGATAGGTGCTGGAAAGCGTCAGTATGAATGTCCGGGAATCCTTAGAGCAATGATTATTTCATAGAAAACGTTTGCGTACTTTTAAGGCAAATTTGCATAGAATTTATTGATAAAGAAAAAAAAATCTACTATAATAAATACAACTGAATAAAAGAATAAACGAAAGGAAGAAAAGAGATATGGGACATAGTTATTATGGCTATACAAAGGAAGAGTTAGTGGGTAATGGTCCGAAACTTCCGGTAATTGTTATGGAAGATAATGCAGCAGTATTTCATTCTATGGCAGTTGAAATGGCGGATGAGATCAAGAAACACAACGAAAAGGGAGAAAAGACAGTATTTATCGATATTGTACGTTCCGATAACGACGTCTATGAAAGGAAACGTCGCCGATAACTTTTCGGCGAACTGCCCCTGTTGCGTCATACAACCGCAAACCGCCAGAATAAGTTCGGGATTGTCCTTTTTCAGTTTTTTGTACATACCGATATTCCCGTACGCGTGCTGTTCGGCATTTTCGCGTACGCAACAGGTGTTGAACACGATAACGCTTGCGTCTTCGGCGTTTTCACACTCTTCGTATCCCATGGCGCGGAGTTGCCCCGCTATTTTTTCGGATTCGTGTACGTTCATCTGACAACCGTACGTTTTAATCAGGTATCTTTTGTTCATAATCGGTTATATTATACTAAATAATTCGTAATTTTTCAAGTAAATGACTATAAAAAAGTATCGGACGAGCCGTCCGATACCGAAATAGTTTTACATATTTATTTGTTCGATTTTTTCGCCTTTCAAAAATTCGGGCAAGTCTTCGTCTGAAGCGTCGGAATCCGACGTTTCTTTTTCGGCGTAATAATCGGGATCGGCGGATTCGTCGTAAACGTCTTTTTTGAAAAGATAATTATCGTCGCCGCGGTTCATAAGCCTTATCTGCTGCATAAGTTCGTTAATATCGGGCAACTCATCAAGCGAAGATATCTGGAATCTTTTAAGGAATTTATCCGTCGTTCCGTATAAAAGCGGCTTACCGATTGCGTCTTTTCTGCCTACGACTTCCACCACTTCGAGTTTAAGAAGGCTCTGCAAGGCGTAGTCGCTGTTTACGCCCCGGATCTGGTCGAGTTCGGCTCTCGTAACGGGTTGCTTATACGCGATGATTGCCGCCGTTTCGAGCATACTTTTAGAAAGTTCGCGCTCTTTTATGGGGTTAAGAACGGTCTCTACGCTCAAAGCGTTCGACGGGTTGGAGCAAAACTGTAATTTATTATTAAAAATCAACAAATTTATGCCGCTCGTTTCAAGATCGTACTTCTTTTGCAGTTCTCTTGCGGTTTTAAGCACTTCGTCGTCCGAAACGCCGAGTTTTTCCGAAATATCGTTAATTGCAACTTCGTTTCCCGATACGAAAAGTATCGATTCAATTATACTCGCTAAGGTCTCCAACTTCTTCACTCCTGTCTTCTCTTAACGTAATGGTTATATCGTCGAAAGTTTCGTTTTGTTCGACGGTAAGATATTGTAACTTCAATAATTCGAGCAACGCCTGAAAGGTCGTGATTATCTCGGGTTTCGACGCGTGTTTCGTAAACAACTCGAAGAAACTGCAAGTCTCCCGTTCAAGCATTACGCTTTTGATGTAATTTATCTGGTTTGCGACCGTAAAAGAGTCCTTAGGAATTTCTTTACGTTCGTTTTTTACGCGTTCTTCAAGGTCGCTTTTCGCTAAAAGTTCGGTAAACGCCTTTACCAGCCCGCTCAGATTGAAATCGTTATAAATTATGCGTACTTCGCTTGCGGATTCGTCCGGCGCTTTGTAAAAGCGATCCGTGGTTTCCTGTTCTTTAAGTCTCTCGCTCGCTTCTTTATAAATTCTGAATTCTTCGAGTTGTCTTATAAGCGAACGTTTGGGATCTTCGTAGTCTTCAAGCCCGAAATCGTCGTCGAATTCGACTTGCGGCAGCAAGGCTTTCGATTTGATTTCGAGCAACGTCGCCGCCATCGCGAGATACTCGCTTTCCTTTTCGATATCCATATCTTCCGCGTGGTTGACGTAATCGAGGAATTGTTCGGTTACCTGCGATACGAATATGTCTTTAATTTCGATCTCTGCCCTGTTTACGAGAAAGAGTAATAAATCGAGCGGACCTTCGAAGTTGGATATTTTGGTCGTATAATCGACTACGGTTTCGAAATTCTGCGCCTTTACGGAATATTCCGCAGTCGGCGAACTCGTTTCTTCGTCGAAGTTTTCGTTGATATCGTCAATCATTTATAAAATAAAACTCCACAATTTGATAATTCCTTTCGCAACGAGATTCGATAAATACGAAATCACGTCGAGATACGGTAAATTTACCCATTCCGCAACGTATCCGAGCGCGAAAATCGCCAAAAGGATATAAAACCCGTTGTTACGAACGAAGTAATAAAATTTACCGCGCGTCTTGGCGAGAGAATCGTATAATCTGAACCCGTCCAGCGGATAAATCGGTAATAAATTGAATACGAACAGACAGATATTGATATAAAAGAAAGAATACGGTAACCTGTAAGCAAGCAAAAGCAGATATTTCGACCAGTTGTCGTATATAGGTTGCTTCATTACGAATATCGTCAGCGGACAAATCAATATCGCGAGAACGATATTCGTTAAAACGCCCGCGACCGAAACCCATACGCAACCCGCTTTTCGGTTACGGAAATTATCGGGATTTACCGGTACGGGTTTTGCCCAGCCGAATCCTATCAGAATCATCATAATCAGCCCGATAGGATCGAAATGCGCAAAAGGGTTCAGCGTATACCTGCCCGCGTATTTAGGCGTATCGTCGCCGCATTTTACCGCCGCGAAAGCGTGAGCGAATTCGTGACAAGGAAGCACTATTAAAATTACGAGAAAATTCGCAAGATACGCAATCAGCGTAGAAATCAATCTGTCCATTACGCGATTATTATATCGTAAACCGTAAAAAAACGCAAGTATTTGCCCGTAATATTTTCTTCGCGCAATCAGTCTTCGCTATTTTTTATTCCGTCTATTTTAATCGTCGCGACGTCCTGCATTTTAATGCATTCCCCGCAATTATCGCAGATTTTCAGCGGATTAAGATCGCCGCAATCTATGCAGTCTCTGTCGTATAAAACGCATTTTTTAGTTTTTTCGTCTTCGTTTTTCATAACGCGTTCATTATATCACGTTCGCACAAAAAATTCAACAAAAATTATTACGAACAAACGTTTGCGTTTTAAGTAAAAATATGGTAGTATGAATTAACTTTTTGCGGAGGCGTAACTATATGACCGTAAACGAAAAATTAAACGGCGTTCTCGAGTTCGTTAAAAAATATTCCGAAGAAAACGGTTACGCGCCGTCGGTAAGAGAAATATGCTCCGCGCTGAATATCAAATCAACGGCCACCTGTCAATATTATCTGAATAAACTCGTAAAAAGCGGCGAACTTAATCGGGACGAGTCTAAAAGC
>OQVT01002138.1_pt1 | contig 12699 bp, 10 predicted proteins | sample 1691561 | NCBI WGS metagenome assembly OQVT01 (sample SAMN03418260, study PRJEB22391) | human gut metagenome | biome: human-gut; feature: organic feature; material: feces | host: Homo sapiens | place: Tanzania | collected 2013-01 | reverse complement strand
CCTGACAGATATAACCTGTGGTATTGTTGTTGTGACGCAATATGATGCAATTGCAGAAACTGTAAAAGAGCAGGGAATACAGGTGTTGCGTAATCCACATCCGGAGAGGGGAATTTCCTCCTCTCTCAGAATTGGATTGAACGCAAATCTGGATGCAGATGCGGTTCTTTTTACGGTGTCCGATCATTATGGTGACTGCCAAGACGGCGGAGATGGATATGATCAAAGGACTTGATGAGGGTGCGGATGATTATATCAAGAAACCATTCTCTATTATGGAGCTGATCACGAGAGTGAAAGCGTTGCTGCGCAGAACGATCACAGAAGATATCAAGTATCTGCAGGTGGATAATCTTGTGCTTGATCACGAGCGCCATATGGTATTTGTTGACAATAAGCAGGTGGAACTGACATTTAAGGAGTATGAATTGCTTCGTCTTCTGATGACCAACCAGAATGTGGTGTTGTCACGTGAGGTGATCATGCGGCATGTCTGGGGCACAGAGTTCGAGGGAGAGTCACGAACGGTGGATATGCATATTAAGACGCTGCGTCAGAAACTTGGCGAGGCGGGAAGCAAGATAAGAACTGTGCGAAATGTCGGATATGTGATCGAGAAAGCGTAACTACGCAGGTATGACAGGGGCAGGAAAAATGATGCGACATGCCTGCATGTAAGCAATATTTTTCTTGTACCTAAGGTGACTCGATTAGATAAAGGAGGAGTAAACGATGAAGCAGAAGATCAACGTTCGCCTCATCGGCATCGCAGTACTTGCGGTACTGGCAACACTGATCTGCATGACATGTGTATATTACAGCCTTTTTCAGAAGCAGGTGCGCAAAGATTTAAAGATTCAGGCACAGGTGCTTGGTGAGACAGGTGCTTTTGACGATGTAAGAATACCTGCCAAAAGTTTTGATATTGCCAAAGAAGATCTTCGAATTACATGGATTGATACGGATGGAACCGTTCTCTATGACAATGACGCGAATGCGGATAAACTGGAGAATCATGGCGATCGTCCGGAGGTTAGGAGCGCTTTGCAGACCGGAGAAGGTGAGTGTGTCCGCAATTCCAATACGATGAATATGACAACATTTTATTATGCGCTGCTTCTTGACAACGGAACGGTACTTCGTGTTGCAACACAGGCCAGAAGTATCTGGAATGTTTTCCTGACTGCAACACCAATGATCGCCGCAATCCTGGCATTGATCATTGTTGTATGTGTGTGTCTTGCACATGTCCTGACGAGACAGCTTCTGCAGCCGATTGAGTTTATGGCAGAAAATATGGAGGATACGACGAAGGCTCCGGCATACAAGGAACTGGTTCCTTTTGTCAATACGATCCGCGCGCAGCATGAGAATATTCTGATGGCAGCAAAAGTGCGGCAGGATTTTACGGCGAATGTATCGCATGAGCTTAAGACACCGTTGACCGCAATCTCCGGATATGCGGAACTGATCGAAAATCATATGGTGGGACCGGAACAGGAGACACGTTTTGCACAGGAAATCCAGCAGAATTCAAACCGTCTGCTTTCTCTGATCAATGACATCATCCGTCTCTCGGAGCTGGATAACAGTGAGAGCCTGATCCGTTATGAACAGGTGGATTTAGACCTTGTTGCACAGGAATGTGTGAGCAATCTGACGGTTAATGCCGAAAAACGCGGTGTTCAATTGTTCTACGAGGGAGAGCCATGTGAACTTCGTGCAGATCGCGGCATGCTGTCTGAACTGATCGATAATCTGACCGCCAATGCAATTCGCTACAACAACGAAGGTGGCGAGGTGCATGTGAAAGTACAGCATGAGAATATGCAGCCGGTACTGATCGTGTCGGACAACGGAATCGGAATTCCGAAGGATCAGCAGGAACGCATTTTCGAGCGATTCTACCGCGTGGACAAGAGCCGGTCGAAGCAGACCGGCGGTACGGGACTGGGACTTGCGATCGTCAAGCATATTGTAGAACTCCATGATGCACAGATTACGGTGGAGAGTGAACCGGGAAAGGGTACCACGATGAAGGTGACTTTCTAAATCTGAGCGCGGCAAACTCGATCGGTGAGGAGGCAGATTCCTATTCGGTGTTGTCTTATGTGCTTGATAGTAAGGCGTTTGCCATTACAGGAGGCGGGTTTGGAGTTGAGTCATCGGTGATTGCATTGATTGCATATATTGTAGTCGCAGTTTTTGCCTTTGTTATGATTAAGAAAAAGCGAAAAGATTGATAAAAACATATTGTACATGAAAAACGTGTGTAAGCTTCTTAGTTGCCTGCACACGTTTTTGCTTATCGTCTTAAAATATAAAGGCAGTAAATGAACCGCCCTCAAAGTTATTACAATGTATAAGTGAAAGGCGAACAGAACACGTTTTTCATAATCTGTGCACAGAATGTGATACATCTTTGATGTACCGCAAAAGTGTCAGCCACGCAATGCCGCAATTGGTGTCAGCAATTCGCATGGGCTGACGTTCACGAAGAGAAGGTAGACAAACATGACAATTCAGGAACTGGAACAGTGCATTTTGCTTTACGGAAAGGATATTTATTCTTTCTGCATGCACCTGACAAAAGAAAAAGCGAGCGCGGACGATCTCTATCAGGATACATTTCTGGAAGCGACAAAGAAGCTGGAGGCGATTCGGTATGAGGATAACCCGAAAAGCTATCTGCTTTCCGTTGCAATCCGCCTGTGGCGAAACCGTGTGCGAAAACTTGCATGGCGAAGCCGGATTGTGCCGCAGACCGCCGATTTGGAACCGGAGCAGGCGGAGTGTGATTGCCCGGATATGACCGAGAGCATTGTTGCGGACGAGGAAAAACGCATGCTTTGGAAAGCAATCGACCGGTTGGATGACCGATACCGGATTCCGCTTCTTTTGTACTATATGGAAGAACAGAGTGTTGCAGCAATTGCAAAGCTTCTGGCAATTCCGGAGGGAACGGTCAAAAGCCGACTGCACAAAGCCAGACAATTGTTGGAAAAAGAATTGGAGGATTATTATTCATGAAAGATATGGATGAATTATTAAAACGAAATCTTCTTCCCGACTGTGTTCCAGAAGAATGCCTGAATGCATCAATTCTGAAAACGGCAAAGGAGACACAGACTATGAAAAAGAAAACATTTCGTTCAGGCGCTGCCGCAGCGGCAGCCGTTGCAATACTCGCGATCGGTTCGGTATCCGGTTATGCGGCATACCGTTATCTCACCCCATCGCAGGTGGCAGATCAGATGACGGAGGACGGCAGACTGGCAAAAGCATTTGAGAGCAAGGATGCGATCACGGTAAATGAGACACAGAAGACAGACGGGTACGATATTACATTGATGGGACTCGTTTCAGGAAAACATTTAAGCCCGGTTGCGCCGGAGGCAAGCCAGGAAGAGATTGACCAGGAGAAAACGTATGCGGTCGTTGCCATTGCGCGGGAAGACGGCAAAGCAATGCCGGATATCATGGATGCGGATTATCAGACATTCTGTGTTTCAGCGCTGATCCATGGTAAAAACTTTCTGGATGTAAATAATGCAACGTTAAACGCTGGCGTATCCTCTTTCGTGCAGGACGGGGTGCAGTATGAAATCCTTGAATGCGATAACCTGGAAACGTTTGCGAACATGGGCGTCTACATGGGCGTTGTTGAAAGCTTCGGAAACGAGTCGCAGGCGTTTACATTGGATGAAGAAACAGGAGATTATTCCATTAATGAAGATTTTGATGGAATGAAGGCGCTTTTTACCATTCCGCTCGATAAAACAAAGGCGGATGACACTGCGGCAGAGATGTATTTTGCGCAGCTTGAACAGCAGGAAGAGTCGCAGATTACAGAGGACGAAGATGACGTTGCAGATGTTGAAGCGACATCAGACGAAGGTCGGCTGGCAAGTGAATGGGAGCAGAAACTGATCGGGTTCGGTACATTTGCGTCCGAGGAGGCACAGGAGTACATCAGGCAGCATGCCGAAATTATCTCACAGGAAACTTATACAGCGAATGCGGACGGCGGTTTTTCGGTGAAGTCCGATGCAGGAGCTGCAGAGTATAGTGCAGAAGCGTTGCCGGAAGAGACCGGTGTTGAGACGGTGTTCGGATACTCTTCCGACGGAACTCTTGCGGGAACGGCTTGTGATACGATCACAAAGAATACGGATGGAACCTATACTTACACAGTGTATCGACCGGTAAATATGCAATAGATTTCAGGTGGAAAGACTCTATATCAAATAATGGGGCGTGATTCTTTGAATCACGTCCCATTGTTGTTGTGGAATAAAATTGGTTACCGGTTCTATGCAATATGCGGCGTGCAAAAAATTAAAGCCTGAAAACGTTACCGGTAAGAATGTAATTCATGTCGAAAAAACTGTAATTCATGTCGGAAAAGGTAAAAAACGGCCCTGAATTGATATAATTACAATAATAAATCGTAAGGTAAGAGGGAGGAAATGCTTATGAAGAGGATAAATAAAATGAGGCGATGGATCTGTGCGCTGCTTGCGGTCGTCATGATGGTTGTGACATGTGCAGAGCCGGTGCAGGCGGTGACCGGCTACTCCAGTATTGCATGGGTCGATAATCTGGATTTTGTGGATATCAATGGCTCGGGAGCGCCGATCCGGATGGTATACACAATGGAAAAGGACGGCTCGTTTCTTGTAACCAGTTATGCTTTTAATCAGGAAAAACTTTACGCTGGAGATACCATATATATCCGGGACTGGAATTATACCTGCTCCGGAAAGACGTATTACGGTGTCATCTATAAGGGACGACTGATGTATGTAAATAAGAAGTACATCAATGAGAAAAATCTGGTAGCTGTAAATCAGCCGAAGAGTGCGGTCGGGAAGAAAGTCGTAAAGAAAACCATTGTAGGAGATCTTTCGGAGCAGAATAACTGGTTCTATATTTATTCCAAGCCGGAGGAACAACCGGTAAACTGCTATGGTGTTCTTGCTGTCGGAGATACACTCGAAATCTTAAAGAAAGATTATAATTCCGAGTGGACACAGATTAAGTGGCAGAATCGTATCTGCTATATCAAAAAAGAAAATGTTTCGTATGCGGATTCCTATCTTGCCGGTGCCGGCAGAGGCTGTATGATGAATATCAAGCTTGCAAAGAAGGCAAAGTTGACCTATAGCGGTATTTTGAAAAACTATGACAAGGGACTGACGGAGAAAGAGTTTTATAAGCTGGCGGCATTATGGTGCAAAGCAACCGGAAAGAAGACGTTTGCATCGAGTAAGAAAGTTACCAATAAGGTGATTACCCCCGAACAGTACAATGCACTGTTGAAAAAAATGGTGAATAAAACGAAAGCCGGAAATACAGTATATAAGGCAGCGTCCGTGGGCACTTGGGACAACGAGAAGGTCACAAGAGATTCGGCAATCTCCCAGTTCTACCGTGCATATCAGGTGGTAACGAAGGATTATCTGATTTCCGGTCTGGAGTTTACGGTCAGCCCGGCGGATAATAAGGATCTCTATTTTGATATCTGGGGAACCCAGGGCGAAAACCTGTATCTGGAAAAACGCAGCGGTGGAAGAGAACAGAACTTCTACATGAATTGCAACAACGGTTTCTGGCGTCTTCGCGGATGCTACGGAAATTATACCATCTGCAGCTCGACCAGGGATGTATATCAGGATTTCGTGGGATTTGACAACCAGAAGCTGACCATTGAGACAAATGATGACGGAACCGTAAGTTTTAAGAATAAGGATGGATTATATCTTGATCTGATCAAGGGTGCGGTGCTGCATTCTCATTTGAAGTTTGCGCCGAAGTCGGACAGTAGCACGCAGAAGTTTGTGATTCACTATAATTAACAATGTCTGGCTGATGCCTTGTAGACAAAGGGAGGAATGAGTATATGAAGAATATGATAAGAAAGCGATTTTTACGAACCACAATCTGTCTGATGCTGGTGCTTGCGATGCTCGTGACCATTCTGCCGGAGAATGCGCAGGCGGCGACATCGACACCGGGATTTACTTTGGATCTGACGGATCTGGCATCGCCTATGCCGCTTGCCGCATACGGAAAGGCTACTGCAGGGGCTCGTTTTATGGCTGCAAGTAAAATAAGCATTCCGGAGGGGACAACGATCTATGTTGCGGATGACAGGTTTACCTGTTCGAGCATGCATATTTACAGAGTGTTCTATAATGGAAGAGCGTTTAACATGGACAGTAAATATGTTGCGGATCTGAAAGATACAGCAGCGCCGGATCATTATAGCAGTCAAGATCGTGAGAAAGCGGAGGGATCCGCCGTAGTAGGAAACATCACAGATCCCAATCATTATTTCTATATCTATGCTAAGCCGTCCGCAAAGATACAGAATTGCCGTGGTGCCGTTGCGGCGGGAGAGACGATCGAAATCTTTAAGGAAAAATACAACTCGAAATGGGCAAAAATTTTATGGAATACACCAAACGGTCACAATATATTTGGATATATTCAAAGAAAGTATATCAACTCCGCCGATTCCTATCTGGCCGGTGCAAACCGTTCACACCAGCAGGCTATAAAATTGGCGAAAAAAGAGAAACTTACTTATAGCGGAATCCTAAAAAACTATTCAGAGGATTTAACGAAGGCAGAATTCTGCAGACTCGCAGTGAACTGGTATAAGGCAACCGGTCATAAGCTGCCAAAACAGAGCAAGAAGTCTCCGTATACCGATACGAAGGATCCATATGTGATCATGGCGCATCAGCTTGGGATCATAAAAAGTACTTCAAACAAGAAGTTCTATCCGAAGAAAGAACTGTCGATCGATTCATTTAATTCGCAAATGAAAAAACTTGTGCAGATTGCAGGCGAACCTGCAAGTGTAGGCATAGCCGGAATGACAAATGATGTAAGACGTGACGTGGCAATCCATGCATTTCATCGTGCATACGCGTTGACCAAGAAGACAGATTATCTGGACATTGGCGTACATTATATAATTTCACCGGCAGATAATCCGAATGTTTGTCTGGGCGTCTGGGGAACCACCGGACAGTTAAGCGGAACAGAGATAGGATTATGCGATAAAAAAGACGATCAGAAGCAGGTATTCTATCTGTATCAGTCCAACGGATTTAACATTCTCTATAACAACAATTCCCACAAAAGACTGACCGGAACAACGAGGAAGGTGTACCAGGATGTCAACGGATATGAATGCCAGAAGATCACGTTCGAATATAATGATGACGGAACAGTCTGCATCAGAAACGGAGAGGGCCTGTATCTGGATATCCAGGGAGGACAGGCAGTAAACGGTGCGCATTTGATCTATGCACCAAAGTCCGGTAGCAGTACGCAGAACTTTGTATTTGATCCAACAGTGGCAAAATATAATTAAGAGAGGGAGAAATATGAGAGAAAAGAATAAAAAGCGATCTTTACGAACCACAATCTGTCTGATGCTGGTGCTTGCGATGCTCGTGACCATCCTGCCGGAGAACGTGCAGGCGGCAGTGTATACGCCGGGACTCACGACGGACTTTGCGCAGCTGGAGCCAATAGCGTCGTTGCAGACCTATGGAAAGGTAGGACCGGGTGGAGCGGAGATTTTGAATACCGTGCTGACCATCCCGGAGGGAGAGGTTGTTTATCTGATGTATGAAAGAAACACCTGTAACGGTATGTATATTTACAGCGTGTTCTGGAAAGGAAGAATGTGGCAGGTCAATGCCAAGGATATCGTAGATCTGAAAGCTACGAAATTTAATTCGGCATATATAAGAAAGTGGGCCAGAGAGGCGAAGACGGGCAAAGAGGTGAAAGCCAAAAAGACCGTTTTGGCAGGCAAGATCACAGAGCCGTTGAAATACTATTATGTCTATGCCAGTCCCAAGGTAACAGACGGGAACGTGATCGGTGTATGTGCAGCAGGCGGAGCGGTAGATATCATAAAGGAAAACTACAACGCGAAGTGGGCGGAGATTTTGTTCGGTCAATGTGTCGGATATGTCCAGAGAGCTTACCTCAATCATGCCGATGCCTATCTGAGCGGTGCAACAAGAAACACGCAGGCATCCATCAAACAGGCAAAGAAACTGGGGCTGGCACAAGGCATTATAAAACCCGGTGCCTATGACAGTTGGATAAAGAAAAAAGATTTCTGCAGGCTTGCCGTGAACTGGTACAAGGCAACCGGCCATAAGCTGCCGAAACAGAGTAAGAAATCGCCGTTTACCGATACAAAGGATCCGTATGTCATCATGGCATATCAGCTGGGGATCGTGAAGAGCACTAAAAATAAGAAGTTCAAACCGAACGAAGAACTGCTGGGTGATCAGTTTGATACTCTGGTCAAACGACTGCTGCGCGTTGCGGGGGCACCGTCGGAGATCTTCGGTGTCTTGAATGCACATACGTTAGACTCATATTCCAGCGCCGGCATTACAAGAGAGTGTGCGCTGGTTGGATTTTACAATGCCTACCGGATGCTTCAAAAGACGGATTATCTGGTGAATGATTTCTATGACCCTGATTATTCGATCGCATACACCATTTCTCCGGCAGACAATCCGAAGCTCTGTCTGGATGTCTATGGCAAAAGCACGGATCGGGGGGCTCCGATCGGACTGTGGGAAAAGAATGATGACAAAAATCAGCAGTTCCGCATAAAGGAAATCCACGGCTTCACGCTGATTTACAATATAAATTCAGGAAAAGCGCTGACTGGAACGGACAATGGGGTCTATCAGGAGGCCATCGGATATGACTGTCAGAAGCTGAGTTTTAAATATAATTCTGATGGAACCGTCAGCATCATCAATGGAAACGGATTGTATCTGGACGTCAAAGGTGGTGTTGCGAAGAGCGGCGGAGAGCTGATCTGGGCGCAACAGTCAGGCAGCAGTTCTCAGAAATTTGTATTCAATGTAGTCAAGTAGCATATAACACAAAGTGCTTCGCGGAAAGATACCGCGGAGCACTTTTGACGTTATCATGCAGATGCTGATGGTATCAAACTTGCATATCTGAAATTTGTGTGGCATAATCGAAAAGATAGCAACGATGAGTGATTCTGTGAGCCTTTTTGACCGAAGGCGTGCGGAAATAAAGAATACATAGGAAGAAAGAGGCGATAAAATGTATCAGGAAATTTCACAATTACTGATGTATGGAGACTTGGATGAGGATTGTATCCTCTATCAGATGGGAGAGATTTTCGGAAAATACGAGACGGGCGAGTACAACAAGACCGGTCTCGTCAGAGATATCAATGTGCAGGTGAAGCGTATCCTTAAAGTGGCAACCGATTACGGATTTGATGACAATCTGTGGCACAATTACCTGACTTTCTTTTTGATGATGAGCGAGAATCCGTTCAGCATGACCTGTGAGAAGGTCGGCGCGAGCGAGGGTAGCGTGAATGCGCTGGTACAGAATGATTTCCGCATTTTCAAGGAACTGTTTGATTATGATTTCGGACCGATCGAGAAGGATCTCGGAATCAGCTGCTTCAGTCAGATTTCCGATTATAAAGCGATCCACAAGAAGGATCTCATGTACAATAAGAATGTGAGCGAGAAGGTGCGCGCGCTCAGCAAGACGCTGGAAGCGGCGAAGGACGAGAAGGAATTCTTCGACGGTATCACTGGCTTCTACAAAGATTACGGTGTGGGCATGTTCGGACTCAATAAGGCATTCCGTATCGATGAGAAACCGGAGGGCGGCATCGAGTTCCGCGCGATCAACAACATGGATACCGTTATGCTCGATGATCTTGTCGGATATGAGATTCAGAAGAAGAAACTTGTGGACAACACAGAGGCGTTTGTGCAGGGCAAGAAAGCCAACAACGTATTGCTTTTTGGTGATAGCGGAACCGGTAAGTCGACGAGTATTAAGGCAATCGTCAACCAGTATTACAAAGACGGTCTGCGCATGATCGAGATCTACAAGCATCAGTTCAAATACCTGTCCACGATCATCGCCGACATAAAGAACCGTAACTATAAGTTCATTATTTATATGGATGATCTTTCATTCGAGGAATTTGAGATCGAGTACAAGTTTTTAAAGGCTGTTATCGAGGGCGGCGTGGAGACAAAGCCTGAGAATATCTTAATCTATGCGACATCGAACCGCAGACATCTCATCAAGGAGAGCTGGAATGACCGCAACGATCAGGATAATTCCAACGATCGTCACCATTCTGATACGGTTGAGGAGAAACTTTCTCTGGTTAATCGTTTCGGTGTCACGATCAATTACTCAAAGCCAACGCAGAAGGAATACTTCGACATTGTCGTCAATCTGGCAAGACGCGCCGGCGTGACATTGGACGACGAGAAGTTGAAGGCAGAGGCGAACAAGTGGGAGCTTTCCCACGGAGGAATCTCCGGACGTACGGCGGAGCAGTTCGTCAACTATCTTGCATCGCAGCCGGAGGCATTCCAATAAATATTTGAATTCCTGTTACGTTTGCAATGTGCGATAGGTCGGAAGTTACTTTTATGGCACATTCGGATGGATTGGAAACAGTGGAAACAAGGAGAAATCATGTTATATCAGATTAGTCATGGCGCCGTCGCATTTGCGGACGACGTCATCCTGCACGATATCAATTTTGAAATAAGAAATACGGAGAAGATCGCTGTGGTCGGCCGTAACGGATGCGGCAAGACCACGCTCCTCAAGCTGATCAACGGAGAGGTGGATCTGGAAAAAGGCGAGAGTGATACGGATGTCTTTATCGCGAAAGCAGGCAATCCGCAGATCGGTTATCTGCGCCAGATCGCTTTCGACGATCCTTCCATCACGCTCGAGCAGGAAGTGCGAAAAGTCTTTGCACCGATGGAGCAGCGCAAGCGCGAACTCGAAGAGGCAGCAGCGGCACTTGAGACGGATTATTCCGAGGAGCAGGTGGCGCGCTACACGGCGATGGAAGAGAAGTTCAAAGAGGACGGCGGTTATTACTTTGAGAAGGAATACGATGTCCTGATCCGCAAGTTCGGATTCTCGGAGGAGGAGCGAAAGAAGCCTCTCTCGGAGTTCTCCGGAGGACAGCAGACGAAGATCGCTTTTATCAAGCTGCTTTTGAGTAAGCCGGACATCCTGCTTCTCGACGAGCCGACGAACCACCTTGATATCACAACGATCGAGTGGCTTGAGAGTTATCTCAAGAGTTATCCGAAGGCTGTCGTTGTTGTATCCCATGACCGAATGTTCCTCGACAATATCGTTGATGTGGTCTATGAGATTGAGTATGGTACGGCGACCCGCTATCCGGGCAATTATACGAACTTCATGGAGCGCAAGAAGGAGAATTACCGCAAGCTCATGAAGGATTACACTGCGCAGCAGAAGGAGATCGCGCGCCTGCAGCGTATGGTCGACCGCTTCAAGAATAAGCCGACGAAAGTGTCGATGGCACATTCCAAGGAGAAAGCGATCGAGCATATGGTGAAGATCGAGGCACCGGACCGCTTTGACACGAAGACGTTTCATGCGAATTTTCAGCCGCAGACCGAGACCGGAAACGATGTCTTAATGGTATCGAATCTTGCGATCGGATACGATCATGCGCTTTCTACGGTCAGTTTTGATCTGAAAAAAGGCGAAAAACTCGGTATCCTTGGAGGCAACGGCTTAGGAAAATCGACGTTGCTTAAGACTTTGGTGAACCGTCTTCCGGCATTGTCCGGCGAGTACCGGTTCGGCACGAATGTGCAGATCGGATATTTTGACCAGCAGATGGCGATGTATTCCAGCAATAAGACGGTACTTGATGATTACTGGGATGAGTTCCCGAATCTGACAGAGACGGAAGTTCGAAATTCGCTGGGCGCGTTCCTGTTCAGCGGGGATGATGTCTTTAAGAACATCGATATGCTCTCCGGAGGCGAGAAGGTGCGTCTTGCACTCTGTAAGATTTTAAAGAGACGCCCGAATGTGCTCGTGCTCGATGAGCCGACGAACCATATGGATATCGTCGGAAAAGAGACACTTGAGAGTATGCTTAAGGATTTCACCGGAACACTGATCTTCGTATCGCATGACCGTTATTTTGTGAAAAAGGTTGCGGATCGCCTGCTGGTATTCGAGGATGGAACAACGCACCTCTACCAGTTCGGTTATGAAGAATATCAGGAGAAACTGGATCGTGAGGTGGAAGCGGACAACGGATATAAGAAGTCTCCTGTGGCACTTGGCGGAGCAATCAGCCAGAACGGAGGCAATGCGAAGAATGCACAGGCAGCCGGTGAGACAACCGGGAAGAAGGCTTATTACAATCCGGGTAAGGAACGCTCGAAGCTGGAGAAGAAAGTGAAGAAGGCGGAAGAGGAGCTTGAAGTTAAGGAAGCAAAGCTTGAGGAACTGAAAGCGGAGTTGCTTAAGCCGGAGTATCAGTCCAGCTATTCCAAACTGACGGAGATCCAGAATGAGATCGATGCCATGGAAGAGGAAATCATGGAAGACATGGAGAATTGGGAGGCGCTCTCGCAGGAACTTGAGGCGCTTGAGGCATAGTTAAATATGGCACATCGATAAAAATAGCTCCGGGAAGCCACCGGAGCTATTTTCATAGATGCACCATTGTCGAATTATGAAGCCTATATTTTGTGAATTTTATGAGAAAAATATAAAATGTGCATAAATATTTAGAAAACTCGTTGCTTTTTTTGGTACTTATGATATAATGTGTACATGATACAA
>OQVT01002135.1_pt1 | contig 12709 bp, 16 predicted proteins | sample 1691561 | NCBI WGS metagenome assembly OQVT01 (sample SAMN03418260, study PRJEB22391) | human gut metagenome | biome: human-gut; feature: organic feature; material: feces | host: Homo sapiens | place: Tanzania | collected 2013-01 | reverse complement strand
CATGTTTGCGGAATACACAGCAACGCCGTGCATGGAGAAAAACTGGCGAAAGAGTTGAAAACAAAGAACATCCAACCATCGGAGATACCGCTTTGCAGGTGAAGCTGAATGGTTCACCTGATGGCTGCGACCAATGAGGGAGCAGCCAGAAAAAAATCATCCTTCTGCAAGGTGGATGATTTTTTGTTAACTTTTCATAGACATATTAATTAATCTTCAATAACATCAAATGTTACACTTTCCTTTTCTCCATTACTTTCTAAGATGCCTTTGTCGTATTGGTCTCTTGCCATATTCTCAGCCTCTACCTCGTTTGCCGCTTCAACGCTTACTTGAAAAACTATTTTTTCAACGATTTCAACTTGATACTTTTTCATATTATTCCTTTAGTTAATTCTATCCGATAGCCATACAACTACCGGATAGAAACATTAAACATGATACTACTTAGTTCCAATAATCATTTGTTTTACCTCCTCATAACTTTCTTTCGTTATGAATTTGCGCCCCTCAACGTGACGCTTTGTTGTGTGTGAGGCGGCACAGTGTGAAATAGTCAACTTCACGAGAGTAGTTCTTATCGTATAGTGATTTGAAATTGTCAACAATTCTGAAGTCACATTTTATTCCTCTAGGTATCAGCTTTGCTTTTAGATTGAGCAAGAAATCTTTTCTGCCCTTGTCTGTTCCAATGAATAGCAATGAATCCTCTTGCTTGGCTCCTATGCTATGAAGATTATCTGGTATGTTACTGAGTTGGGGATTGTAGAAAGTGGCTCCATATCTAAAGCCATACTTTTTGGCATCTTCTTCCATAAAAGTCCATATTTCCCATCTGTCTGAAAGTAACTTGTATTCCTCAGAGAAGAATGCTGGATTCAGAAGGTATAAGATGAGGCGGCAATCTTTGGAAACTGTCAGCTCTATTTCTTCGCAATAGTGAGCATAGTGGGCATAGGTGTCAAACAGTATGATATTCTTGGCACCTTGACATTCCTTGGTCCAGTCTTTCTTCTCTTTGGTGTTCGAGATGAATCGAGAAAACACTGGGAGTTTCCTGAGAAAGCGCATGGGCTTGGGAAAGAGGTTGGTGCATCCTTAAATGCATTACCTGCGTTTTACCAGGGATTGTTTTTAGCACCCAATGTTACGGCAAATGCATTAAAAGCTGCTATTTTCGCCGCTAATATTTATGAACGCCTGGGATTCCAGGTCGTACCGGACAGCAAGGAATCACGTCATGATATTATTCAGGCAGTTACATTCGGAACTCCGGAAGGGTTAATCGGATTCTGTGAGGGAATCCAAAAGGCAGCACCGGTAGACGGATATGTTACACCGGAACCATGGGATATGCCAGGCTATGACAGTCAGGTAATTATGGCGGCAGGTGCATTCGTTTCCGGTTCTTCGATTGAGCTTAGCGCGGATGGTCCTGTAAAAGAACCGTATGCAGTATATTTTCAGGGCGGACTCACCTGGCAGCACGGTAAATTCGGAATACTGATGAGCCTGCAGCGTCTGGTCGAAAAAGGAGTTATTTTGTTGGATTCTGCAAAACAATAGATTCAAAAAATCAACAAATTTTATATACATAAATTTACAATTGTGTTAATATGAATATTAGTTGTGAATGAAAATTCATACGATACAAATGACTTGAGGTAACCTTATGCGAAAAAATAATTGGGCCTGTTTTTTATTGATTTTAGCAGGAATTGTAATTGGCGGACTGATTGGAAACTTCTTTCCAAATACGTTTTTGAGTTATGGACAAACCTTTGGTTTATCTAACCCGTTAGTCCTTGACCTGGGAATTATCTGTATTACATTTGCGCTGACCATTAAGATAACAGTTGCCAGTATTATTGGAATTATTATTGGGATTGTCGTATACCGGATGATTTAGCTGTTTCCATTTGCTTTGAGAGAAGAATGGAAAGGAACATTCATTGATACAAAACCATATCGCAAAGAGTGAACTCCCCTATGAAAGATTTCTGCAATTCGGAGCAACTTCACTGTCAGACGCAGAACTGCTTGCAATTATAATCCGGACCGGAACTGCAAACACATCCGCATTATCGATTGCCCGACAGATTTTGGGTTCTCAGGGAGAAAAAGAAGAGGGGCTTAATTTACTTCATCACATTTCCCTGGAGGAATTAAAACGTATTCCCGGAATTGGTGAAATAAAAGCCATAAAGCTTAAATGTATTGCAGAATTATCACGCCGTATGGCAAAACAGCACGCCAAAAAGATGCTGTGCTTTCAAACACCTTCCACAATTGCAGATTACTACATGGAAGAGATGCGGCATGAAGAAACAGAAAAAATATTGTTACTTCTTCTGGATAATAAATTGCAATTATTGGAAGAGTATATGATATCACAAGGGACTGTAAATGCTTCTCTATTATCTACCCGGGAAGTGTTTCGTTATGCCCTGAGGCGCGGTGCATGTAAAATTATTTTGTTACATAATCACCCGAGCGGCAATCCGAGTCCAAGCAGACCGGATATTGAAATTACATCACAGATAAAAGAAGCCGGTGTTTTTATGGAAATACCGCTTGTAGACCATATCATTCTTGGAGATGGCTGTTATATCAGTCTGAAGGAATATGGTTATATATAGAAAGGAGCCTTTTGCTTTGTCAAACAACATTTTCGGAATTGATTTAGGAACAAATAACATTAAAATTTACAATCGTGCAGATGATACCATTCTTGTCGAGAAAAACATGATTGCCATTGAAAACAAGAATACGGTATTTGCATATGGAGATTCCGCTTTTGATATGTACGAAAAAGCCCCCTCCAATATTCATATTTCATATCCGCTTTCCAATGGTGTTATTGCGGATATTCATAATATGGAAAAAATCGTAAAGCTGTTTTTAAACGACCTTACCGGAAACAGTTTAAAAGCTGCCGATTACTATATTGCTGTTCCGACGGACGTCACCGAGGTAGAAAAGCGTGCTTTCTATGATTTGGTTCGTGATGCCAATGTAAAAGCAAGACGAATTATGGTCGTTGAAAAGGCAGTTGCAGACGGTCTTGGACTTGATATTGATGTTAAAAATTCACAGGGTGTATTAATTGTAAATGTCGGCTTTGATACCACAGAAATTTCCATTCTTTCCCTTGGTGGTATTGTTTTAAGCCGTTTGATTAAAGTGGGTGGTCAGAAATTTGATGATGCCATCCGTGCGGCTGTCCGCAGACAGTACAATTTGATTATTGGTGGTAAAACTGCCGAAAATGTAAAAATGAGTCTGTGTGAACTGGAAAAAGAAGGTAAGGGCGCTGTTGTTTACGGAAGAGATATTGTAACAGGTCTTCCTGTTGAACGTGAACTTCCTACCGATATGATTGATGAATCATTAACGGAGCACTTTTACACGATTATTGATAATATTAAAGTGATTTTGGAACGAACACCTCCGGAACTTGCTGCAGATATTTACCGTCATGGAATTTATCTGACAGGTGGTGCTTCCCAGGTAAATCATCTGGCACAGTTAATCCAGAAGGGAACCGGTTTAAAGGTCAATGTTTCAGAGAATCCAATTACCAGCGTAGCACTTGGTTTATCGAAAATCATTAAAGAAGATCATCTGAAATCCGTTGCCTATGCAATTGAAGGAATGAACAAATGAGTCCAATTATAAAGAAAAAAGGAGAAAAGTTTACATTACCCGGTAAATATCTCCTTTTTATTTTAACAATCTTATGTACGGGTTTAATTGTATTATCATTTAATACAAACATATTGAGTGCACCGCTCAGTGCCGTCGGTGGCTTTTTTATCACGCCTCTCCAAAACGGTATCAGCAAAGCAGGGAGCCTGATTAGCAGCAGAACAGAGGAGCTTGTCCAGATTCGTTCTCTTTTGAAGGAAAATGAAGAATTAAAGTCACAAGTGGATGAGCTGACAATGGAAAACATCAAGCTGCAGCAGGACCGTTATGAACTGACGAGTCTACGACAACTTTACGAGCTGGATGAGCAGTATGACGAATACCCTAAAGTGGGAGCACGTATCATTGCCAAAGATTCCGGAAACTGGTTTCATTCCTTTGTGATTGACAAAGGGTATGAAGATGGCCTTGAAGTTGATATGAACATTATGGCAGGAAGTGGACTGGTCGGACGCATCATTGATGTTGGTCCAAACTGGTCAAAAGTCATGTCCATCATTGATGACAATTCCAATGCCAGTGGTATGGTTCTTTCCACATCGGACAACTTAATTGTATGTGGTGACCTGGAATTATATTCCGATGGATTGATTCGTTTCGAAAAACTGATTGACAGTGCTGACCGTGTTGTGGAAGGAGATAAGATTGTTACTTCCAATGTCAGTGATAAGTATTTACCCGGAATTTTAATTGGCTATATTACAAGTATCAACATTGACTCTAATAATTTAACAAAATCAGGATATATTACACCGGCAGTTGACTTCGAACATCTTGAGGAAGTTCTTGTAATCACAACACTAAAGCAGACGGTGGATTAATCCGGGGAGGATTTTTTTGAACGTTAGAAGAACTCTGATTACTATTTTGTTGATTATCATCAGCTTTGTATTACAAACTACATTATTTAAAGGTATTTCCTTTGGAGGTATTGTGCCGAATCTTATGATGGTTCTGACAGCCTCCTTTGGTTTTATGCGGGGAGAAAAAACCGGATTATGGATTGGCTTTTTCTGCGGACTATTATGTGATATCTTTTTTGGCTCCATTATCGGATTAAATGCCCTGCTTTTTATGTATATAGGCTATATCAACGGAAAATTCAATAAGATTTTTTATCCGGATGATATTAAGCTTCCGCTTGCATTAATTCTCGGAAGTGATTTTTTATATGGTATTATGTACTATTTAACTCTGTTTCTTTTGCGCGGAAGATTTCAGTTTACTTACTACCTGGTACATATTATTCTTCCGGAAACCGTTTATACCATTGTTGTAACTTTGCTTTTTTATCCGCTGATTTTATGGATTAACAATCGGTTGGAAGAGCATGAAAAAAGGAGTAATCGGAAATTTGTTTGAGAATTTAAAAGAAAAATTTATTAATATGATTACATCGCGTGTTTTTGTAATGATGCTGCTTATGATAGCAGTTGGAATCGTTATGATACATCGTGTATTCCAATTACAGATTGTCGAAGGCGAACAGTACATTGACTCCTTTCAGATGAAGATAAAAAAGGAGCGTACGATTGCGGGCAGCCGTGGATGTATCTATGACCGCAACGGAAATCTGCTGGCTTACAATGAGCTTGCACATTCGGTTGCCATTGAGGATGTCTATGAAAGCGGCAAAATGAAAAATTACAACCTCAACACCACGATACATACGTTAATCGGCATGATTGAACAAAACGGCGATCATATCATCAGCGATTTCAAAATCACTTTGGACAAAAACAACCATTATATGTTTACCGTCGAAGGTTCACAGCTGAACCGTTTTCTGGCAGATGTATACGGTAAAAGAAATCCGGATGACCTGGAAGAGAAGCAGAGAACAGCAACTGCCCAGCAGGTAGTTGATTATTTGTGCGGATGGAATAAGTTCCGGATTGGAGAGTATACCAAAGAGGATTCCAGTTCCACCTTTGTACCCGGAAATGGTTATACCAAAGATGAAACGCTGAAAATTCTTACGATTCGGTATGATATGAGCAGTAACAATTATCAGAAATACATTGCAACAACCGTTGCTACCGATGTCAGTGAAGAAACGGTTGCGATTGTCATGGAAAACAACAATATTCTGGAAGGCGTTTCCATTGTCGAGGATACGGTACGTAAATATGTCGACAGTGTTTATTTTGCTCAGATTATCGGCTATACCGGAAAGGTATCAAATGAAGAACTGGAGCTTCTTCAGGAAGAGAATTCTTCTTATGATTTAAACGATACCGTCGGAAAACTTGGTATTGAGAAGTCTATGGAAACAAGACTCCAGGGTACCAAAGGCCATGAAACCATTTTCGTAAACAGTGTGGGAAAGGTTACCGAAACCACTGATTATACCGAACCAATTGCCGGTGATGATGTTTATTTAACCATTGACAAAGACCTTCAGATAGCGACCTATAAAATATTGGAGGAAAAGCTTGCCAGTATCTTATATACCAACATTATCAATGCAAAAGATTTTGATGCCTCCAAGGTAAGCAGCAGTAAGATTAAAATTCCGATTTATGATGTCTATTTTGCTTTAATCAATAACAATGTCATTGATATTAACCATTTTTCGGCATCAAATGCCGGCGAAACAGAACGCCTTGTACAGGAACGTTTTCAATCCCACAAAGCCGAAGCTTTCCAAAAACTTCGGGCTGAGCTGACTGAGAATCTGACTCCATATGAACGGCTGGCTCTGGAATATCAGGTATATGAAAGTTATATTGTTGAATTATTATATAACAACGGAATTATACAAAAAGATTTAATTAACCAGGAAGATGAAACTTATCTGGCATGGACCCGGGACGAAACGATTAGTCTGAATGAATATCTGAACTATTGTATTTCCCAGAACTGGGTAGATATTACAAAGCTTCAGTTAAATACACAGTATTCGGAATCTGAAACCGTTTATCTCAGAATCGTGGATTATATTTTTGAACAGCTGGATAACGACCTGGAATACACCAAAAAAGTATATAAATATATGATAAAGGGTGATGTAATTACCGGTACACAAATTTGTAAGCTTTTGTTGGAGCAGGAGCTTATTGATATTGACGATGAAGAAGCACAGAGACTTATGAACGGAAGTATTTCTGCTTACTCCTTTATGATGAACCGGATTCACGATTTAGACATTACGCCTGCACAGCTTGCGTTAGATCCCCATTCTGCATCCATGGTAATTACCGATGTCAATACCGGGGATGTACTGGCACTTGTTTCTTATCCGGGATACGATAACAATAAAATGGCAAACGGTGTAGATGCAGAATACTTTAACCAGTTGTTAAATGACCAGTCGACACCAATGATCAATTACGCAACACGACAAATGACTGCGCCTGGTTCTACATTTAAAATGGTATCCGCGACTGCAGGTCTTATGGAAGGAATTATCAATCCATATACCACCTTCCGTTGTACCGGTTCCTTTGAAAAAATTTCCCCTCCGGCGCGATGCTGGATTTACGGAAAAGGAAGCCATGGTGCCATCAATGTTACACAGGCAATCCGTCATTCCTGTAATATGTTCTTCTATGAATTGGGATATTCGCTCGGAACCGTAGGAGATACGTATTCCAATGATTTAGGTTTGGAAAAACTTGCCAAATATGCCGATATGTACGGATTATCCGAAACATCCGGTATTGAAATTGAAGAATCCACACCAACCGTTTCGACTGAGGATGCTGTTCGTTCCTCCATTGGACAGGGTACGAACAACTATTCAACGGTCGGACTTGCCAGATATGTAACCACCGTTGCAAACAGCGGTACCTGTTATAACCTGACGCTGGTTGATAAAATTACGGATCACAGCGGTATTGTATTGATGGAAAATCATGCAGAAGTACGGAATACGATTTCCATGGATTCTTCTTATTGGAATGCGATTCATCAGGGTATGAGACAGGTAATTGAAAGTAAAAGCTACTACAATGACTTAGGTGTTAATGTTGCCGGAAAAACAGGTACTGCCGAAGAAAATAAGAGCCGGCCAAACCATGCACTTTTTGTTTGTTATGCACCTTATGAGCAGCCTGAAATTGCAATTGCCACAAGAGTTGCATATGGATATACTTCTACCTACGCTGCACAGATTACAAAAGAAGTATTAAAATATTATTTTGAATTAGCAGATGAAGATGAATTAATTACCGGAACCGCATCACAGATGTCCGGCTCCACAGAAGTAACGGATTAACGCATAGAAAGGCTGGAATTATCATTGAATCAATCTTGTTTAATAAAAAGCTTTCCCAACGGTATTGTTCTTTATCTGGAAGAACAGATTCCGTTTCAAGAGTTGTTAATAGATATTGCTGAAAAATTCAGCGAGTCAAGGGCTTTTTTCAAAGATGCCAAAATGGCTCTTTCAATTAAGGGAAGAATCCTTACGGAAGAAGAAGAGCAACAGGTACTAAATACCATCACCCAGAACTCTGATCTTCAGATTCTTTGCCTGGTAGGTGAAGATGATGAAACAAACCAGAAATTTTTGAAAGCACTTGAACAGACGGAAGAGTTAAAAGAGGATGAAGGTGCCGGACAGTTTTATCGTGGAACCTTGAAAAATGGACAAGTTTTGGAAACAAAATCCAGTATTGTCATTCTCGGAGATGTATATCCCGGTTCCGCCGTTATTTCTTCCAGAGATATTATTGTTCTTGGTGGTTTGTTCGGAGAAGCATACGCCGGTGGAAACGGAAATCCGGAACACTTTATTGCCGCATTGGAAATGTCCCCGCAAAAGTTAAAAATCGGGGATTATACCTATCAGAGTAAAGAAAAATCAAAGTGGTCCATAAAGCCAAAAGTACAACCGAAAATTGCATATGTAAAAAACAAAAGCATTCAGATGGAACCAATTACAAAAGAATCGCTGGGAGAGTTAACAATTGGTTAATCTGTTTTCCAGTGGACGATTAATAATTCATTTAAAGGAGAAACTTTATGAGTGAAGTAATTGTCGTCACATCAGGAAAAGGCGGTGTGGGAAAGACCACCACATCTGCAAATGTAGGAACCGGTCTTGCAGCTATGGGAAAACGCGTTGTTCTGATTGATACCGATATCGGATTACGCAATCTGGACGTTGTCATGGGACTGGAAAACCGGATTGTATATAATCTGGTTGATGTCATTGAAGGAAAATGCCGTATGAAGCAGGCACTTATCCGCGACAAACGTCATCCCAGCTTATATTTAATGCCCTCTGCACAGACAAAGGACAAAACAGCCGTCCGTCCGGAGCAGATGGTCAAGTTGGTACAACAGCTAAAAGAGCAATTTGATTACATCATCCTGGACTGCCCGGCAGGAATTGAACAGGGCTTCAAAAATGCGATTGCCGGTGCCGACCGGGCATTGGTTGTCACAACTCCGGAAGTATCTGCAATCCGTGATGCCGACCGGATTGTCGGCTTACTCGAAGCAAATGAATTCGCAAGAATCGACCTTGTCATTAACCGTTTACGCCATGACATGGTACGGCGTGGGGAAATGATGAGCGCCAATGATGTTGTTGATATTCTTGCATTAAATTTAATCGGAATTGTTCCGGATGATGAAAATGTAGTCATTGCAACCAATCAGGGCGAACCTCTTGTTGGAAATGCCACTATGGCAGGCAGAGCTTATCAAAACATCTGTCTGCGTATTGTCGGAAAGGAAGTACCGTTTCTTGATTTTGAGAAAAACATTTCTTTCTGGACAAAAGTAACCGGTATTTTTCATCGAAATTAGGGAGGGAGCTTCATGAGAATAAAGAACATTTTTAAACGAAAAAAATCAAGAGAAATTGCACGTGACCGGTTGAAAATTTTATTGATTTCAGATCGTGTAAACTGCTCGGCAGAAATGATTGAATTAATAAAAAATGACATTACCAAGGTAATATCCAAATACATGAAAATCGACACACGTACGATGGATATCCAGATCACGACAACCGATTGCAAAGGGCGGAACAAAATGCCTGCATTATATGCAAATATACCCATTTTAGATTTACACAAAAGCGATAGAGGATAAGGTCAGAAATGTTTAACCGTTACAAAATCAGACATTACAATTTTAAACTGTTAATTATGGTCATTGCACTTGCTGTCATTGGAATCATTGCAGTCGGAAGTGCAGAAGAGTCTTTGCAGAGCCGTCAGATTGGAGGATTTGTTTTTGGAATCTTTCTGATGCTTTTGTTATCCTTTTTTGACTATTCGGTACTGCTGAATCTGTATTGGGTAATGTATATCGTCAATGTAGCACTGCTTGTTGCCGTTATTTTGCTTGGTGAAGATGCAAAGGGTGCACAGCGCTGGCTGAAAATTGCCGGAATACAGTTTCAGCCTTCCGAACTAGCCAAAATATTAATTATTCTGTTTTTGGCACAATTTATCCAGAAACATTATCAAAAATTCAACACCTTTAAAATTATTTCCCTGTGTTGTGTTTTGTTTGCTGTCCCGGCAGCATTAGTTCTAAACCAGCCGGATTTATCCACGACCATTGTTATATGCCTTGTATTCTGTGTTATTATGTTCGTTTCCGGAATTCACTTTAAGATTATATTGGGATTACTGGCAATTGTAGTTCCGGTGGCTATGATATTTATCTATCTTGTTATGCAGCCGGACCAAAAAATCATTAAAGACTATCAGAAAGATCGTATTATGGCATTTCTGAACAAAGAGGAATCGGTAAACGAAGAAGGATATCAGCAGTATTATTCCGAAATGGCAATCGGTTCGGGACAGCTCTATGGAAAAGGATATAAAAACAATCAGATTAGTTCTGTAAAAAACGCAAACTTTATTGCAGAACAGCAGACAGACTTTATCTTTGCTGTTATCGGGGAAGAATTTGGATTTATTGGTTGTGTAACGGTTATCGCCTTACTTTTACTAATTTCGCTGGAATGCTTTATGATTGCCCATCGAGCGAAGGACATTGCCGGCACCATCATTGCCGCCGGCGTCGGGGCGCAGATTGGACTGCAGGGATTCATTAATATCGGCGTTGTGACCTACCTGCTTCCCAATACAGGTCTGCCACTTCCTTTTGTAAGCTATGGACTGACATCACTTGTCTGTTCGTTCATTGAAATTGGATTTGTTTTAAATGTGGGGTTACAAAGTAAGGAAAAATGATGTATAATATATACAATTATGAGGGTATGTATAATCAGGAGGGGTAAGACATGAACATTGCATTAATTGCGCATGACGCAAAGAAGAAATTGATGCAGAATTTTTGTATTGCATATCGTGGTATTCTAAGCAAAAACGATTTATATGCAACTGGTACAACCGGTCGATTGATAGAGGAAGTTACGAATTTAAACATACATAAATTTCTTGCTGGTCATTTAGGAGGAGAGCAGCAGATTGGTGCGCAAATTGAACACAACCAGATGGATTTGGTCATTTTTCTGCGTGATCCGCTTACTTCCAAAATGCATGAACCGGATGTAAACAACGTAGTTCGCTTATGCGATATGCATAATATTCCGTTAGCAACAAATCTTGCAACTGCAGAGCTGTTGATTAAGTCCTTAGACAGAGGAGATTTAGAGTGGCGTGAAATGTATAAATAGAAAGCACGGCAAACGCATTCTGAGTATGGGAATCCTAATTGGACTGTTGTTTGCTACGGGATGTGGACAAACTTCATATGCATTACCATATACTGCTGATTCAGAAATCAGCAGTTTTCGTATTGACGATTTCAACAGTGAGAAGACGACCGCGGATACCTTTGCCCATGATTTATGTGTCAGTGAAGCAGATTTTCATACCGATCTTGTTGATATGAGTAATTCCTCAAGTGCTGCATTATTTGATATTAATGCTCATGATACGATATATGCCAAGAATATTTATGAAAAACTATATCCGGCAAGTCTTACCAAAGTGCTTACCGCGATTGTGGCAATGAAGAACTGTTCCGGCGATACGGTACTTACTGCATCTGCCAATGTAAGAATCAATGAATCCGGAGCACAATTATGTGGCATCAAAGAAGGCGACCAGATGACCCTTACCCAGGCACTTCATCTGTTACTGATCAACTCTGCAAATGACGCGGCAATTCTGATTGCTGAAGGCGTTGGCGGTACCGTTGAGAACTTTTGTGAAATGATGAATGAAGAGGCCATTTCTTTGGGAGCCACCAATTCCCATTTTGTAAATCCTCATGGGCTTTCAGATGATAACCATTATACGACTGCCTATGATATGTATCTGATTATGAATGAAGCCGTTAAATTTGAAATGTTTAAGGAAATCATTCAGATGGATTCTTATACCACGGTATATCATGATAAGAATGGTGCTGATAAGGAAATCACCGTCGGAAGCACAAATTATTATTTTATCGGAAAAGCAGATGCTCCATCCGGAATTACTGTATTTGGTGGCTAAACCGGAACCAAGAAATAAAAAAGGAGCACCTTTTTTATTTTTGAGTATATCTTTAAAATCTTCTTTATTCATATAATGTATAAAAAATTACATTCCTACTTCTACTAAATTAGCATATCTTTTTATAATACTCAACCAGCTTTTTTGCTTCTTTTCGAATACTATAACCAGCTTTTTCAATTGCAACGATTGCATCCTTAGATCGTAGTTCACGATTCTGCATACAATGACTATTCTCTACAGTATGAACCCAATCCAATATTGGTGCTTGAAGAGAAAGAAAGCGGAGATTACCAGTTTTATCAGCTTCGGCGGTTATCGTATCGGAAACCACACACTGCAGACCATTAGCCTGCTGTTCTACAAGAGTTAATGGCAGTCCTTCATATAGAGATGGCATGATAATAATATCAATGGCATTAAGAAACTCCGACACATTATCAATATTACCAGTAAACGTAACTTTATTTGTAAGTCCCAAACTCTCTACCTTTTGTTCTATCTCCGTACGCATTTGTAAAGGTCATTCCCTTGCTGTCTTCTGTCTTCTCAACATTAAGGGTTCC
>OQVT01002132.1_pt1 | contig 12713 bp, 15 predicted proteins | sample 1691561 | NCBI WGS metagenome assembly OQVT01 (sample SAMN03418260, study PRJEB22391) | human gut metagenome | biome: human-gut; feature: organic feature; material: feces | host: Homo sapiens | place: Tanzania | collected 2013-01 | reverse complement strand
GGTCTTAAAGCGCGGAGCGACGGCCGGCGACCGGGAACGACTGGAGGCGGCGCTGCGATTCGGCGCGGACGCGGTGTATCTCGGCGGGAAGCTGTGTCGAGATATGCAGATCCATATCCGGTACGGCACGGTGCGCCGCCATCAGCACCCCCATATCGCTGATAATGAGGGCGTCAACCCCGATCTCCCGTACCTCGGCAAGGTAGCGGGGCAGCAGGTCTACCTCCCCGTTATTCAACAGGGTGTTGCAGGTCAGGTAAAGGCGTTTGCCGCAGCTATGGGTCAGCTTGACCGCCTCCGCCAGCTCCTCCTGCGTAAAGCTCTCGGGAGCTGCCGCTGACCGAAATAGAAGGGGTGTGCAGCCGTATCCCACAGGAGCTGGAGGTGGAGGTCTTTGTCCACGGGGCGATGTGCGTCAGCTTTTCCGGCAGGTGCCTGCTTTCGCAGTATTTGACCGGACGGGACGCCAACCGCGGTGCCTGCACCCAGCCTTGCCGTTGGAAATATGCCTTAATGGAGGAAAAGCGCCCCAACCAGTTCTATCCGGTGGAGGAGGACGGCGGGTTCAGCTATATCATGAATGGCAAAGACCTGTGCCTAATCGAGCATCTGGATAAGCTGGCAAAGGCAGGGGTACACTCCTTCAAGATCGAGGGACGCGCGAAATCCGCCTACTATACGGCAGTGACGGTGGGGGCTTATCGTGCTGCGACCGACCTGATGTGGCAGGACATGGAACATTACCGTTGCCCGGAATGGCTGCGGGAGGAAGTGACCAAGGTGAGTCACCGCGACTACACCTCCGGATTTCTTTTTGGCGCACCGGAAAACGGGCAGTGCTACGAAAGCGGCGGATGAAGTGGAAGAAAAGATGGCAGAACTCGGCGTGAAAGCCACCCGCAAGGAAGGTTACCGCGAAGGGGACTGGATTCTTCTCGACTTCGGCGATGTGATTGTTCACATTTTCACCGATGAAGAAAGACGCCATTATGATTTCGATACCCTCTGGAAAGAAGCCCCGACGGAAGAATACCACGACGAGGGAGAAACGGAGAAATAAATGGAAGAGTCCAGGATTCCTGCCAGACAGGAAAGCATCTATAAGGAAAACTCCATCGCAGAGCTTCCGGTCGTCCGCGTCTCCGGCTTTGGCGCCTTTCTGGATGGAGGCACGGGAAATTCGAAGGATGACATCCTCCTGCACAAAGGACAGCAGACCCACGAAGTGAAGGAAGGAGAGAGAGTCAAGGTTTTCCTTTACCACGACCCGCATCATCGCCTGACCGCCAGTATGCGCCTGCCGCAGATCGCCATCGGCGGCATCGGATATGCGCAGGTCCTTTTGACGACCCGTTTCGGCGCCTTCGTCGACGTGGGGACGGAGCGAGGCATCTTCCTGCCCTTCTCTCAGATGATAGAGAATGTCACCGAAGGACAGCAGATCTGGGTCAAGCTCTACGAAGACAAGACCGGCCGTCTCGCTGTCACCATGCATGTCGATGAAGAAATGCGCGCCATCGCCCTGCCTTTCCAAGAGGCAAAGCTCGGAGATACAGTGACCGGCACCGTGTATAACGAAACCGGGGAAGGCCTTTTCCTTGTGACAAGAGACCGTCATCTCGCTTTCATCCACAAGACAGAGCTTGCTAGATCCGTGCGCCTTGGGGAAGAAGTGACGGGACGGATTTCCTATATCCGCAGCGACGGCCGTGTGAATCTGGCACTTCGTCCGCAGAAGGAAAAAGCGATGGAAGGGGACATGGCTCTTCTCATCGCCTGCATGGAGCGCCATGGCGGGCTCCTTCCGCTCACAGACAAGAGTGATGCCGATCTCATCAAGAGTACCCTCGGTATCAGCAAGTCTGCTTTCAAAAGAGCCGTGGGACATCTTTTGAAAGAGCGGAAGATCACCATCACGGAAGGGAAGATCCGCTTGAAAGAATAGTGAGACAGTCTGCTTCGCGCCTCTGGTGCATGCATGAAATAGAAAACGCGTCGATGAGTATATCGCTCATCGGCGCGTTTTCATTTTGAGTAGCTGGGGATTAGTAGCTAGGGATTAGGAGTCTCGAGTAACTCGTGACCAGAAGACATCAGACTCTCTCGTATCGTCATTTCGAGCGGAGCGAGAAATCTTTTTCGTTCGCGGTCCGGGGGACGATGCTAGGGAAACGCTGATTGAATCGCAGAGTCAGATTTTATATGGATTTTTTACATAGCTTCGTCATCATCCTTCTTAAATAGCTCGCTATTCGCGTCAGATGATTCCTCGCTCTGTATAAAAATCCAAGAATGAAATCTGGCAACGATTTAATCAGTGTTTCCCTAGGGAAACCTGAGGTCAAGCCCCTTTCGGGCATCGCCCCATATATTCGCGGCGAAGCCGCCACCTTCATCCCTAATCCCTAATCCTTAATCCCTAATCCCCAGTCCCTAGTCACTAGTAACTAGCTACCAGCTACCAGCCTCTACTCATCCCTTTATGTCCGTCGGAATCGCAGCGATCGTCTTCTGATGCGTATAATTCACAAGGCCTGGCGGACCATTCGGGATCTTTTTGACGTAGCGGATGAGCGTATAGTCCACATCCACCTTGCCGGAGTTTTTGCCCTTGCTGTTCCATGCAGCCAGAGCAGCGGCTTTTTCGATGGTCGCGAGGGGGACGGTCATGCCTTCTGTCTCGATGACGACATGCGAGCCGGGGATCTGCCGTGCATGCAGCCACAGATCCGTCTTGGCCGCTTTTTTGAGTGTGAGGAATTCATTCTGGGTATTGTTCTTTCCCATGAGGACGCGGAAGCCGTCGATGGTGAGCGTGGTCAGGAGCGGTTCGTTCTTACGCTTGCGGTTTACAGGTTTCTGTTTCCGGCCGCCGATGCGCTCGATACCAGTATCTTTCAGCTCTTCTTTCAAAGCATCCAGATCTTTTTTTGTTTTGACCTCTGTGGCAAAATACAGCACATCTTCCAAGTAGCCGATTTTTTCACGACATTCATCCAGCTTTTCACGCCCGATGACGAGGCGCGTTTTCATTTTATTGTATTTTTTGAAATAGAGCTGGCTGTTTGCAGTGACAGAAAGAAGCGGATCGACAGGGATCGTTTCTTTCGTGGGGGGATCATTGAAAAGATTCTCGACCGAGAGTGTTTTTCTGCCATTGATCTTTTCATAGGCGTAGATCGCGAGCAGATTGCCCCAGAGCTTGTATTGCTCTGTCTTGGACGTTTCCTTCATTTCCCCTTCGATCTTCTGGATTTTTCGCTCCTCTCTTTTGATGAGGGTGTGGATCTTCTTCTGGTAGTCAGAGAGCTGTGCGGCCATGGTCCCGCCGGAAGATTCAGCTTCCTTTTCGAGCCACGGGACGATGGGGGCTCTTTCGATTTCCTCACCGAGGAAAGGCAGCGCGATCGGACTGACCATCGGCTTTCCCTTTGCGTTCTGGTAGATGTGAAGGGCATCCGAAGCCATGATATCCTCTTTGAGGGACAGCATCGCCGTGAGCAAAGCCTCCTCTTTTCCGTCCGAGAGTGAGGAGAGGGGCTCGCTCGTAGAAATCTGGCTTCGATGCCCCAGCTCGTCGACAAGGAAACGCGAGAAACCATTGAACGTGTGGAAAATCCACTCTTCGATCGTGGCTTCGCCCGTCTTGCTGTAGTCTAAGATGTTCTTCAGTTCCTCTTTGGAAAACTGCATGAAATTCATACGCGCGCTGTTTGTCGGTAGATGGTACGTTTCCCCGGGGACGAGCAGACGGTCGCCCTTCCTGCCGCGCAGACAGGCATCGATGATCGTATCCCCTTCCGTCAGGATCAGATTCGGCGAGGAGGGGAGAAGCTCGGCCCAGAGCGTTTTGGTGACGATCTCTCCGGCGGCCTCAATGCGGTCGAAGGAAAAGGCAAGGATGCGGTCCATGTCGATCTGCCGTACTTCAGAGAGACGGCTTCCTTCCAGATGCTTACGCAGTGTCATGCAGAAGGTCTGTGACGGGGTATACTGGTTTTGCACCTTGCTCTTCGATGTGAGGTATACGACTGGCGGCGTATGGGTATTCGCGATCATATGGACGGGCTTCGCATTCGGGCAGAACAGCTCGATGTCCATGATGCGGTTGTCGATCTGATGGATCTGCCGTACCTGTGCAGGGATGAGGAGCTTTTGCAGCTCTTTGACGAAAAGATATAAAGAGGCACTGTCAATTTGCATGAGGGACTCCTTTGGGGATACACTGAATATATTGTGAAAATGTGAGGGCGGGTTAACCCGTGGGGCGGGGCGTCCTTTGATTCTGAATGAAAGCTCTTCTTGAATGGGGAATGAGGAATGAAGGTGGCGGCTTCGCCGCGAGTATATGGGGCGATGCCCGAAGGTGGTATTTAGTCACCAGTCACCAGTCACCAGTCACTTTTACTCCCTGCTCAAGCGCAAAGCCGATGAAATACTTCTATAAGTATATCACGAAAGTGAAAGCGTGCGGGAAATATGGTAAAATAACAATGATAGTAAGATATTTGATCCGTGTTTCCCTGGATTATCATATAGAAAGGATGAAACTACTATGCACTTTACCAAATGGCATGGCTGCGGCAATGACTATGTATTTGTGAATGGCTTTGAAGAAAATTTTGATGACGTATATCGCAAAATCGTCGCTATCAGTGACCGCCACTTCGGCGTAGGCTCTGATGGCGTGATTTTTCTCTTGCCTTCAGATAAGGCAGATATTCGTATGCGCATGTTCAATAATGACGCTTCGGAAGGCGAGATGTGCGGGAATGGCATCCGTTGTCTGGCGCGCTGGGCGTATGAACTGGGGCTGGTGAAAGAGAAGCGCTTCTCGGTGGAAACAGGAGCAGGCATCCTCTATCCGGAAATTCTCGAGGATGGGAATGTGCGTGTCGATATGGGAAGGCCGCATCTTCTGGCGGAGGAGGTCCCTGTCACAGGTTATGGCAAAGAGCCTGTCATCGCACAGCCGCTCACCAATGAAGCGAATGGCAAGACCTATACCGTCACCTGCGTTTCCATGGGAAATCCGCACTGTGTCATCTTCGTAGACGATATCAAAGACGTCGACCTCACCGGGGAAGGTCCGCATCTGGAAGTCGATGCCCATTTCCCGAAAAAAACGAATACGGAATTTGTAGAGCAGCTGGGCGAGCACCATTTCCGCATGCGCGTGTGGGAAAGAGGCACCGGGATCACCATGGCCTGCGGTACCGGCACCTGTGCGACGGTCGTTGCAGCGATCCTGAATGGCCGTACCAAAGACTATGCGGACGTCGACCTCGACGGCGGCACGCTCCATATCGAATGGGATGGAAATCCGGAGAGCCACGTCTTCATGACCGGGCCGGCTGTCAAAGTCTTTGAGGGAGATTATTTCGGATAAGGAGGATGCGTGACCACGCATCCGATGTAAGGGAAACGCTGATTCCATCGCGGGATCCGTGTTTCCTTTACTATTTCATAAGGAGAACTATGATGAACAGCATGACTGGTTTTGGCCGAGGGATCGGCGAAAGCGAGATCGGCTGCGTGACCGCAGAGATCAAAGCGGTGAACAGCCGGTTTTTGGAAATCAATATCAGAAGTGACCATTTTTCCGGCAGCTTGGAGGAAATCGCCCGTGCAGCGGCCAAGAAAACACTTTCGCGCGGAAAATTGAATATTTTTCTGACTTTTACGCCGGCCGCTTCCGCGAGTGCGACGCATGTCGAAGTGAATGAAGGTCTGCTCTCTGCCTATCTTTCTGTTTTAGCTGATATCAGCGGAAGAAAAGGCGTGAAGAAAGGGAAAGTGCATGTCTCTGACCTGTTCTCTCTGCCGGAACCTTTCCTCACTGTCAGAAAAGAGGATGTGTCAGAGGAAGAGATGGCACCGCTGGTGAAAGCGGCGATGGAGGGGGCGCTTGTCTCGCTCATCGAAATGCGCCAGCGCGAAGGGCATAACCTGAAACTTGACCTGAAGCAGCGTCTGGCATTCCTCCGGGAAAAGCTCGCCTTCCTGCTCTCCCGTCAGGATCTCGCCGCCAAAGCCTATGAAGAGCGCCTGCGCCAGCGTATGGAAAAGATCCTGGAACAGATGAATTTTGAAGTCGATGAAGGCCGTATTCTGGAAGAAGTCGCCCTTTTCTCCGAAAAAACGGACTACACGGAAGAGGTTGTCCGTTTGGCAAGCCATCTGGATCAGTTTGATGCCATGCTCGAGAGCGAAGAGCCCATCGGACGAAAGCTCGATTTCCTTCTGCAGGAAATCAATCGCGAAGCCAATACGACAGCGTCCAAGGCGAGCGATCCGGAAGTCATTGATACCGTTATTCAGGTCAAAACCGAGCTGGAGAAGATCCGCGAGCAGGTACAGAATATTGAGTGATTAGGGATTAGATAAAAAGCAAGAAAAAAGCAGCGAGTAAGTCGCTGCTTTTTTCTTGCTTTTTATCTATTGTTTACCATTTCCGGATTCATATCATGATGCAGGAGACGGAAGCGGGCGAAGTCTTTCCACTCGGTATTCGGCGTGCCGTAGTTGCAGTACGGGTCGATGGAGAGTCCGCCGCGGGGGAGGAATTTGCCCCATACTTCGATATAGCGTGGATGAAGAAGCTCGATGAGGTCATTCATGATGATATTCACGCAGTCCTCATGGAAATCACCGTGATTACGGAAGCTGAAAAGATAGAGTTTCAGGGACTTGCTTTCCACCATGTACTGATCAGGGATATAGGAAATATAAATGGTCGCAAAGTCCGGCTGTCCCGTCTTTGGGCAGAGGCTGGTGAATTCCGGACAGTTGAACTTGATGAAATAGTCACGATCTGCGTGCTTATTGGGGATGCGTTCCAAAAGCTCGGGATTGTAGTCATAGGTGTACTTGGTATTCTGGCTTCCCAGCTGCTTCAGCTGGTCCAAGCCTTCGCGTGTTTCTGTCATAGGTGAAGTCCTTTGCTATAAAAAATAAGGGAAATGAGTATAGATAGTATGTTGGCAGGTTCAGAGGGGGAGGGCGTGGGGCGTGGGGCGTTTCGTCCCTTGATGGTGTATGAAAGCTTTGATTGAATGAGAAATTAGAAATGAGAAATGCGAAATGGTGGTGCGGCGCACAAGAATATAGAAGCGCCGCAAAATTTTGATAGGGCTTCGCGCCGTCGTTATCGGAAGCGATGGCGAGAGATCTCTCTTGCAGAACGGTCGGCTAACTGCTCTATTTCAATGACCGCTTGCTTCTAATCCCTAGCCACTAATCCCTAGCTACTAGTCACTAGTCACCCCCTAATCTCTAATCCCTGATTATACCTGCCCTTTCACAGTTTCCCCGCGGCTTCGACGAGCTCATTTCTATGGTTGCTTCCAGGGAACCACTGGATGCGGAAGGGGAGATGGAATGTCTTTTCGAAGTCTTTGACAAGGGGGGCTGTCGCGTGAGCCGGGACATCGAAATTTTCCCGATCTGTATAGACGCGAAGATCCATCGCAGCCTTGTAGGAGGTACAGATGACACGGGTGATGCAGTGCTCCTGACTTTCATCGAGGCCTTCCGCCATGGCAAGGAAGAGGGAGAGGATGCGGACCTGACGCATCTGTGCGGCTGTCAGGATATGTGCCTGCCCATTCGCTTTGAGGTATTTTCCCGAGTAGCCATGGTGAAAAGCGCAGATCAAAGCGCACATCACCTGTTCGCTGTGTGTCCAGCCGAAGATATGCGCATTCGCTGTCATGTAGCAGCTGTGGCGGGCGTGGCTGTAGTAATTGATCAGATTTCCTATGTCATGCAGGCGGGCTGCCGCGGCGAGAATATCACGCATGCGCGGGTCGAGCTTGTGGACTTTCTGCCACTGGTCGAACATGGCAAGTGCAGTCACGGTGACATACTTGGTGTGGAAGTCATAGGTGATCGGAAGAGTATCGAGATAATTCTGCACCGAGCAGCGGAGCATGTCGTGCTGCTTTTCTCCGTTTTTGTCATAGATGGGGTCATAGTAGTGGAAGAAAAGCCCTTCACGCAGGCCGCAGCCGGAAATCGTGAGATACGATGCCTTCGCTTTCCGCAGGATTTCCTGAATGACGAGCGCGCCTGCGATGATGATGTCGGCACGCTCGGAAGAGAGCCCGTTGATTTTCTGCCGCTCCTCATAGGATTTCCCTGTGATCATGCGGACTTCTTCGAAGACATCTTCGACCGGGAAACGATAGTTGTGGAGCTTCGGCAGCGGATAATTCACTGCGCGCTGGTGGATCTTGGCGAGATTTCGGACAGTACCGCCGATGCCGATGACGGGCAGCGGTTCGCTGGGAAACCACTCGACTTTGGAAAGGACATTCTGGATGAAGCGCTGGATGGTTTCGATTTTATCCTGATTCACATCGCGGGAGGACTGGAACATCTCCGTCAGCGTTACCGCACCGATCGGGATGCTGATCGAATGGATGCGTTTTTTGTCTTTGACAAGGGAGATCTCTACGCTGGCTCCGCCCAGATCGAAGAGGAGGAAATCCTTCTGATCGATGGTGTGGCTGACGCCGGAAAAGCCGAGCGCGGCCTCGGCCTTGCCGCTGATGATCGTCATGGGGATGCCTGTCGACATGCGGACGCGCTTCAGGAAAGAAGCCCCGTTGATGGCATTTCTGACGGCGGCTGTCGCGACAGCGAGTACCTTTTTGATCTTTTGCACTTCGATGATATGGGAGTAAACTGTAAGGCATTGGAGCGCCCGCTGCTGTGCTTCCTCTGTCAGAAGACGGGAGGAGAGCGTCATCCCCTCCGCCAGACGGATAGATTTCTTTTCCTGATAAATCAGTTTGTAAGCGCCGTGTTCTCCGATCTGCATGATGATGAAACGGATAGAGTTCGAGCCTAAGTCAATGATCGCGATGCGTTCCATGGAGTCTCCTTAAAAGAATAAGAAATGGATCAGCGGGGGTCGCGTCCCGCATTTTCACACATTTCGCTCTATGATCTTATTGTTGTTCTTTTCTATTCTACAACATTCGCGAAATGCTGAAAAGGGGCGTGATGGTCGCGAATTTCCGCTCATTGTGATATACTTTTGTAGAAAAGTACTTCTATTATGGTTTGATAGAAGGAGGATAAGGAGGATTATATGAATTCCGACACACTCATCTGGCCCGCCGTTTTTTTAGGCATGTACCTGTTTCTGGAATCGCTGGACTGGGGGCTTTCACTCGCTGCTCCCTTTGTCGCAAGAAATCAGGAAGAGAACAAAGCGGTGCTCTCTCTTTTAAAACCGGGCATCGATCTCAATGAAGTCTGGCTGATTTTTGGATTGTCGCTTGTCGCATCGGCTGTGCCGGCGGCTGCGGGAGGTGCGATGCATGACTCTGTCATGGCCATGCTTTCTGTGGCTGTCGTGGGCGGGGCGCTTCGCATCCTGGCGGCTTTCTTTAAGAATGTTTTCGGAAGTGCGCTGATTCTGAAAGGGATGAGTCTCTATTCCGTTCTGGCTCTCTTCGTGATCGGACTTTCCGGCGGCGCTATGGTGACTGGCGGAAATCTGATGTCCGGGGTGGGGATCGTGCTCTCGCTCTGGCTCATTCTGGCCTGTTTCCAGCTCGCTGCCCTCTACGGTGCGGTGAAGATCGTAAATCCGCTCGGCGAGCGCTGCCGCGCAGCCTTTCTGGTATCGAGCATCCTGCAGCTGGTCTTCTTCCTCTGTATGGCATTCCTGCTGAAAGGGGACATCGCTGATGGCCCGCTTTCTGGTTTCTTCTGGATCGGTCTTGCCGTTTCGTCTGTTTTGAGCATCGCCGCCTTCTTCCTTGCCCGCATGCGCCGCACCATCATCGCACTGGCAGCGCTTTACATTTCGACCTTCTTCTCCGTCAGCCTGTATGCCGCCGGACTTTCATCCAAGCTGCAGGGCGCATCTACGCCGGAACCCATGGTGATGGCCGTCATCACCGGATGGACCGTCGCTGTCCTCCTCTGGCGTCTCTATCGGAAGAGAGTGGACTATGAGTGGAAGGATCATATCTGATTTGTGTTCATGACCGTTGGATATAGCTTGTGGGGCGTGCCGCCCCTTGATGAATGAAAGATATGCCCAAGAAATGAGAAGAGGTGAATCACATGGGTGAATTATATAAGACACAGCATACCATTGATGAAATGCTGGATCGCATGGGAGTGAAGATCGTCCTTGACTCGGAGCATCTTACCGAAGAAGATCGATTCGAGGCAGAAAAACAGGGAGCTTCCGTCGTGCTGAAAAAAGTATCCGATAAAGAGAAAGGGAAAGAGTAACTGACTTACCTTTTTAGACAACAAAAAAGAGGAAATCCGTGATGGATTTCCTCTTTTTGATTGTCCTCAATGACCGATCACATCCAGAATGGCCAGGATGAGCGTGCCGGGGACGCCGAAAATAGCGACCACGATGCCATGCATCGTATTCCATACCATGTGGGTGATGCCGAGCGTATTCAAAAGCCAGAAGAGCACACCGCCCATGATGATATTTCCGATGATTTTTTTTACAAATTTGGCAAAGAGCAGGAATGCCACGACGACCATGAGGACGCTGGCAATGCCGTACCCGCCAAGTCCGCCTAACGATTCAAGCATATATTTTCTCCAGTAAACCTATGGCTGCAGGCAGAAACAGCCGCCTGCGTGTTCATACTTCTTTTCTGTTTTCCACCGCGCCGGCAAGGGTCATGCTGTCAGCGAAGCCGATATCGCCGCCGACAGGGATACCGCGGCCGATGCGGGTGACTTTGATGCCGGACGGCTTGATGAGGCGGGTGAGGTAGAAGGCCGTGGCCTCGCCTTCCGTATCGGGGTCCGTCGCGAGGATGACTTCCTTCACGGTCTCATCCTTCAAGCGTTCCAGAAGCTCTTTGATCTTCAGGTCTTCCGGGCCGATACCATCCAGCGGCGAGAGCGCGCCATGCAGTACGTGATACAGACCGTGATACTCATGACTCTGCTCGAGTGCCATGACATCCTGCGGCTGCTCGACCACAAGGATGACCGAGTGGTCACGTCGCGCATCGCTGCAGATATCACAGGGATCGCTCGTGGAAAGATTGCAGCACACCGAGCAGTAGCAGATCTTGCTTCTGGCTTCTTCGATGGCATGAAGGAAATCGCGGACTTCGCTTTCCGGACGCTCCATCATGAAGTAGGCCAGACGGCGGGCGCTCTTGACGCCGATGCCTGGAAGTTTTCTGAACTGCTCAGCGACCAGCTCGAGTTCCTGATTCATTAGAACATGCCGCCAGGAAGCCCCAGGCCGCCCGTCACTTCGCTCATGCCCTTCTGTACCATTTCATCGGCTTTCTTGCTGGCTTCATTAAAAGCGGTGGTGATGAGGTCTTCGAGCATTTCCGGATCTTCCGGATCGATCGCATCTTTTGCGATTTTCAGGGAAACGACCTGCTTATCTCCATTCAGGGTGAGAGCGATCGCGCCGCCGCCGACAGAGACGTCGACCGTCTGCTGCTTCAGCTCTTCCTGCTTCTTCTGCAGGTCTTCCTGCATTTTACGAGCTTTTTTCAGCATATTCTGCATCTGGGCTTTATTTCCGAACATAATGAGATCCTCCTTTGGGAACCTTACAATAATAATATTGTGCTTTTGAAATAGAAGGGGGGCAGACATGGGAATGAGTAGGGGATGTATAGAAATGATGGTCATCACCGATTCCCGATTCCTAATCCCTAATCCCTAGCTACTAGTCACTAGTCTGTAACCTTTTCATATATATCACAGTCAGGCAGGATTTTCAAGGCTTCTTTCAAAGATGGGTCATCCCGATCGGGAGCCTTGAGGTCTTTTTCCGTTACCAGCTGGTAGCCGTCTGCCGGATCCGCCTTCTTTCTCGGAGATACCGCTCTTACGGGAGGCACCGGCATATTCTCTTCCTTTGCCTGCTTTCCTGCGGCAAGAAGTGCCAGGGCATCCGCCTCTTCCGTGCCGCCCTTCAGGACGACATGAAGGGCGGCGGGAGAACCGATGATTTTTTGAAATGCCTCGGTTGCCATCTTCTGATACGACTTGTTGTTTCCGGCGGATACCAGCCACTGCTGCGGAGAAGAAACGATGGCGCGCTGCGGCGTGAGATAGAGGAGCACACCTTTCTGATAGCAGGTCAGCATATCGATGCGGCAGATGTCACGGAAATAGCTGAGCACCTTCTGCCAAATGGCAGGATAGGTCGCAGGGGCGAGCAGATCGGCAGGGGCCATATTCTCTTCCTTTGGCGCCGCTTCGGTCACCGTGACCTTGGCAGCCATGGGACACGGTGCGCTGAAAGAGGGTCAGATCGTTAACAAGATGCAGGAGCTGTACGACCGTGATCATAAGAAAGAGATGACCAATGAGGAAGTCCTGGCAAGCATTGCGGAGAACAATGCGGCGAATGCACAGGGCGGTGGGAATAAACCCGTCCTCATGAAGTCGAAGAGCGGTATTGTGGTAAAGGGTATCGCAGATCTGTCTGTACGTTTTTCAAAGTGCTGTTCCCCTGTGCCGGGAGATGAGATCGTGGGCTATGTGACCCGTGGAAGAGGTATTTCCATCCATCGTACCGATTGTATCAACATCATTAATCTGCCGGAGTTGGAGCGGGCCAGATTGATCGATGCGGAATGGCAGCCGGAGGAAGCACATGCGGAGAAATATCTCGCAGAGATCAAAATCTATGCAAACAACCTTACATAGAGACAGAGCATTACCTTGCAGACAATGAGCAAACG
>OQVT01002131.1_pt1 | contig 12716 bp, 13 predicted proteins | sample 1691561 | NCBI WGS metagenome assembly OQVT01 (sample SAMN03418260, study PRJEB22391) | human gut metagenome | biome: human-gut; feature: organic feature; material: feces | host: Homo sapiens | place: Tanzania | collected 2013-01 | reverse complement strand
CATCTGTCAAGTAAATTCACCCGACAGGTGAGGGCGTTGGTGGCATTGGCTTCCTGCATCACATCTTTCATCTTGTTCACCGTGGCGAAATAGTGGAAGATGAACTCCTGCTCGATATCGCTCAGCGAGGATTCCTTCTCTTTCCAACTCCCCATGTCCTCCTCTTCCGGTTCAGGATTTCCCCTTCTCAAAGAATCATTCAAGTTCTCCAATATGCAAATCAAATAATCAGAAAGCTCTTCTGTCGATGTGACGGGAGTGAACAGGACACGCAAGAAATCATCTTTATATAGGTTCTTCGCCTCTATGTAAATCCAATTGTTATTTACCATCTCATTCACCAAAGAGGTAGCATCTTCTTGGCAAGCGGCAACAACGTATTGATGGTTCAAGATTGCCAAAACATCCTTGTGGTAATAGGTGGCTTCCCCGTTTGTGTATCTGATGTTCTTCTGTAATTGCAAGATATGCTCCATCAACGAAGCAACCGGGGTTCCGGACAAAGGATATCCCATCGTCACATTGATAGGATGGATTGCCTCCGGGATGGAGTTGAGGACGGGAACCAATAGATGTTCGTCCGGCAGCACGATGGCAGTGCGCAAAGCGGACTCGGCAGTCATGGGAGACTCCTGCATATAGTTCTCCAACAACTGGTAAACGTGTTTGGCTTGTCCGATGGCGGAAGGCACTCCGGCTATTTTGATGGCACTCTTTTCCGCTTCCTCTTCGGGCAGATGGAAAGCGGACGGGAACAAATCAAGGTTGCGTTCGACAAAGTACGAGGCTTTGTTGTCTGGGTCTTTTACGTATCCAGACATATAATCCCAATAGAAATCGGCTTTCCCCGCCTTTTGCAGGGCCAATAGCAGCCTCTCCTCTGATACGGAAAGGGCATTTAATCCCACGAATATAATCTTTTGGAAAGGGAATCCGTCCGGCACTCCTTTTTGTTCGACCGCTTCGGCAACCTCACGGAAAATCATTCCTTCATAGCCGCATCCTTCCTCTGCCAATCGCTCCTTCAACCCGGAATAAAGGGTGTGAAGGATTTCCCAAAGCTCTAAGAAATGCTGTTGGTTGGGAGAGTCGTGTTTCGGATAAAACGACGACCAAAACATACGGATGGCTTGGATTTGTTCTTCCGACAGGAAACTATAATTGTCATCCAACTCTTTCAGGTCGGTCACATTGCGGAACAACTTTCCGGCATCCACCATGTATTTGTCTATGTCGTCAAAATCATTTAAGAGCATGTCTCCCCAATAGAGGAACTCGTCAAAAGATTCAGCCGACCCCGATGCTTTTATGTAAATGTCATAAAGTTTGAACAGGGTGCGGATCCGGTCTGCCGTCTGCCTCTTCCCAAGAAGGGAAAAAAGGTCATTTATGGTTAATATCTTAGGCGAAAAGATAGGCCGGTTGGCAATCTCCGAGAGGTGCTTTTGGAAAAAAAGCCCGGCTCTCCGGTTGGGGAACACGAATGCCAGTTGGCTTATCCCTGTGCCATATTCCCGTAGGAACAAATCTGCTATTTGGTATAAAAAAGGTCTCATCCTGTTGTCTCTTTATGATATGCAGGCAAAGGTAAAGATTATTTTTGTACTTACCCATTCAGCTGTTTTACCTTTACCGCTATCTTTTCCATCAACCATTTGGGGGTGGAAGTCGCTCCGCACACGCCCACCCGCATGACGCTGTCGGGCAAAGGCTCTGTTATCTCTTCGGCTGAAGAGATGAAGCAGCTGTTGGGGTTTGCTTTCCGGCACTCTTCAAACAGCATCTTGCCATTTGAACTTTTCCTGCCTGCCACGAAATAAACCCAGTCATGCTCTGCTGCGAACTTCTTGATGTTGGGCAACCGGTTGGCGACTTGCCTGCAAATGGTGTCATGGTATTGGAAGTTGACACCCGGTGCAATCCGGTTTTCAATGGCGGCAACTACGTTCCGGAATCCATCCAATGATTTGGTTGTTTGGGAGAAGAGGGTAATATCCCGTGTGAAGTCGAGTTTGTCCAAATCTTCCACCGACTCGACCACAATGGCTGTCCCTTCCGTTTGTCCCACCAGTCCATTCACCTCGGCATGGCCTTTTTTCCCGTAAATGACCAATTGCGTGTGGTTCCCTTTTACCTCTTGGAAACAGCGGTGGATCCTTTTCTGTAATTGCAAGACGACGGGGCAGGTGGCATCTACTATCTGGATATGATTTTCTTCGGCTGTCTTGTAAGTGCTGGGTGGTTCGCCATGCGCTCTCAATAGGACTTTGACATCTTTCAGGCGGGCGAATTCGTCGTGCTCGATTGTCCGTAGTCCACTTGCCTCCAAGCGTTCAACTTCCAGACTGTTGTGCACGATATCCCCCAAGCAATACAGCACATCCGTGTTGGCAAGCTCTTTCTCTGCATGGTTGATGGCATTGACCACTCCGAAGCAGAAGCCGGAACCCTTGTCTATTTCTACAATCATATCGCGGTTCATTCCTTTACGCAAGCTTCAAATTTCTCTCTTAACCATGCCTTTTGTTCCGCGCGGCTCATGTTGGAATTGTCCAGCACAATCGCATCATCCGCTTTGCGGAGAGGACTCTCTTCACGGGTAGAGTCGATGAAGTCACGTTTCTTGACATTCTCCAGGACCTCTTCGTAAGAGACCTTTTCACCTTTGGCAAGCAGCTCGTCCACCCTGCGTTGCGCACGTACTTCCGGAGAGGCGGTGACAAACAGCTTTAACTCCGCATGGGGGAATACGACCGTGCCAATGTCCCTTCCGTCCATTACGATGCCTTTTTCTTTCCCCATTGCTTGTTGTTGTGCAACCATCGCTTTCCGTACGAACCCCAAGGATGCGACCAAACTGACCTTGTTGGCGACCTCCATGCCCCGGATTTCTTTTTCCACATCCTCCCCGTTGAGGAAGGTGTCGGATTTGCCTGTCCCGGGATTGGATTGGAAGGTGATGGAAAGTCGGGGCATATCCGCTTCCAAAGCCTTTTCGTTGATGTTGTTCCCTTGGATATAACCCTGTCTCAACGCATACAAAGTCACAGCCCGGTACATTGCGCCCGTATCAATATATACATATCCTATTTCTTGGGCAAGCTCTTTCGCCATGGTGCTTTTGCCGCTTGAGGAGTGACCGTCTATTGCTATTACAATCTTTTTCATAAATAATACAAATTACAATTTGAAACCGGAAAGAGAGGTGGATAAACTGATCATGAACGACAATGCCGACGGATGGTATTTGGCAACGGACGCACTGACATCAAACATTTTGACGTGCAGCCCGGCTCCGGCGGAAAAACCAGCCAAAGCGTTCGCCCCGTCCAACTTCATGTCCATCGCCCTTTTAGGATTGTAGCCTACGCCAATCCATAGGTTCTCCGAGGGAAGCCAATCCACACCGATAACCAAATGTTTCAGGAATGTCTTTCCGAAACTATCCCCTTTATACTCTTTGTCGGATTCGTCTATATAGTTTAATTTCCATTTGTTGAGGTACATTGCCGTCAATGAGAAACGGATGGGGGCGTGTGCCATCTGTTTGGATATGCCCAATTGGATATCCCAAGGCATCTTCTGCCGCTCATCGTAGTACGATTTGAGCTGGGCACCGATATTCTTGAAGGCAAACCCGAATGACAATTTCTTGTCTGCGTCATAGTAACTTAATCCTGCGTCCACGCCCAATCCCATGGAATGGTATTCAGCCATGGAGGAATATAAGAATTTCAAGGAGAGGCCGCCACGCCATTTCTCGCTCAAGTCATAAGAGAAGAATCCTTGCAAGGCTATGTCCTTGGCGGAGACATCACCGATATACTCGTTCTCTTTGGAATACTCTTTGATTTTGCCATAACTGAAGAAGGTGGCACCGGCTCCCCACGTCCCCCTCTCTTTGAATGCTTTGGTATAGATGGCACTGCCGGCATTGATGTCTGAAATATAGTTCAGGTAATTCAGGTTGACCATGTTGTCCATCTCTCCACCCAACAGGGCGGGGTTATGGAATCCCAATGCAGGGTCAGGCTCGATAATTGAGACATTGTATCCCCCCAACGCATTGGCATGGGAAGAAGAGGGCAACCGTAAAAAACCATACGCTTCATTCCCGATTTGCGCATGCGCAAGATGGGCCAGCAGGCACAGACATATAATGGATAAAATCTTTCTCATATCATTCATTAAACGGGTTCAAAGTTACGCCGAATTTTCACATGACGGGCTATCCTCCGTGCTAAAAAATGGCGTGAGCTATATAAGAAAACGGAAAATAACGAGAAAAAGTATATGGCAGCTTTCTAAAAACAATATCTAATGGGTCGCCAAACATCGTGCGGTGCATTACTTTGCAAACGTCAGCCTTGTCCAGATCCATCTTGGAATCAGTTGCCATGCTCCTACAAGCAGGCGGTAACGCCAGTCGATTGTCGCCACCTCCTTGCCGTGTTCCACCGCTTGCACAATATCTTTTGCCACATCTTTGGCTGATAGTTGCAATGGGTAATTGCTGCCGGCAATCAAGTCGGTGGCGACAAAACCAGGGCGGATATCGGTGATGCGTATGGGCAAATGGCGCATGCGGGTTTGCTGTGACAAACATTCGAGGTAATGCGATTGCATGCGTTTGGTCGAGGAATAGGCAGGGGCGGCACCTAATCCGCGTGTGCGGGCAATGGAGGTGATGCATGCGATTTGTCCCTTCTTCCCGTTTGAGGCAAACCAGTTGTATGCTGCTGTTACCATCCTGACGAACCCCAATGCGTTGGTCTCTATCGTCTTCATCTCTTTGTCCGTGTCAAGCAAGTTGTTCTGCCAGCCGATGCCCGAACTATGGAAGTAGATATCCATGCCGCCAAGTTTGGCTATGAGTTCTTCCAGATGTTCCGGGGCTTCCTTGCGGGTTATGTCAATTTGTTGGATGGCTGCGATACCGGGAGTGGATTGGGCTATTTCCTCCAACCGCTCCATGCGTCGTCCGGCAATGCCGACCGTGTAACCTTTTTGGGCAAACAAACGAGCCACTTCAAGGCCAATGCCGGAAGTTGCTCCGACAACAATTACTTTTTTCCCCATATTGCGAAATTATCCATTACAAAATATGGGTAAAGATACGGATTGTATCCAAACGAAAAAGCAAACTGTTCGTTTTATTTGTATGTTCGACTAAACTTCGATTAAAACCCTCTCCTTCGGCATCTATCAGGCATGGTATTAAAACAGTGTTTTAATGATGATTCATGACAGCCGATTTATCCGGAGTGACAATTCGTTTAATTTGCAAGTTTGTCTAAAACTGATTAAACCCCACCTCTTCGGTATGAATCAGGAAACTGTTGCCATGTATGCCCAACGAGGAATTATCTGAGTACGTTAGAAGAGCATTTAAGGGAGTTTCCAAAAAGGTAGTAAGCTTTTTAGAAAAAGGTAGTAAGCTTTTTGAAAAAAGGTAGTATGCTTTTGTTTATTCCTAAAATTGCTCGGATTATTATGGATAGTCAACGACAACGTTCATCGAAAAGCGATGTCTATTTAAACAGCGTTTAAACGGTGTTAAAACAGTGTTTTAACAACCGTTTTGACGCATCTCCTTCATCCATCCATCTATTTGTTTCTTATTTGCCGATAGAAGAGTGAAGCAGGCATGAGTGCAATACCTTTACTTTTTAAAGACTAAGTAGACAGCTGCTACTAAGAACAAGAAAGCGAGGGCGTGGTTCCATTTGAATGTCTCACTTTTGAAAGCGACGGTGCTGAAAGCTACAAAGACGATCAATGTGATGACTTCTTGGATGACTTTCAATTGGATTAAGCTAAAAGGCCCACCATTTCCCTTGAATCCAATGCGGTTTGCCGGGACTTGGAAGCAATATTCAAAAAAAGCCAACATCCAGCTGAATGCAATGATTCCAATCAGCGGGAGGTGTTCAAACCAACTAAATTGTTGTTTCATCTTCAAATGCCCGTACCAGGCGAAAGTCATAAAAATGTTTGATACAATCAACATTATAATTGTATAAATTCCGTTCATTTTATCTGTTTATTATCAATTATCTTCGGTAAATAATCCGGCTGGATATGGGTCATGCTGCCCCATAAGCTGTAACGTGCATCCGAGTTGATTGCTTCGAGTTGCGCCAGTATCCCTTTCATCTCTTTCCTGCTTGAACCGGACTCATACGGGCAGTTCTTAATCTGTTTCTTGAAGTTCAGGATGCGGGCAACCTCGGCAAGCTCTTTTTCACTTACCAAACATAGCGGGCGGATAATCTCCATGGCGAACTTGCTCATGGTCAGCTTAGGCGGCATTGTCCCGAATGATCCTTGGTGCGTCATGTTCATCAGCAGCGTTTCCAAGATATCGTCTTGATGATGCCCCAAGGCAATCTTGTTGCATTGGTGTTCCTTGGCAATCTCAAACAGGGCTTTCCGCCGGGTCCACGAGCAGAGGAAACAGGGCGATTTACGAGTGTCTGTGGATGCGTCGAACTGGGTTTCATGTAAGATGAAAGGAATGTCGTACCGGGCAGCGCAACTTCGCAAATAGTCTTGGTCGGAATGATAAGGGATATTCTTCATGACAACGTGTGCGACCATCAATTGGAACTTAGGCTTGAATATTTTCGACCTCCGTCCCAAGAACTCAACCAATGCCAAAGAGTCTTTCCCTCCAGACAATCCAATCAATATTTTGTCTCCATCCCCGATTAAGCCATAATCACGGATGGCCTTCCTGATTTTGTCTTCTACTTTGATAAACAGTAGCTCTTCAACCGAATGTTTTGCCATATATTTAAATAATGGCGCAAAGATACGATAAAAACACAATTTTATTTATACCTTTGGAGTTGGATTATTAATAAAAGTATACATGAGACGTTTGGTAAAGAAACTACTTTGTGGTGTGGGCTTTGCTTTGCTATGCAACCAAATGGGGGCACAGAGCTTGGATCAAGCGAAGAAACTGTACAACGAGGGAGAATATGCCGAGGCAAAACCTGCTTTTGAGAAGTTGGTGAAACAGTCCCCCGGCAACGCATCCTATAATTTATGGTATGGTGTTTGTTGTTATGAAACAGGCGATTTGAAAGCCGCGGAAAAATATTTGTCCTCCGCTGTCAAACGGCGTGTCATAGAGGCGTATCGTTACATGGGCGAGCTTTATTACCAGACGTACCGGTTTGCAGAGGCTGTGGAAATGTATGATGATTACATTGATTTGCAAACGAAAAAGAAGCGGGATACGGAAGCAGCAGAGGCACGGCAGGAGGTGATTGAAGGTGCGCAGCGCATGATGGAAAAGGTAGAAGCCGTGCAAGTGATAGACAGCATGGTGGTTGATAAAGATGATTTCCTGTCCGTTTATACGTTGAGCGAAGAGATGGGGACATTGGAATCGTATGCCGAGTTCTTCCAAAACAGGGAGGTACACTCTTCTGTGTACAAGAACCAGAAGGGGAACAAGATATTTTATGCCAAACCGACTGCCGAGAATGGTTATTGCCTCTTCAGCCAGTCGAAATTGATGGATAAGTGGGCGGACGAAAAGCAACTTCCGATGAATATCAACTCAGCGGAGGATGATAATTATCCATTTGTCATGCCGGACGGCGTCACCATCTATTTTGCATCGAAAGGAGAGATGTCGTTGGGAGGATACGACTTGTATGTAACACGGTACAACATGAACTCCGACAGCTATTTGAACCCGGAACAGCTGGGGATGCCATTCAATTCGCCTTTCAACGATTATATGATTGTATATGATGAAGTGAAAGGATTGGGCTGGTTTGTTTCTGATCGGTTCCAGCCCGAAGGGAAAGTGTGCGTCTATCTGTTCATCCCGAACGACGACCACAAGAGGGTCGAGGGGGACGATGTGGAAATGAAACGCAAATGCGCTGCCCTTTTCTCCATCCAAGACACATGGGTATCCGATGCCAATTACAGTGAGCTTGTCCGCTTGTCGCACCAAGAGATCCCTTTTGGGAAGAAAGAGGTGTCCAAAGATTTTGAATTTGTTGTGGCAGACAACATAATTTATTATACATGGAATGAAATAAAATCCCCGGAAACGAAGGATTTGTATAAAAAAGTCGTATCTTTAAAGCGGGAGATTTCGGCATTGGAGGAAAAGCTGGACACGATGCGTTGGGACTATTCCCAAAATGCCAATAAGCGGAACCAGTTGAGGCCGCTTATCCAAGATGCGGAGGAGAAGCTGAACCAATTGGCTGACCGTCCGAAGGAGTTGGAAAAGCTCGCCCGTAATGCGGAAATCAAGTATTTAAAATCGAAAAAATAGAAGGATATGTTTTGGGATTGGGTCATTTTGATATTAGCCATGTTGGTCGCCATCTTCTTGGGGTTGGCGGAACTCTTTTTGTTGCCGGGGATAACCCTTGCCGGACTGGCAGGTCTTTTGTTCGCCGGAGTAGGGCTGTATTATGCCTATGCGATGAGCCTTGCGGTCGGGAACATAACCTTGGTGGTGTCAGTGGCTTTGTTCTTGATAGGAATAGTCGTCTTTATGCGTTCCCGTTCATTGAATCGGATGGCACTGCATACGGATGTCGATTCCCGTTTGGAATCCAGCAAGGACTTGGGCATCCAAGTAGGCGATGAAGGCATGACCCTCTCCCGGTTGGCTCCTATCGGAAAAGCAAGGGTGGGCAGTCAGACGGTGGAAGCACGATCCGATGCCGGTTTCATTGACGAGGACACTCCCGTTGTGGTTGTACAGGTGACAGGATACAATGTGGTGGTTCGTCCTAAAAAGACAGAAATAAAATAACAATTAATAACAGTATGCTATGGTGGACACGACGTTTCCTTTGATGGTTGTTGGAGCATTTATATTATTGCTCGCTATATTTTTCTATTACGTGCCGTTCTTGTTATGGATTTCAGCGAAAGTATCCGGTGTGAACATTTCGTTGATGCAGCTTTTCTTGATGCGAATCCGTAAGGTCCCTCCTTATGTGATTACCCAAGCCATGATTGAGGCACACAAAGCTGGTTTGAAGTCATTGACCCGAGATGAACTTGAAGCACATTATTTGGCGGGAGGGCACGTCGAGAAGGTGGTGCATGCGTTGGTGTCCGCTTCCAAAGCGAATATCGAATTGACATTCCAAATGGCAACGGCAATCGACTTGGCAGGCCGTGATGTGTTTGAAGCTGTCCAGATGTCGGTCAATCCTAAAGTAATCAATACTCCTCCTGTGACAGCTGTTGCCAAGGATGGAATCCAGCTTATCGCCAAAGCAAGGGTCACTGTCCGTGCCAATATCAAGCAGTTGGTAGGTGGAGCGGGAGAAGAGACCGTGTTGGCACGTGTCGGAGAGGGCATTGTCTCCTCTATCGGTTCTTCTGAATCACACAAGTCCGTGCTTGAGAATCCAGACTCCATATCCAAGTTGGTGTTGAGGAAAGGGTTGGATGCGGGAACAGCCTTTGAAATCCTTTCCATTGATATTGCGGATATCGACATAGGTAAGAATATCGGAGCCTATCTGTTGATGGACCAGGCGCAAGCGGATAAGAACATCGCCCAGGCAAAAGCTGAAGAGCGTAGGGCTATGGCTGTGGCATTGGAACAAGAGATGAAGGCCAAAGCGCAGGAAGCACGTGCCAAGGTGATTGAAGCGGAAGCGGAAGTCCCCAAAGCCATGGCGGATGCATTCCGTACAGGCAATTTGGGCGTGATGGATTATTATCGAATGAAAAATATAGAAGCGGATACATCTATGCGTGAAGCAATAGCCAAACCGGTATCAACCAACGCTTCTTCTAAATCTGTGAAAGGGGAGTAGTTTATGAGAGTTATTCCAGAATCAGAACTGATAATCAATTCGGATGGCAGTATATTCCATCTGCATGTCAAGCCGGAACAATTGGCGGACAAAGTGATATTGGTGGGCGATCCTGCCCGAGTGACCATGATTGCCGCCTATTTGGACACCAAAGAGTGTGATATTTCCAGTCGTGAATTCCATACAGTGACGGGAACCTATAAGGGGAAACGCCTCACGATTGTCTCCCATGGAATAGGTACGGATAACATAGACATCGTATTGAACGAGTTGGACGCTTTGGCGAACATAGATTTCAAGACAAGAACCATCAAGCCGGAGAAACGCTGTTTGACATTGGTGCGTGTCGGCACAAGCGGAGGTTTGCAGCCCTATACGCCGATAGGCAGTTTTGTAGCAGCTGAGAAGTCGATAGGATTCGACGGTGTGCTCTATTTCTATAAAGACAACGAGCGTGTCCGTGATTTGCGTTTCGAGGAAGAGCTGTCCCGTCAATTGGAATGGAAGATTCCGAATATCCGTCCTTATGTCGTTTCAGCAAACGCCTCCTTGATTGAGCAAATCTGCGGAGATGATATCCAAAAGGGTGTCACCATCGCCGCCAACGGTTTCTATGGTCCTCAAGGACGAGAGTTGCGTTTGGGTTTGGAAGACCCTCGATTGAACAAGAAGATTGAAGCCTTCGAGTGGGAGAAGTACCGTATCACCAACTTTGAAATGGAAAGCTCTTCCTTGTCCGGATTGGCAGCTTTGATGGGACACCGGGCCATGACCGTTTGTGGAATCATTGCCGGAAGGGTTGCTGAAAATATGAACACTGACTATCAAGAAATCATAAAATCATTGATTGAAAAAGTCTTGGATAGGATTTGATAAAGGAACAAATTGCCCCGGCTGTTTGCATAATTGCACAAAATGGTATATATTTGCGCAATATTAAATGCTAAATAGATGATTAAGGAGAACTTTATTAAGTTGTATGAGGACAGTTTCAAGGAAAATTGGGCGTTGCCAGCATTGTCTGATTACGGAGAAAATAAAACTTTGTCTTTTGGCGAGTTGGCAAGAGAGGTAGCTCGCTTTCATGTCCTTTTTGATGAATGTCGGATTCAACCGGGTGATAAAATAGCCTTAATCGGCAAAGATTGCGTCAATTGGTGCGTTGTTTATATGGCAGTGGTGACTTATGGCGCAGTGATTGTCCCTATTTTGCAGGACTTCAATCCCAACGATGTGCAGCATATCGTGAACCATTCCGAGTCTGTGATGTTGTTCTCTTCGGACAAGGTGTTGAAATCTTTGAAGAGGGAGAAGATGCCGCAAATCAGATCCATTTTTTCTTTGAGCAATTTTGAATGCGTTTATCAGAAAGAGGGCGAAAAAGCAGAAGAGATCCTTCGTTCTTGGGATGATTTGTTTGCGAAGAGATATCCGGAAGGGTTTAGCAAGAAGGATATCCGTTATGCAGACCAAGACAATGACAAGGTGGTTCTGATTAATTATACTTCAGGCACAACCGGTTTCAGCAAAGGCGTGATGCTTACGGGTAACAATTTGGCAGGTAATGTCACTTATGCGAAGACATTGGACTTGTTGTTTAGTGGCGATCGCGAATTGTGCTTCTTGCCATTGGCTCATGCGTATAGCTGTGCCTTTAACCTGCTGGTTCCGATGGCTTTTGGTGTCCATGTCTATCTGTTGGGTAAATTGCCATCTCCTAAAATCCTGCTCAAAGCCTTTGAGGAGGTGAGACCTAATTTGATATTGACCGTTCCTTTGATCTTGGAGAAAATCTATAAAAACATGATTGCCCCGCAGTTGAGCAAGCGAACTGTGAAATTGGCGATGAACATTCCTTTGGTTCGCAACCAAGTCTACACGATGATTCGGAGCAAGCTGGTTGAAGCCTTGGGCGGACAGTTCAGGGAAATCATTGTCGGAGGAGCAGCTATGAACCAAGAGGTGGCTGATTTCCTTTACAAAATTAATTTCCCGTTCACAATCGGTTATGGAATGACGGAATGTGGTCCGTTGATTAGCTATGACAACCATGAGGAGTATGTGTTGACTTCTTGTGGACAAATCTTGAAAGGAATCATGCGTGTCCGCATCGACTCGGATGACCCATATAATAAGGTAGGGGAAATCCAGGTAAGTGGCGAGAACGTCATGAAAGGTTATTACAAGAATGAAGAGGCAACCCGGAACGCATTCACAGAAGACGGTTGGTTGAAGACCGGTGATTTGGGAACGATAGACAAAGATAACCGCATTTATATACGTGGCCGAAACAAAACGATGATTTTGAGTTCCAATGGGCAAAACATCTATCCAGAGGAGATTGAATCCAAACTGAACAATTTCCCATTCGTGTTGGAAAGCATCGTGGTGGAGAGAAACGGCAAATTGGTGGGGCTGGTTTATCCCGATTATGAAGCGATTGCTTCCGTTGGTATTTCATCCAACAACATAGAAGCTGTGATGGAGCAGAACCGCAAGGATTTGAACAAGCTTTTGGCTCCTTATGAGGCGGTTTCCTCTCTGGTTATCCATCCGAAGGAGTTTGAGAAGACTCCGAAGAGGAGCATTAAGAGGTATTTGTATAGTTAACATACCAAAGACGGTGTGTCAGTTTTGCAAACAGCTGCATTGCTTTCGGCATACAACTCTCTGAGGCATTCTTTATTGTTATGATAAGTATCCCATAAAGTGTCATCTAAATCTATAAACAAACACTTGTAACTCATTATCCTACTTCGATTACAAGGTATTTGCTCAAACTCCAAAAAGAGTCCGGGTTATAGTCTGGATGGAATTTCTTAAGAAGAGCGTCTTTCTCATCAGCTGTCAGACGTCTTGGCTCTGTTGCCATACGCTCTGCTCTTGTAGCCTCTACCT
>OQVT01002129.1_pt1 | contig 12720 bp, 11 predicted proteins | sample 1691561 | NCBI WGS metagenome assembly OQVT01 (sample SAMN03418260, study PRJEB22391) | human gut metagenome | biome: human-gut; feature: organic feature; material: feces | host: Homo sapiens | place: Tanzania | collected 2013-01 | reverse complement strand
TGGTGCTGCGCACCAGCCTCATCACCGGCCTGCCCTACGAGGACGAGGCCGCCTTTGAGGAGCTGTGCGACTTCCTGGGGGAGCAGAAGCTCCAGCGGGTGGGGGCCTTTGCCTACTCTCCGGAGGAGGGGACCCCGGCGGCGAAAATGCTCAACCGGGTGGACGCCGACGAGGCCCGGCACCGGGCGGAGCTGGTGATGGAGGTCCAGGCCCAGGTCATGGACCAGTTCAACGACAGCCGCATGGGCGACACCGTGGAGGTGCTGTGCGACTGCTGGGACGGCCAGTCCATGAGCTATGTGGGCCGCAGCTATGCCGAGAGCCCCGGCATCGACGGCAGCATTTACTTCACATCCGACAGCCCCGTGGAGGCGGGGGACTTTGTCCGTGTGCGCATCACCGGCGCCATGGACGGCGAGCTTACCGGTGAACGAACGGAGGAATGAACCATGCCTATGAACACAGCCAACAAACTGACCCTGCTCCGGGTGTTCCTGATCCCGGTGTTTCTGGTGGTGGCCTACTGGGGCTTTCCCGGCAGCCGCTATGTGGCCCTGGCCATCTACATCGTGGCCTGCCTGACGGACCTGCTGGACGGGTACATTGCCCGGCATTATAACCAGGTGTCGGACTTCGGCAAGTTTGCCGATCCCCTGGCGGACAAGTGCCTGGTGATGGCGGCCCTGTGCTGGTTCGTGGAAACCGGCGATATGGTGGGCTGGGTGCTGGCCGCAGTGCTGCTGCGGGAGTTCGCCGTGTCCGGCATGCGGCTCATCGCCGTGGAAAAGGGCCGGGTCATCGCCGCAGGCTGGTCCGGCAAGGTAAAGACCGCCAGCACCATGGTGTGCATCTGCCTGATGCTGTTCGGCATTCCCCACTGGCTGAACCTGGCGTGCCAGGGGGTGATCCTGGTGACCACCGTCTACTCCGGCGTGGAGTATTTCGTGAAAAACTGGGACGTGTTCTCCGAAAAGTGAAAAACAGATTCCCGGGCCCAATGGACCCGGGAATTTTCTGCGCCAAAATTTTACATAGATTTTACTTACCCATTACAACGGATTTGACAAAGGCTCTGTATACTGAGAAGTGTAAAAGAGCGTGTGTCAAAATGTAAAAACGACGAATAGAGGGAGTAACATCTATGGATATTTTCAATGTGCTGACCCTGGTAGGCGGCCTGTGCCTGTTCCTGTTCGGCATGAACCTGATGGGCCAGGCCCTGGAGCGCCGGGCCGGCGGCAAGCTGCGCAGTCTCCTGGATAAGATGACCAGCCGGGTGTTTGTGGGCTTTCTGACGGGCCTGGGCATCACCGCCATCATTCAGAGCTCCTCGGCCACCACAGTGATGGTGGTAGGCTTTGTCAACTCCGGCCTCATGACCCTGCGTCAGGCCATCAACGTCATTATGGGCGCCAATGTGGGCACCACCGTCACCGCCTGGCTGCTGAGCCTGGCGGGCATCGACAGCGGCAGCCTGTGGATCCAGCTGCTGAAGCCCTCCTCCTTCACCCCGGTGCTGGCGCTGGTGGGCATCATCTTCTACATGTTCTGCAAGGACGCCAAAAAGAAGGACACCGGCACCATTCTGCTGGGCTTTGCCACCCTGATGTTCGGCATGGAGACCATGAGCGGCGCAGTGGCGGGGCTGAAGGATGTGCCGGAGTTCACCCAGCTGTTCCTGATGTTCCGCAACCCGGTGCTGGGCGTGCTGGTGGGCGCGGTGCTGACGGGGATTATCCAGTCCTCCTCCGCCTCGGTGGGCATTCTCCAGGCACTGTCTGTCACCGGAAGCGTCAGCTATGCCGCCGCCATCCCGATCATCATGGGTCAGAACATCGGCACCTGCGTCACGGCGCTTATCTCCTCCGTGGGCGCCAACAAAAACGCAAAGCGCACCGCCATGGTGCACTTGAGCTTTAATGTCATCGGCACTGTCGTGTGGCTCACGGTGTTCTGCATCGTAAAGGCGGTGTTCGCTCCGGCGCTCTTCGGCGAGAGCGCAACGATGCTCGGCATTGCAATTGCCCACTCGCTGTTTAACATCCGTAGCTGGCCTGACCGGTCGCCGCCAGCGCCTGCAGGATGCCGACGGAAGCAGAGGACGACTGGATGATGCCCGTGAGAAGCGCACCGGCGGCAACGCCCAGAATGGGGTTGGTGAACATTATAAACAGCTGCCCGAACTCGGGCACATCACGCAGTCCGGCAACGGAGCTCGACATGGTGTCCATGCCGTACATGAGCGTTGCAAAGCCGAGGAGGATGGTGCCGCTGTCCTTTTTGCGGTCGTCCTTTGAGAACATATGCAGGATAACGCCGATGAGTGCCAATATCGGCGTGAATGACGAGGGCTTGAGAAGCTGGATAAACACATTGTGACTGTCGATGCCCGCAAGCGAGAGTATCCATGCCGTGACGGTCGTGCCGATGTTTGCGCCCATGATGACATGAATAGACAAAAGTAAATAAATTCGGTATAATCACGATTTATTCCATGATCGTAGGTCTGTTCCTCTGGATCACCGGTATGGGGTACTGGCCTTTTATCTTTGGTATTGTATTCGGATTTCTGGCGGATCTGATCGCAAAGAGCGGATCCTATAAAAGCAGTAAAAAGGCAATTCTCAGCTGCGGCATAAAGAATACAAAAAGGAGTAAGAAGTGAAGGAGTTGAAGGGTTTCAGACTACCCTTTTTCTCCTTCACCTGACTCCTTTTTTCATATAAATAAGTTCTAACCTTTAAATTTTAACGATTATGGAAGTAAAGACAGTAGGAGTTGCATGCGATCACGCAGGTTTCCCAATGAAACAATTTGTATTGCAGTATTTGGAGAAGAAAGGTTATCCTGTAAAGGATTATGGTACATATAGCGACGAAAGCGTTGACTACCCAGACTTCGGTCATGCACTTGGTGAGGGTATCGAGAGCGGCGAGGTTTATCCTGGTATCGGTATCTGCGGTAGTGGCGAGGGTATCTCCATGACCTTGAACAAGCATCAGGGTGTACGTGCTGGTTTGGCATGGAACAAGGAGATTGCTCACCTCATCCGTCAGCATAATGATGCAAATGTCTTGGTACTTCCAGGCCGTTTCATCGACAACAAGACTGCCGAAGCTATCATGGACGAGTTCTTCTCTGCTTCCTTTGAAGGTGGCCGCCACGAGCGTCGTGTCAAGAAGATTCCTCTTCAGAAGTAAGTCTTGCAACTGATTCTTTAGAAAATGAACAGAAAGAACCTGTAAACCTATAGAAAATGTGCTTATCTCCCCTATTGGGAATAAGCACATTTTTTTGCAATTTTTGCTTGGTCATCTCATGATTTTGATGTACCTTTGCAACGATTAAGACAAATCAACATAATCAACAAAACGACAATGAAAAAAATCATATTTGGAATTGCTCTATTGCTCTCTTCTTCATTGGCAATGGTAGCACAGGAAAACAAGAAAGCCTGCTGTAAGACCCAGTCTTCATGCAGCAAGAATGCGAAAGGTTATTATACCCAGTATTACGGCAACAACCCTCAACTCATCAAGGAGGCAGAGGCATGGGCTGCATCAGGTGTCTGGCAGAATGGTTTTACCAAAGCCCGCCCTCATCACAGCGTCAATCTCGTGGATTTCTATCTCCAGTATCAGAAGAATCCAGAACAGTGGAAAGCTCTCTTCGACTACCTTGCCAAGACCGATTTGCTCAGTATTCCTGGCGGCAAGCACAAGATTCCTGGTTCATCACTCACCATCAGCGTAGAGGACAGCAAGAACGATCCGTTGGAAAAGCGCGGTTCTGAAAGTCACAACCATCACATTGATTTCCAGTATGTCGTCAAGGGCGTGGAGCGTTTCGGCATCATCGACCACTATACCAGTACGCCCAACTGCAAGTACCGTCCTGATGTCATTCATTACGACTACAAGAAGTGCCGTACCAAGTTCTACGACAGCACTCCAGATGAATTTTTCATCTTTTTCCCTCGCGACTGGCACATCGCCAAAGTAGCCAATGATACCGACAATCAAGACATCAGAGTACTTGTCATCAAAGTGGATTATAAAGATTGATTAGCAGAATGAAACAATTGAAAGAAAACAAAGGAATAGAGCGCAGTTTGTTGCTGACGATGGCTGTTATAGCGGGCCTCACAGTAGCAAACTGCTACTATAATCAACCGCTCTTAGAGATGATTCGCCATGACATGGGCGTGAGTCAACATGAGGCTAATCTCATAACCGTTGTCACACAGATAGGCTATGCGCTGGGCTTATGTTTCCTGATTCCTATGGGTGACCTCTACTCGCGTCGCCGCATCATCGTCATCAATATGTCCGTAGCAGCCGTCATGGCCGTTTTCATAGCTTTTTCCCAAAGGGTATGGATTGTTTGGGGTGCCTCTCTCCTGCTGGGAGCCTGCTCAGTCATTCCACAATTCTTCATTCCTATAGCAGGACAATATTCCGAAAAGAAAAATAAAGGCAGAAACATGGGCATTGTCCTGTCGGGACTGCTTACGGGCATTCTTGCCTCCAGAGTGGTCAGCGGTTACGTGGGCGAATGGTTGGGCTGGCGCGAGATGTTTATCATAGCAGCCCTCATCATGATAGTCTGCCTGATTCTCACGCTCAAGATTATGCCGCAGATAGACAGCAACTATGTAGGAACATATAGGGGGCTGATGAAAAGTGTCTTCCACATTGTAGCAAGCAATGCTCGCATACGTCTCTATGCCATCCGTGCAGCTTTCAGTTTTGGTAGTATGATGGCCATCTGGTCTTGTCTCGCCTTTCGCTTGGCACAAGCCCCATTCTTTTCGGGTAGCGAGATGGTGGGCACCTTAGGTATGTGCGGTATAGCTGGAGCATTAGCAGCAAGCGGATTGGGTAAACTTGTGAACCAATGGGGCATTAGAAAGTTAAGCCTTTATGGTGCCTGCCTGCAACTTGTAGCATGGACCACAGCTTATCTCTTTGGCGACACCTATATGGGACTTATTGTGGCTATTATTCTGGTTGACATCGGTTTACAATGTCTGCAACTAAGTAATCAGAGTGGTTGCATTCAGGAAATGCCTGAAGCATCAAACAGGGCCAACACCATTTTCATGACCACCTATTTTATTGGTGGCTCCTTTGGCACATATTGTGCCGGATTAGCCTGGACACATGAAGGCTGGATGGGTGTATGTGCAGTAGGAACAGTCTTGGCAGGCATATCGCTCAGCATCACTATTTGCAGTACAAAGTAAAAGTCCCTCATAAAAGTGTGATATAAGATAACATTACAAAATATCTTAGAAGATTTTTTATTCTTCTACAATCATTTAAAAAGGTGGCGCATCAAATGAGATGCGTCACCTTTATTTTCTTATACGGTTTACCGCCCAAACCAAGGGCAGCCATCGTATGATCCTTGATAATCAACTCGCCTTTCTGCAAACCAGCTATCGCCGACTTGATTTCCTGGAAATCTTTACCCGACACTCCAAAGAGATCCTTGATGATACTGTCAGAAATTGTCTGCTGCTTCATGATGAGCGGATATTGCGCATTGGCATAGAAATCGAAGAACTTACTCTTGTAACTGTCCATGTTTTGAGTGGCAAATATGATGCTCAAGCCCTTGTTTCTACCCACAGCTATCAGATTGCGAAGCGGCTGATTATCAAAGTCCAGCATATAGTGAGCCTCATCAATAATCGTGAAGTGGCGAATCTGTACATAATCCTCATTCACAGCCTGCTTCGGCAACTGCTCATAGATATTATTGAGCTTAGAAATGATGAAATACACGATAGCCCTGGCTATCGGACCATCTTTCGGGAAAGCATCCATCTTCACGATAAAACACTCATCTACCAGATTCACCTTATCTTCAGAAGCAAACAGATGATTGCGAATCAACTGCTTCAAAACCGAAGTGATGCTGTCATCCTTATCCGGATTCTGCATTCTCTGCTGATATTTCATCAGCATCAACTCAAAAGTGATAGGCTTGCCTGCCGTCTGCTTATAAGCCTCAACAATGGCTTCACTCAGTCGATTACTCATGGATGCGCTCACCGTTGCACGATCTACAGCGCAGAGTGCACCAGCCATCTCCGTGGAATAGAGATTGATTTCGTTAATGGTCCTGCCCGTAAAATCCTTGAACGGCGTGAAAGGCAATGGCGCAACCACAGGGTCGAGAATGCAACTTCTATCTACATCGAAGTGAACAAGCCAGTTGGCATTCGACGGGTCAGAGAACTCACCCTTATAATCGAACAAGAGGAAATTGACGGGATAAGGCGTTTCCGTGGAGAGATTACGAAACTGCTGAATCAACACCGCCAACAGATTGGTCTTACCCGAACCCGTGGTACCAGCCACCAGAATCTGTGCATTCGATACCGAACGCCCGTTGATATTCAGTTTCGCTTCCATATCCTCTGCATACTCGCCTATCAGCAACTCCAGGGCAGGAATGCCACTTCCGCCATGTCGCCTGTCGCTTGCAGCAAAGAGGAAAGCATTCAGATTCTCATCTTCCGAAAGATAAGCGATACCCCGATAGATTTCCTTCGCCACAATGCGCCCCACGATACTGGCATTCTGCCAATCCACCTCACAATCTCTATATCTCAACTTCAACAAAGCCGAAAAAAGCGACTTCTTATTGTCCTTGGTAAAGAAACTAGGCATGATGCGCTGAGAAGATTTCGACAATACGATATCTCCCAAACCATCCACACTTCTCTTCTCCGTTAAGCTCAAACTGGCTATCAGGCAGATTCGCATCACCTTATTCAGGGTTAGCATGGCATCCCTTTCCCCTTCCACTTGCCGCGAAAGGTTCAAACGCTTCTCCAGTTTCTCCTTCAAAGGCATGATGGCTTCCACCATACCTTCTGCCTGTCGTATATTCTCTAATGCTACTTCCATATTTATATTGCTCCGTCAATATGAAACATTATTCATTACACATTACTCCAAAATATCCTTCCTCCACGTGGGTGCTCTGACTTTCCACATCTCTTACCAGCGTATAAGAACGGGAGAGGAATGGTTCCAGCTTCATGTAATCCTTATCCTTTCTGATTTCCGAAGTGGTGCAGAGCAGGATGGTTTGCTCGGCAAGTCCCGGGAAGTATTCTTCCATCAGCACATCACGGCTCTCCTCATCCAATACACCCATCACGGTGTCTATCATCACTGGTGGATTATAGTCGCCCAGATTTCGAAGCACCTTCAGCAACACCTGGATAAAGATTTGCTTGGATGCCGCATTCAGTTGGTTGAGCGAGATTTCATTTCCTGCCTTGTGATAGAGACGGATGGTGAAATTCTCCATACTGTCTGATAGCTCCACCTTGGCGATGCAGCCTTTATAGGAAATCAGGAGTTTGTTGAGTTGCTCCTTCATATCCTCCTCAATCTTCTCCTTCTTGCGTTTGAGCAGAGTGTCGGCAACATCCTCAAAGAAAGGTTTCAGTTTCACCAGCATGTCATATTTCACATCAGGTTCCTGCTGTATCTGCACATCAAACTGGTGAATCTTCCGCTCCAGTTTCTCAATGCTCACCTTTCTGTCATCCGCCTCCTTCTTCAAGATTTCGAGTTCACGGCTAGCCTCCTCGTATGCCTTGATGATTTCGGTATTGCCGCTTACCATGCTACGACGGAGCAGAGCTATCTGACTCTGCTGATTATCATAGTTCTCCAACCGCTTTTCCAAATCATAACGACTGTCATTAAGGGCGATAAACTCATTCACAGCATTGGCACCCAGCAGATTCTTAAGCGCATCAAACTCGCTTTCATCCAGGAAAGCATAATCATCCTTGCGCTGCAAAGCTTCCTGCTGACTCTTCAGGTAAGCCACCACATCGTCATCCTCCACGGAATCCGGACAGAGGCACTTTGATTTCAGATAACCAAGAATCTTGGTAGTTACCTCACGCATCTGCTCCAGAGAGAGCACCCCTTCACGTTCCTGCTTCAAGGCTTCTTTCTGTCGGATGATGTCATTCACCTCGTTTGTGATTCCCTGTGCAAGTTTCGGAAAGAACACGTTGATTTCCAAGGTCTCCACCACCTGCTTCAATTGGGCATTATATCGCTTTGACAACTCCTGCGTATCCTTCACGCTGGCCTCCAGATCCTGAATCTTTCGTGCTGTCTCGGCAGAATCCTTGGCACCTTCCTTGGCGGCATCATATTCAGCCTGAATGGAAACCAGATATTTGTACTTATCATCCTGTAGCTTGGTATTCTCCTCCAGCAAAGTCACCAGTTGGTTGCGCTGTTCGCAAAGACCATTATATTCTTCAGCCTCCTTCTGCGCCTCCAGTCTCCTTGCTGCCCACTCCTGCTGCTGATGCTCGGCAGCATTTTTTAATTGCAGATATTTGTTGAATCCCATCACATTCTGGATATTATCCTTGATGATTTGGGCAAAGACATTCTCCTTCAAGAGCTCGCTCGACTGCATGGCATCAAAAAGGAAATACTTGCTGAGTTCCTGCGGCAGGTTTGCCTTGATGATTTTGTTCACCTGCTGCTCGTTGATGGCACGCTGCTGCGGAGGCGTAGCCGTACCATAGGAGAAAGGTGTGCCGTCCATATTGAGCAGCACATTCTCCACAGGCTTGTTGGCAGGATTAAGCTTATAGGTGCGACGCAGCAGATACTGCTGCTTACGTCCGAGCACCATACCTTCGAAAGAGAGTTCAAGCACGATGGTAGGCTCCACCTTTCCCAAGGCACCATTGTTCAGGAGTTCCTGAAAATGCGCCTTGTTCTGAATCTTCAGTCCATAAAGAGCCCCACAGATAGCCTCGAACAGCGTGGTCTTACCACCACCGTTCATACCACCTATCAGGATGATGGGCTGATCGGGGTTCACCGACAAATCCAAGTCAAGACTCAGATAAGTCTTATAGTTCTTGATTTTGATTCTTTTGATAATCATAATCTATTCTTCACTCTTCGTTCTTCATTCTTGGTTCTTTACTTGATCTGAGAAATCGCCTCGGCGATAATCTTCTCAGTATCCTCGTCATTCATTTCTATCTTATCCACCTTGGCTGCATGATATTTGCGCAGGATTTCCTCGCTCATCCAGTCGAAGTCAATCTCATGCTTCTCGCATAGCGTCCTGATCAGGTCGAGGTCTTCCTTCCGGATGCCATAGTGCAAGAATTTGCCATCTAGTCCTTTTGCCATCGTTATTACACCTTATTATATATGTAGCGTTTATGACTTATTTATATTCTTTCGGATAGAAGCTATCCCACTCCACAATGTCTGTAGTGTTCTCTACCTTCATCGGACAGTACTTCCAGTTGTTATTTCTCTCGATGATGATGCCACCCTTCAGATGCTTGTCCTTGTTCTCTTCGCTCGCCATATAGTCGATGAGGGCATTATGCTTTTCCACGGCATCCACATCACTTCCAGCACTCTTGGTATCGAAGAGAAAAATCTGACCATTCTTCATGCGAATCACGAAATCTACATAGAAGAGGGCTTTATGCCCCTCCTTGTTCTCGTAACTGATGGCATAATGCTGCCTGCCGGCATCACCATTCTTATACCACCAGTCAATATACTCCTTGTTGGCTTCCAGGAAAGCTTCGAAACGCTCTTCAGGCTTAGAGGCATTCTTTAATTCTACAAATGGCAGAAGAGCATGATCTCGTACCTCATCCTTGATGTGATGACTTTCTTCCTTATAGAGTCGTTCCACAGGAACCTCCCAGTCATAAGTTTTATAATACTTTGCATTCTGCTGATTCTGCCGTTCCTCAAGAATCTTCTGATAACGATTCAAGGCACGGTCTATCAAATCTGCAAATACCTCCTTATTACCATGATAAAGAATCACCTTCACGGCATCCGTCTCAAAGAGTTCAAACAAGTCTTCCATCAGTTCCTTCAAGGCAAAAGCCAATGTCGTGACACTCACCTTCTCAAACTTCGAACCAATACACTTGGCACAGAAAGCATTGAATGAATTGTTCAATTCCTGCATCGTGCGAACATATCTTGCCTTCTTATCCACATGAGTCTCACCAGTCTCGCCCGTGATACTGACATCCTCTATCAAATCGATACCGATGCTTCTTACTTTAAAGGTAATCTTATCCTCACATGCCTTTCTGTTTTTGGCATAAATGCTCTCTGCAGCCTCAACATCTTCGGAATCTCCTTCATCCACATTGCCCTCCAAGTCATCTATCGTGAAAAGAGACAACTGGCGGTTCTTAACCAGAAGAATATCTTCAAAGACTTTTGCAAGTACCTTCTTGAAATCTGGTCCCAGTCGCTTACGTGCAATGGCAGGACGCTCACAATATTCAGAACGCAGCACCACATTGCATAGATTCTCACGACGAACAGCATGAATATTCGACATATAGTCCATATCATCTTGCACAATTTTGATGATGTCTTTGCTGAGATTGGTATATACATAGCCCCAATTCAGTCGGTCGTCCTCATAGAAATGCTGCTCTGGCATACGAAGGATGCGTCCCACAGTCTGAGCGGTGAAAGTAAAACTCTCTATCTTTCGGAAGATGAGGAGCACAGCGGCACGAGGGCAGTCCCATCCCAGAGCGATGGCCTGCTTGAAAAGCAACACTTCGGTCAGATTATCCGGTTTCTCTATACCATCCAGATTCTCCTTTTCGTTGCTGAGCCATATCGCCAACTTGCCATTGTCAACATTGATATTCTTGATGGTATCCAGATATTGCATCACCTCTTCCTTGATACTTTCATCATCCTTATCCATCTTATCCTTATCATTAGGCAACTGAATAAGCAGCAGAGGATTGATATGAACACCTATCTTGCGATAAGCCTCAGCCAACTCTTCACGTTTCTTCAAGGCAAGGCTCACCAGATGCTGGTTCAAAGAGCCATTCGGATCCGTAAAGTTCAAGGCAGGATTCAATACCACGCCCTGTTTAATCATACCTTCTCTAACAACAGCCTCTCTAGGTATCTTCACATCTAAATCGCCTTTTGTCTCAGGGGTTGCCGAGATACGAAGCTCAACTTTTGGATTGATGTTCTTCAACACCTTCTCTGTCTTGTTGGCGAGTTTGCTGGCAAACATGTGCTCTTCATCGATGATAACGACGATAGGAATATTCTGTTCTTCCCGGGTTCTGCGAGTAAGATCATAGAGCGAAGCACTCTGCTCCGTATCACGTATCATCACGGCATTATCCTTATTGATACTTTCCCAATTGACGAAAAGGATTTCTCCCGGATGGATGTAACCTTCGGCAGAATGGTCGAGGTCGTCATAGATGACCGGATGCAACTCCTGTCCTTCCGTAAAGAAGGATTTCATCTTAAAGTAGCTCTGTTCATGAAGCTTGTTGGGAGCTATCCAAATATATGCCAACTCTTTATAAGGTACATCCGTACGGTCTCTCAACTCTGCATTCAGTCGGAGCAACATTTCTGATGCCATCACCGTCTTACCGGCACCTGTTGGAGCCTTGAATACGAGTGTGTGGCGCATACCCGAATAGGTAAGCAGGTCAATGGTCTTATCTACCAATTCCTTGACTGCTTTCTGCTGATATTGTATCTGTTTCATTCGTCGCCTCCTTCCCTGTTATCTTTGATTTCACTTGCTGCCATTGTATATGTTTGATTTTGAAATAAATCCGATTCTTCGACTGTTCTCGCTTCTGAATCCGTTTCTTCTGCAACATCCTCCAAGAGTTGCGCTTGACGCTTCTTTGGCAAAACTCTGCGATAAGCATTCAATACGGCATCAGGCATGGCACAAAGCGAAACGTAATCTGCCACATCCTCAAACTCATCATCATAAGCATAGCCGTTTGGCGAGAAGACATAGACCATGAGTTTGCCGTTCTCCTTACTTTCGGCATTCTTGAATTCCTGCTTCATCAACTCTACCAGGGCTTGAATAGCCTCAGCACGATAAATCACCAGCATTCGCTTAGTTCCATCATTGCTCTCGAAATAGCGAGCAATCTTGTTGTTGATGTTCTTGCCAGCAAATGGCTTCTCGATATATGTATCGTTGTGGATGCAAAGCATATCTGTAGAGAGTGCCATCAAATTACGCAGATTCTTCGGACTCTTATCACGAGGCACAAACTTTGTCTTGTAATAACGAAGATTATTGCGGGTTAAGCCAGGAACCTTTTCTCCCTTAGGAGTTATATAGCCCTGGATAACTCGACGGTTTCGTTCGTAAGTTACATTCTCACAAATTCCATTCTCGTTATTGGTAACCAAGATACATTGGCGATGTCCGCCATCTTCGGCATTCAATTGCATTGTGGCATGAAGAGTTGTACCAGAACCAGCAAAGAAGTCTAAAATAATTGCCCTTTTATTCCCATGATGGCTTATTACATTAGTTATCAATTCAACAGGCTTCGGATTAGTAAATATATCTTTTTTACCAAACAGAGAAGTTAACAAGTAGCTTCCATCAGCATTTTCTGCTACATCATACAATATACTTCGACTTTTCTTTACCTTGACTTTTTGAGCATTTATATCAAAGTATACTTTCTCATATGGTTTGCCTTTTCTCCATTCTATTAAGTTATTATTTAGAACATTTTCCATTCTTTGTAATCCTATACGCCAACGTCCTGGCTTTCCATCAGGAGCTATTGGAAAATAATCATTTCCTTCCTCATCCTTGTCAAAATATATATTTACTTGCTTTACCGAGTGTTGC
>OQVT01002127.1_pt1 | contig 12722 bp, 14 predicted proteins | sample 1691561 | NCBI WGS metagenome assembly OQVT01 (sample SAMN03418260, study PRJEB22391) | human gut metagenome | biome: human-gut; feature: organic feature; material: feces | host: Homo sapiens | place: Tanzania | collected 2013-01 | reverse complement strand
CAATTTCAAAAAGAGTTTTTGCAAGCGTCGGATAATACTCATTTGTAACGGTATTTATGCTTGCCTTTGTCGTAAGGTAATTTATAGAAGCAATTGCGAGTGATGGCAACTATGTGAGCCGGATTGTTTAAATCGATGTTCTCTTTATTCTCAAACCGGTAGATAACAAAATAGTTTGCCAATTCCGGATTGGTTGCACTTTGTTCAGCTTGCCAATGTAGCAAATAGCCATCGGCAGTCCATTCTGTTTTCAACTTCTTTACCTCTTTGGGGGCACGGTTATGCAAATGCGTATAAGCAGGAATCAGTGCTGGATAACGGTGATAATTCTGCTTTAAACTATCAGCAACGCCCTTATTGTTCCAAAGCACTTCATTTGCAGGCCAGAAGCAATTGCCTGCGATGTGTTTCAATGAACGTTCGTATTGCATCTTCTCTGTCAGCTGGTCAACTTTCATTGTCCTTGCTACATCCTGACCAATGTATAAATGTCCGCCGTTTGCATTGCGGTTCCACCATTTTGCCAAAGTGATATAGTCTGCCTTCGGATGACCGATTTCCCAATAGATTTGTGGAATGTTGTAATCAATCCAGCCCTGTTTTACCCAATAGGTGACATCTGCATAGAGGTCGTCGTAGTTTTGAAGTCCATTGGTGTTGCTGCCGGATCCATCAGGAGTGCTTTTCTTGTTACGGTAAATTCCGAAAGGGCTGATTCCAAAGCGAACCCAAGGCTTGTTCAACATGATTGTCCGTTTGATCTGGCTTACCAACTTGTTCACATTCGCACGTCTCCAGTCGCCTTTCTGTTCGTAAGTGTAACCTTTCGCCAATCCATATTTCTCAAAGCTCTTTTCATCAGGGAAAAATTCCCCGGCAACAGGATAAGGATAGAAATAATCGTCCATGTGGATGGCATCTACATCATAACGAGTGATAATGTCTTTTACCACTTTGCAAATGAATTGGCGGGATTGAGGCAATCCGGGGTCAAATAGAATCTGCTTGTTATAAGTAACAAACCACTCGGGGTGTTGATAGTAGATATGTGAATCCGCCAATTTGGTATTTCCTGCCGTACTGACTCTATAAGGATTCAGCCAAGCATGAAACTCCATATTCCTTTTATGGCACTCTTTGACAAGGAAAGCCATCGGGTCAAAATTCCCTTCCGGAGCACGTCCTTGTTCTCCAGTGAAGAATCGGCTCCAAGGTTCTATTTCTGAACGATAGAAAGCGTCTGCTTCGGGGCGGACTTGGAATATAATGGCGTTGACTCCACAAGATTGCAGAAAGTTCAGCTTCTTCACAAAGCTTTTCCGCATCTCCGCTGGCGACATGGATTTATACTCTCCTTGGAATGCGGTCTGGATCCATGCTCCACGGAACTCTCTTTTGGGATGTTCCCCTTGGGCAACAGGAGCTACAGAAGAGACCTGTTGTTGTGTTTTACAGGATGTTGCTAATACTATGAGTAGAAAGAACAACCATTTGTAATTCATGATTCTCATATACATTAAAAGCTATATAATACTAAGCCTGCGATACCAGCCAAAATAATCATCAAAATTGGATGGATTTTAAACTTATAGGTTAAAATAAATGCTGCGGCAAAAATAACGAAACTCTTATAATCGATGAAATTCTCGCTATTCATTAATAATAAAGCGGCTGCTGCGATTAATCCAACAGTAGCCGGACGAAGTCCCAAGAAAGCAGCTGCTACATATTTATTGTTCTTGAAACGGCTGTAGCTGTATGAAATCAACAATACCAAAAGGAAAGAGGGTAAACAAACAGCAAAGGTCGTTAGGCAAGAACCTAATATCGCTACGTATGGAGGATAACCAGCATTAAGAATGGCAGTATAACCAATGTAAGTGGCACTGTTGATGCCGATTGGTCCAGGTGTCATTTGGGATATGGCGACGATGTCCGTAAACTCTTGCAAAGAAATCCATTGATAACGATCCACCACGTCTGCTTGTATCAAAGAAAGCATGGCATAACCGCCACCGAATCCTAAAATACCGATTTTCAGATAGACGAAAAGAAGCTGAAGCCAAATCATTTGATATTCTTTTTAATTTTCAAACCGTAAATAATTCCACCTGCAATGGCTGCCAAAATAATCCATGCCGGAGAGATTCCGACTTGCCAGATTAACAGAGCTGCTACAACAGGGATGATAAGTTGTTTATAAGTCAACTTGATTGATTTTGCAGTCGTAATACATGGAACGACAATCAAAGCCACGACAGCCGGACGCAGCCCCTTGAATGCCCTTTCAATCCAAATGTTCTCTCGAGCGTGGGTGAAGAAAAGGGCAATGGCTAAGATAATCAGGAAAGAGGGCAAAATGGTTCCCAATGCACAGCACAAAGCTCCTAATCTCTTTTTTAGCCGGAAGCCGACGAAGATGGCTATGTTCACAGCAAAAATACCTGGTAATGATTGGGTCACCGCAAAGATATGGAAGAAAACAAACATTACACTCTTAGACTGATTGGCTCATTCCTTTCATTTCTTTTTTGCGTTTGCCTGGTATCGTTAACGTTCATCATGCTTTCGATGTGGTTGGTTTTAACGATGGTGTTCGTGCAGTTACTATTGTACTATATCTTCGATTTCGAATTTTGTTATGTCTCAATTCCTGTTATAGGACCTGTTATAGGAAAACTTGGGGAAATATTTTGTTGGGATGAATTCCATATAGGACTTTTGCTGTTGATAGTTTTTTTTATAGGGGTTATTATGAAAATACGTTTGGTATGGAAAAATCAGAAAGTAAAATGAATAAAGAGATTCGTCGCTGGAGAACTTTCCGGCAACGGGGTGTGTTTGTAGGTGCGTTTATGCTTGTGCTTACCGTGTTCATTATGGCAGGCACGTCGAGAGCAGACAGGATGGGGCCTGCACCCATAAAGAAGTCAAAGACGCAGAACGATGATGTACGTCGGCAACGCACAGATGGTAACATAGTGTTTTGTGTGCCGAAAGGATTCAGCTGCAAAGACAGTGTGTTTGCGGGTTGCAGGTTGTTTTTGCTTTTAGGCGAATCCGAAACTGAAGTTACGTTAAACAGTGGCTTTGACAGTGATGACTCGCCCGAACACATTAATTCCATCTACAGAGATTTGGGTGGTGAAGAAATGGAAGGATATGAGTCAACTGTCGTTGCAGATGTAACGAAGTCGGACAAGAGGGTCACCAAGTGTATAAGGGTGAGGAAATACACAGGTCAAGGCATTGTCGTGTATTGGAGATTTGCCGTATTGTTTGACAAGGCAACTGGAAAGATGTGTCTTGTCTCGGCATACGACAAGGGGAAAGGTGACTATCTGGAACCCTTGCTTGAGTCGGTGCGCTTCAATCCGTGACGGGTGGATGCAGAGGGCTTTCCCCTTAATGCAAAGATGTAGTTGCGTAATTGTTACGCAAAAGAAGGTTAAATGGATAATTCTTTGTGTATATTTTACGCATGTGTCTTTGCTGCTATGAAAATCCTTCCTATATTTGCATCGGAAATTCTAATGAGCAAAGAATATGAAGAATCTGTTGATGTCAGCTGCTATCGGCGATATAGCCGGCAGCGCATACGAGGGAAGAAGTCGTAGGACCAAGGATTACGACGCAGTGAAGATGTTCTCGTCGAGAGCACGTTTCACGGATGATACGGTATTGACATTTGCCTGTGCGGAGGCTTTTCTGCACGGCTTGGACATGGCGTCAAACCTCTGGATGTGTGGCAACCAGCATATTGACGCTGGGTTCGGCAGTAGGTTCAGACTGTGGCTCGGCGACCATTACCATCTGCCTTATCGCAGCTTCGGCAACGGCAGTGCGATGCGGTGCTCGTCAGCAGGATGGCTGGCACATACGGAGGAGGAGAGTATAGGCTTGCCACGGAGACGGCTATCCCATCACACAACCATCCGGAGGGCATAAAGGGGGCTGTGGTAGCTGCCCGCTGTATCTTCCATCTGAAAAACGGAAAGGACAAAGACTTCATCCGGCAGGAGATACTCGACAAGGAGTATCCCTTCTGGGCAGGAAAGAGCTATGAAGAAATCAAACCCGCCTATTCCTTCGACTCCACTTGCCCGGGGAGCCTCGGTCCGGCAATAATCAGTTTCCTTGCTTCAAAAGATTATGTGGACTGTCTGCGCCTCGCCATATCCCTTGGCGGCGATGCTGACACGCTGGCCTCAATCGCCGGTCCTATGGCATACGCCTTCTATCGGGAAATGCCCGAGCCGCTGGTCTATCAGGCTCTGAAGAAGCTTCCGGAATGGATGCAGAAGACCAACGAGGAGTTCGATGAGAAGTGTGGCATAGAATATAGATAACAATAAAAGGAATTTGGAATATTGTGGAGTGATAGGATAACCTGTTTCCAATGAATAAATTTAAACTGACATACAATATGAAACAACTCAACATCATCCTGGCAGTACTGTTGCTGCTCTGTCTGTTCAAGATGCCTTACGGCTACTATACGCTGATGAGGCTGGCGGCAACGGTCGGGTTCGTCTATATGGCGTACAGGTATTATGAAATGAAGAAGGAGGCACTGGTGTGGACCTTCGGCGCATTGGCCCTGCTGTTCCAGCCGTTGGTAAAGATAGCGTTGGGCAGGGACGTATGGAATATCGTGGATGTCGCTGTGGCGGTCCTGCTGATAGTGCTCACCTTTGCGGTAAATAAAAAGACGATTGAAAAAAACTGATTCAAATATAAACCTATAAATACAGATGAATCGGCATACAACTTGCAGCAAGGTTCTTCATACCTTCAGGTGAGCTATAGTAATCGTCTGCACAAAGAATACTTCCGTTCCATTCCTTTAGCTGCTGTATTGCATTCGCTATCTGCAACAATAGCCCTTTCACTCTGTTACCTGATGGCATAAATCCCCTCCCTGTCTATTTCGTCCAACAAATACGGATTAATATGCTTGTGGAGTCTGATGACATCAACGGAACATTGGAGAAGATCCTCAAGGAAACGTTTCAGTCTGACCACCATGTAGGCTTTGGATTCCATGTCAACACAAACGTCCACATCGCTGCCTTCATGCTGCTCGTTTCTTGATACTGAACCGAAAATGCGCAATGACTTAATGCCGAAGTCACGCTTAAGTTCCTCGGCTTTAGACGATATCAGCAATATGTATTCTTTTGTTGTTTTCATCGAATGGAATATATAACCTGACGCAAAGTTAATTATTTTATGGTAAAAGACAAGGAAAACAATGACAAACTCTATCATTCACCTTGTTTTTATCATATAGAAGCAGAAAACTAAAGCACCAAATCTTTTCGCAGCAATATAAATTATGATTACATTTGCATAAGCTATTGACTGCCGACTAAATTCAATACATTATGTTATACAGCTATATGGAAAAGCCCAAGCCTCCCCTCACTCCAGAGGAGGAGAAAGCGAAGGAGGAGCGTGCAAAAAAGGAACGCCGCAACGAGATTATCCTGACGGCAATAATCCACACCCTGCTGCTGCCCGTTTTGCTGGTGATAGCAATCCTTATGTTTATCTATCTTGGCATAGTGACGGGTTGGGAGAAAATACAGGAATGGAAGGAGAACGGGTGGAAATTCCGGAATAGAGATGCCGAGGAAGAATGGCCGCCACGCCGGAAGCTCGTCTCGCATACAGAGATAGAATGCAGGAACGAGCTGCCTGTGCTGTTCGACAAATACTATGTGGTATATGTGGAGACGGAATACAACGAGCCTCTCAACTCCTTCATCAGAAACAATATAGAATATATCCGCAAGAAATTCTCAGAGAAATACTACCATTTCGTTTATATACCCGAACTGAAAAACATTTCTGACGAAGACCTTGCCTATGCTTTCCCTCTCGACGCAGCATTGATGACCGACGAGATGAGAGACGGCATACGCGGCATCACCACCGAACAGTTCACCCGGATGTTCGCCCCTCTAATCGGTATGGACCTTACCGGCGGCAAGGCGGGGCTGTTGAGCCTTGGCTGTTACAATGGAGACTTTGGATGCGGATTATATGATGACGTCAATTATTCAAAATCCACCTTCTTCTATATGGACCTGCAGACCTGCTGCCCAGATAAAATCAAGGAGGCGTTCGAGGAATATTTCAGGTTCTACTGCGGAGAAAAACATGCCCCGTTCAGTGTGCGCCCAAGGGATGAATACCCTCTCGACAATTGGCAGGAAAATGAACTACACGGAGATCAGAGCGACGCTTCTGACTATTCGTTTTATTACGACCAAAAGAAAATGCAAGATATAGCCGAAGAAATCAGAGAGAGGGTGGAGATGCTGAAGCAGGGAGGATATATCGAACTACTGTTGCATACGCTTGGCGAAGACCTCGTGAAGCAGATAAACGACTCACGGAAGACTGCCACTCCGCTGATGCACATCACAGTGTCTGACGACCTGCGGATATTCATTCCCGAGCTTGACAACCGCGAGGTGAAGATGCCGTCCCTCGCCCGTGCCCTGTATGTGTTCTATCTCCGTCATAAAGAGGGAGTGGAATTCAAGTTCCTCTCAGAGTTCACCGAGGAAATCTTCTCGCTCTACCGTCTCGCCAGCAACCGCCTTGACGATGCCCGGTTGCGTGCCACGGTGGACAGTCTCGTTAATCCCATAGACAACAAGATAAACGAATGTACGAGCAGAATCAAATCGGCGTTCCTCAGAGTTATGGACGAATATGCGGCGCGCAACTACTATCTGCAGATGCGCAACAGAGAATTCCGCAGGGAAGATTCCAAAGACAAGAATCTGTTGAGGCTATACAGAGACTTCGCTAAATACATCTCTCTGCCGCGTAGTCTGGTCAGCTATTCTGCCGCCGTCATGCGGGTGCCCGTAGTCAAGGGTAGCAATACCCAAGAGCGGTGTCTCAGAGAAGAAGAGTTCTGGCGTAGAAATCATAGAATGCGCGATGCTGTCAGTGATGTTGAAAAATTCAATAAAAAGAAATACTTGAGCAGGAAAAAACGCGAGACAGAGAAGCAGCGCCTGCGCCAGAAAGTGGTGGAGGCATCTATGGCTGTGCTCGAAATGGAACCGAAGAATTTCCTCGCCCATTTCAATCTCGGCGATATGTATTGCAATGCCGTAGACTACGAAAAGTCTATCCGCGAGAACACTTTGATTATCGAGCATGATGCCTACACATGGAACGCCTCGTATATCAACCGCGCCCAGGCTTATCTCTACGCTGGAGAATACGACAAGGGTCTTGCCGACATCGACAGCTATTTCAAGTCTCTGCGCCGATGGGAGGAGGCTGATAAGGAAGCGGAGAGAATCAGAAAACTGCTGCTTGCCAAGAAGAAACCGCTCTTGTGAGCCCAAACTGCCAAATGGCCGAGTAGGGAGTGAAGATGTCAAATGAAAAAGTGATACTTTCCTGTAAAGCGTCCAGGAAAGTATCACTAAAAAATCATCGATGCGTCGGAGCATCGCCGCGTTTTGCTTTATCCGCAAAACATCACATTATCCTTCTTATCTAATCACCTTTACTGATTTCTTTGTTCCGTCTGCAAATTTTGTGGTCATGATGTAGATGCCGGTTGAAGGAGACTTCACCTTGCGTCCGCAGAGATCGGTGTATTCCATGCTCTTGGCATTCGCTGCCTCGGTAGCGCTGATGCCGTCGAGTTCTCCGTATCTCACGATGTTTGACCTGTATACCGTTTCACCGTCCTTGTAGAGAGCCTGCACTCCGAAGCTCGTGTAGTCAGACTTGTAGAAATACATAGAGCGCTTGTTGCCATAGCTGAAGATGTCCCATTTGTCGCTGTAGCCGTAAGGCATGTCGGTAATCTCGTCTTCCGGCAGTTTGGTGTATTCGCTCTTGCGGAAAGTGAAGAGGTCGTTGTCGAAGTATATGTTGTAGTATAGTTTGGCAGGGTCGAGGTCGCCGCCGTCGGCAGATGTGCTGCTGAGTGTGAACGCCACGTTGCCATATCCGTATCCGCTGTCGTAGTCCTGGAAGTCCACAATTTCAGGATCGGCAGGAGCCGCAGCCACCGGTTTGAACAATCTCAGGCTCGGAGCGTTGTAGTGGGCGGCAGGGTATATGAATTTCTTGCCGTTGTTTACGAGGAATGTGCCTTCCGCCTTCATGGTGTTGCTCTCCGTGTTGCAGTCGAACACAAGGTCCTTCTCGATATATATACTGTCCACGATGCCGTAGTCGCCGTCCTGCTGCACGTAGCCCGCCGGACTGAAGTATGCGTGGCAGCTGTCGTTATGGTTGATGCCGATGTAGGCTCTGTCGGTGAAAATCGCCTTGCCTCCTTCGAGTCTTCCCTTTATCCATGCGTTGTCCACATCGTCGGTGAAGCTGCCCATATATATGTCGTCGCCCTTTATGGCAACGTCAACGCAGCGGGAGTCAGCCGTTACGTCGTCGGCAGAATATGTCATCAGGTATTTCGTCACCGCAGCGTCGGCAGGAGGTGTGGCTATTGTCATTGTCTCAGGACTCATCTGGTTGATATGGTCGCCGAATCCCGTCCATGTTCCCGTCTCGTCGCCCACAGCCATATACACCTTTGCCGTGTCCACACGTATCAGCGAGTCGTTGCGCAATACATATTTAATGGTCTGCGAGGTTTCGTCGGGAGTCATCGTCAGTCCCTCCTGTCCGTCCACGTCCACTTCTTCCTTTATCATTCTCCAGGCATAGAAATATTCCGTTTCTTCTGTCTCTTCACCGTTGTCGTCGAGCACCGGCTGTGAGTAGTATTTCTGTGGCAGCTCCACGTTGATGGTGCCGTCGGCAGCCTTTGTTCCCTTTATCCATGCTCCGCTCGGCATGGTGCAGATGGCGTTGCGGATATATATGTCGCCGTTGTCGCACAATACATAGTTTCCCAATGCCGCATCCACGTCAGCTTCCACGGCAAAGTCCCAGTAAGGATAATATCCCTGTCCTTCGGCATACAGGTTGCTGAAGAGTGTTCCTTCTGGCTGTTCCATTATCAGCGGTCCGTCGCCGGCAGCCTTCCTCACCTTTGCAGGCTTCGCTGCATTCCTCTTCCAGTCCGGAATCAGCAGGTTGGTCTTTTTTGCATTGTGTGCCATTTTGCTTGCCGCGAGGCGTATGGGGCTGTTGCCGGAAGGCTTCGTGTCGTTTACTCTTGCTGAGGGTTGTGCCCATGCTGCCAAGGCCACCAGCGATGCTGCCAATAAAGTAGGAATCTTGTTCATAAGCGATTCTTATTAAGTTAATGAATATGGATTGGTTGTTTGTACCAATTGGTTGATTGTTCCTTTGTCTTCTTTTTGTTCCAGTTCGGCATCGTGGATGTTGCGGATTTATGTGTCCTGATGCTTGTCTGGAACTATATGTAATGCAAAAGTATATAATTAATTTCAAATGGGAAAATAATTTGGCAAAATAGCTTTCTATATGTTATTGATATTCTTGTTTCCTTGTGATTGATGCTTGTTCTGTATATGTTATTCTTCTTTATATTTATCTATCTCTTTAGTCGTTGGCGTAATGAAGTTATGTTGATGGATATGAGTAAAAGTTGCCAATATCGCTGATTTTCAGTAAAACCGGGAATTTCAAAAAAACTGTCAGATCATCTGGTTTTTGGTTGCAACATACAGACAAACAGACAGTTGGCTGTCTGACGATTGTCAGGCAATTGTCTGGATGGTTTGCTGATGAGAGGAATTGTCAGATGGCAGGAATTGCATGCGTTGGCTGAACTCCATAAATGGGAATGTGTCGGGCAGGTATCGGGAACCAAATCTGCCCATCCGGGGCAAGCAGCGTGCCCATGATGAGAAAGCAGCTTTCCCCAGTTGGGCAAGCTGCGTGCCCAATTTTAACCCGAATCGGTCATTGGAATTAAGTGTGCACTAAATTAATTCCGCCAACGGGTTACTATTCATCTTTTAAACTTTATAATGTTCCACACTGCTTATTGTCTCAGGCAACAAAAACCTTTCTATGTCCAAGCCAAAACTAAGGGTCTGATTAGCTATCGCCTTTGTTGTGAGCTCTGTTCCGTTAGTCTCAATCCATGTCACCTTAGCAGAAAGGACATCATTATCATCAAGTTCTGGAGCGTGTTCCCCATTACCTAAGGCATAGTTTAACTTAACCTTATCTCCAACGGTTAGTTTACCAGAGACAACATATCCTATACAAGTAGTACCTAATTCTCTATAGTTTAATGTTGCAACAACTTCTATTGAAAGTGGAGCATTGGAATTATCTACCTGTTCCAACAAAGTTGGCAAAATATTGTGGTCTATGTCTATTGTTGGATTAAAATTGCATAGCTTAGATGTTACTAAAGCCTCCATTTTCTTAACGACCTTGAATTCTCTATCATCCTTCAACTGCCACACCTCAGGACTTATCCCTATATCATGCTGAAGTTTATCTATGATTGAGCGATAGTTTATATTTCCTCCTACGGTACAGCTTTTAACTACTCCTAAACAATAAAAGTGGATATTGCACCAAGACTTCTTTTCAAAGTAGTCTTCAATATCGTCATAATCATCCATATCGAGATAATCATCTTCATCGTCTTCAACCGTATCTTCATCATCAAGCAAATCTGGTTGATGGTTATAGGTATAAAGAAAATCTTGATAATCTTCTTGCGAGATTCCACATTGTGGAAGCCCACAGCAATCAGATAGCACAGACTTTACATTCTTATAATCGCGACGTTCCAACCACAGTTTATGGTGAGAATCCTCACTTGGGGCTACTTTTTCCAAATTTTCTAATTCTGCAAGAATGCTATCAACATGAGCGTATGCTTTTGTTATACTATTCTTGTACTTTGCCGCTTCGTCCAAAAGTGAAACCAAAGCCGTGAATAATTGGCAATAATAGGTTATAAGATGGTGAGCGTAAAAATCTTTATAGATATAATGCAATGCCTGCTGCTGTTCGTTAGCATCAGCATCGGTAGAAACACCTTCCTCTATCCAGTCCATAGCCGAATATTCCTTGTACATTTCGTCAAGCATCTCAAAGGCTGACGCAAACTCATTCTTTTCCCAAAGTTCTTGAGCTGTCAAGAACTTCTCATTTAAGACATTTATATCTTTCATTGCTAAATAGTTATTTTGTGTTCATACTACCACACTTCGGGCATTTCACAGGATAAGAAGCAGCAGTAGCATTCCACTCCATATCCAACGCCTTAAATCTATGTCCGCAGTCTTTGCAGACAAATGTTTTGACACCTCTCAACATAAGCAACTCATTTTAAAATAATGAAACTATCCAATCCCAAACCATGGTTCCCAAACTGATGGCCCATGATATCACCACATAAATCAGCCAGCAAAGCACGACAATGAACACAGCCGTCCAGAAGGCCTTCTTGTTCACCTTGTTGATAATATCCTTATCATCCTCGATATAGCCCGTAATCAGCTTCAAGTTATCAACATACGAACGCTTGAATACATCCAGCACGTCACCAATATAGAAAGGTATGGCTCCTATCAGCACATCCTTCAAAATGTTGTAGATGACAGCCAATGTCAGCGGAATAGACTTAACCACACACAGACTGTAATAGATGAATGGGAACGCAAACACGCTTGACAAAGCATCACCGATACCGGCAGGAAGAATACGCTTAAGACCTGGCTTCTAATGGAACGCTTCACTTCTTTTTTACTCATGCCAACCTTCTGCATGATCTGGTAACGCTCCCTGACATCAAAGCCTTCCGATATCAGCTTATAATAAATGATCAGTACCGTTGCCATAATAAACATACTTCCCAGATAGATTCCAATAAAGAACAGTCCGCCGTACAATTCATAAAAAGAAGAACGGCTTAACATACGGCTTTCCATCGTTCCATCCGGAAACTTTTCATAAAATTCGTTCTGTATCTGTTCCAGTGCCTCTTTTTGTTTTCCGTCATCTCCCTTCAGGTTGAATTTATCCGCTTCGAGCGATTTTCTGAAATTAGCAAATCTTTTTACGGTGTTATGAAAATCGGGTAACACTTCAAAAAGTTTACTGCTGTCGAATCTGTCGAGAAGCATTGCGAATTTACCGAAAGCGACCGCGCTCTCGTAAAAATGCTCGGGTTTTTCGACGACGTCGTAACCCTTCGCGTCTTCGATGAAAACGTAAACGCGATAACAGTCTCCGTTTTCCGCACGGTAATACGGCTTACCTTCTTTGGTAAAGACGAGCGTTAAACTTTCACGGTCGGGATCGCCGTTGCGCTTTTCGATTTCGGCGCGGTTGAACTCGGTAACGAGACGTATGTTATTCATCAGCCCGTCGACGTTTTTGAAAAGCACGGTGTTTATACGCTGAACGATATATCTCTTTCTCTTCCCGCCTTCGGTGAATACCGCGGCGTAAGTTCTGTTTATAAGCCCGCTGCCGTAAGGCTCGCAAGAGACGAATTCGCCGCCGATCTCAAAATTACTCAAAAGTTTTGCAAAATCCATAACAATTCTCCTTTCGAGAGTATTTTAGCCGCCGCAACGTTTTAAGTCAAGACTTAAAACGGTTTTTTCGTATTTTGCTAATTTTATATAAAATTTACATAATTATCAAAGGTTTAGCGATACTCTTCGTATGAATATCGGAAAATCGCTATCTTCCACGCAAAAAATTCTTAAAGCGTTGCTGCCGAGCGACGACGTCGACGCACTGCGAATTTTTTAAGATCGACGGCAATC
>OQVT01002126.1_pt1 | contig 12728 bp, 10 predicted proteins | sample 1691561 | NCBI WGS metagenome assembly OQVT01 (sample SAMN03418260, study PRJEB22391) | human gut metagenome | biome: human-gut; feature: organic feature; material: feces | host: Homo sapiens | place: Tanzania | collected 2013-01 | reverse complement strand
GTAATTTCTTGATCATTGGATTATCTTGTTTTCGTTAGTGGTTGTTTGGGATATTGTGTAAGTTGAGGCTGGCATTTCATAAAAAAGCACGGATTGCGCTTTTCTAACCAACATGATGTTTGTTCTCTAAAGCGTAATCCGTGTTTGTAACATAAGTCGTGGGGAAACACGCTGGGCATTTCTCGGTCGACCATGGCCGATAGTCTTACTTTATCAGTTTCTCGACCTCTTCTTTCGAGAGACCTGTGGCAATGGCAATGACGTCGATGCTTGTGCCTGCAGCAAGCAACCGGTTGACGGTGTCCTGCTTCTCGCTATTGGCGCCTTCAGCCCGTCCTTCAGCTCGTCCTTCAGCCAAGCCTTCTTGTCGGCCTTCTTGTCGTCCTTCAGCCAAGCCTTCTTGCCGTCCTTCAGCTCGTCCTTCAGCCAAGCCCTCAGCATGACCCATGGCACGCCCCAAGGCTCGTCCTTCGGCCAGGCCGTCTTGCTTTGCGCCTTCGAGCACCGACAGGGTGTCGCGGTACTTGCGAAGTCCCTCGTCATATTTCATGCGCTCCCGTTTTGTCAGTGAGGCCACGTCGGCAATCTGTTCCAGGCGTTGGAACACGGAGCTCTTGGCCGCCCATGGCAGTCGTGTCAATGTTTCCATATTTTTAAGCACATAAATCCATTTATCGAAATCGTTGTCGCAGTTGTCGGCTTCCTTGGCAAACAAGGGCAGTTGCATGAACGTCATGCGTACCTTGTCGGAGAACATCTTGTGCGTTTCCTTGTCGGTCAGCGTCACGTCGGTGCGAAACTTCTTGTCGAAGTCTATCGGGCAGAAGTTGAGAAACGCCACCAGGTACACGGCGTCGATGGCATACTGCCACGACGATCCGCGTTCGCCCTGTCGCGCAATGGCCTCCGACACATAGTAGATGCTACGGTTCTTGAAGTAGGGCTGCGACTTGTTTTGCATCTCCACGATGATGTTGTGGCCACGCTCCGTCCGGCAGTAGATGTCGTAGATGAGCGATCGGTCATCCTCATAGAGCGCCGGTTGCTCCTTGTCGAGAAACGTGATGTCCTCGATGTGCTCCTCGCCCTCCATCAGACTGTTGAGGAAGTCGATGATCAAGGGCTTCGATATCTCCTGTCCGAAGATTCGCTTGAAACCGATATCGGTGAACGGATTGATAAATTTGGCCATAGGTTCGTCGTTTTATGCAAAGATAAACGTTTTTCTCCACATTCAAACGAATAGGCACCTAAAAATCATTAATTTTGTTCGGCTAACGGTTTGCGCCTGAATATCTTATAGTTGAGTGCCGCCACTACCACGCTCATCAGCGGCGACAGCAGGTTGAAGAAGCAATAAGGCAGGTAGGTGAAGGTCGACACGCCAAGCACGGTGCTCTGCGTCATGCCGCAAGTGTTCCAGGGCACCAACACGGAGGTCACAGTTACGGCGTCCTCGGTGGTTCGGCTGAGCAATCGGCGCTCATAGCCCTCATTGTCGTACACGTCGCGAAACATGTTGCCCGTGAGCAGGATACACAGGTATTGGTCGGCGATGGCCACATTGAGCATCAGGCCCGTGGTGGCGGTGCATCCCACGAGCGAGGTGCGGCCCTTTATGAGATGGATAAACAGACGGGTAATGCCGCCCACCATGCCCGAGGCCGACATGGCTCCGCCGAAGCACATGGCGCAGACGATGAGCCAGATGGTGTTCATCATGCCGCCCATGCCGCGTGTGGCGACGAGCGATGTGAGCATGTCGCTGTCGGTGTGGAGCGAGGTGCTTCCACACAGGCTCTGCATGGCGGCGCGGAAGAGCGATGGGTCGATCTCCCTGAGGGCGTCGGCCTGCCAAATCATGGCGGCGCCCACGGCCAAGAGCGACGATAGGAAAAGCGTAATGATGGGTGGCACGCGGCGGGCGATGAGCACCCCTGTCAGCACAGGCACCGAGAGCAGCCACGGCGTGATGTTGAAGCGTTGGCTGATGGCCTGCGTAAATGTGTCGATGTCTTGCGCGTTGCTGCTGTTGGTGAGCAGACCGCCAATGGCGAAGAGAATGAGGGCGATGGCCATCGATGGCACTGTGGTGATGAGCATGTAGCGTATGTGCTTGAACAATGGCACGCCGAGGCTTCCCGATGCCAACGTTGTGGTTTCAGAGAGAGGCGATATCTTGTCGCCGAAGTAGGCGCCACTGATGATGGCTCCGGCCACCCATCCATCGGCAAAGCCCTGCGCCCGTCCAATGCCCATGAGGGCGATGCCGATGGTGGCGATGGTGGTCCACGACGAACCCGTCATGACGCTCACCAAGGCGCAGATGGCACACGTGGAGGCAAGAAAGATGTTGGGATGGATGATCTGCACGCCATAATACACAAGGGCGGGCACCACACCACTCACCATCCAAATGCCGCCAAGGGCGCCGATGAGCAGCAAGATGACCAAGGCACTCGACACGCTCGACACGTTCTTTGTGATGGCTTTCTCGAAGCTGGCCCAGGGCACATTGAGATAGCCCATGCCGATGAGCACGCAGAAGGCGGCCACGGTGAGCAGCGTTATTTGCGAGGCGCCGCTGAGGGCGTCGCTACCAAACGATTTGATGGTGGCGATGAGCATCGCCACAAGCACGGCGATAGGCAAAAGCGACAGCATCGCCGACGGTCGCTTTTTCAAAAGTTCTCCTTTTTTATTGCGGTTTTGAAACATGGTTGGTGGGTTTGTGTTGTAACAGAAACACTTCTCTGCTGCAAAGGTACAACAAAAATGGCCCACCGCCAAAGCGCGGCCCGAATAACTGAGGCGGGATTCCTTAGCCAAGCCGGTCGTTGCATTTCATCCTTCGTTTTCTCGCCATGGCAGAGTTAAACAAGTTTTCCTCTGCTCATCTGGCTTAACGAAAACGTTCGTTATGCCCAAGCCAATCGCTCTCCATGCACAATGGCCTGTCAGATCCGTCATTCCCAATGGACCTACAACGTCCATCATGTTGAAGAAGGCACGTCAGCGTCCGTCCCAAAGGATTCGCCAGCAGCCATTCCGTTTGCCTTCCAATCGTAGCAAATATGCACCCTTTGGCATGCCTCGCAGCGACACCACAGCCTGTTCGCCACGGGTCGATATTTGTCTCACCAGCTGACCATTCGCGTTATAGAGTCTCACGGTTCTCGTCCCACTGCCCGAAACCACGAGTCTACAGCCCTCGCGTCTCACGCCAAAGGCTTGCACGCCTTCTATCTGTGTGGGCGTGCCTCTGAAAAGGGTAACGAGATCGCCCTCGCGTTTCAGGCAATAAGAAGGTTCATCGGCATGCCCCAGTTCCACATCCACGCCCTCCCATTGTCCCATCACGATGATGCGATAGGTGTGGCCGTCGGCCCATGGCAGGTTGCCCTTGCGCAACCAATAGCTGAAGAGCGGCACATCGTAAGACGACGAAACGATCACCTCGTCGTCGATGCCCTGCACTTGTGTTCTCTCCTTTGTCGCCATGTCTTCGCTCCACATCCTCACGGGACCTTCGTAGGTGCGGCCTTCCGATGCGCGAAGCGCCACGCCGAGCTTAAAAAGCGACTGCTTGGCGAGGTCGATATAGCCCTCCTCCACCTTGTCGTTCGAGTCGTCGGCCAGAAACACCTCGGCCTTCGCCAGCAATGGGCGTTCCTCAGCCTTCGCCACTTCGAGGTAGGCCGTGTCGCAGTCGTGTATTGGGTTGATGGGATAGCGCTGGGTTCCATCCTCGTCGGCCGTCAACTCCAGTTGCACCTTGTAGCGACCTGGAGCCAAATGGGTGGGCAACGCGAGCACGATGGGTATCTCGGCCTCCGAAAAGCCCTCGATCTCTGTAGGCCTCTCGACGCGAGTGTTGAGCACCACGGCTTGGCGCTCGTCGAGCAGCAGCACCCTCAGGTAGCAATCGCGTGGCACACCGTTGAGGTTCTTCACGGTGAAGAAGGCACGCACCTTCGCCCCTTGCTCGGCTTTGGCGGACAGACGGGGCTGCGCCATCAGTTGGAAATGGGCGGTGTCGGTGCACATCTCGGCTATGCGTCCGCAGGTGTTGGCCAGTTGCACCTCAATGGTAGGGGCCTTCTTCATGCGGATTGGCGCATCCCACGTGCCATCGTCGTGCCGGGCCACGCACACGGGAACGAGGCGGTAATAGCCATCGTCCAGGTGGGTCAGGTCTACTCCAATGGGTTGCGCCTCATTGATGAGATAGTCGGTTCCCATCATGCCGTCGTGGTTGTTGCCATAGATGCGTTGCGTCAGTCCGCCCTGTGCATGGTCGTCGCTATAGGCCACTCGCACGAATGTCCCGCTTTTGTCGCAAACGGCCACGCCGACATCGCCACGGAACGGCTTGCCGCGGTTGACGAACGAGCTCATCTCCACCCTCACCGTGGCCTGCGTGTCAAACGTCTTGTTGACCGATCCCAGCAGCCTTAGCGAGCCGCCTTCGTTGAACATCAGTTGGGGAGACGATTCCAGAAGACTATGGTCGATGTCGGGATATTTTCCATTGTTGGGATGCGCCAGGATGGCCGTCACGGCACGGTTGAAGGCCAACGGCTTGCCCTGAAACTCGCCTCCGGTTTCCGGCACGCTGAGGTTGGTGATCGAATAATAGGCGTCGCCTTGTCCCTCCCAACCGAAATTCATGTGGAACAGGCCGTTCTCGTCGAATCCGTCGGTCACCCACGCATGGCCCGAGGCCGATCCGGCGGGGCGCCCTTCGAGGTAAACGGGACAACCGTTGAGCAATTCCTGTCGCAGTATTTCGGCAAAGCGATTGGGGCCTTCCGTGGCTCTCGTAACATAGGCCGCCGTGTAATCGAAATGCTTTTGCAGCGCCTGGTAGGCAAACACGCCCTGCGTGCCACTGGCGCTGGGGGTGTACTGCATAAACGAGGCTGTGCCCACATCGTTCATGAGCAAAGCCACGGCATCTTCCTCCTCGGCGGTGGCGCTCACGGGATAGCGGTAGGAGGGTAGCATGTGCTCCCAGTCGTAGTGCGACTGGCTGAAATCGGCGCTTTTCGTCGTGTTGTAGTAGGTCACGGTGTAGGTGTTGGCGCCTTGTCCCTGTGCGGGCCATTGGTGGTAATACATCAGTTGCGCCACCGCCGTGGCCACACATCCGCTATAGGGATAACCCGTCATTGAGTTGAACGGGTGCCCTTGTCCCCATTTGCTCGTCAGCAGCGGTTCAACGGTCTTGTCAAATGGCGCCCCATTGCGGCTTGCCTGCGCCCGTGAGCGACCCTTGCCCTGGCGCAATGCCTCATACGAAAGGCGATAACCCTCCAACAGCCATTTCACGCAGGGGTTGGCATTGAGCGTGTCCAAAGGTCCGGCGGTGCCGTAGGCCAGCACCTCACCCATCTCGTCGTCGGCCGCCACGACAACAAAACCGTTGCCACGGGCGTCGTTGAATAGATAATAAGGTGCGCCAGATGTCGCAACCACGCCACGTGCCGGTGCCTGAGCCGCGCCTGCCCCCGCCAACCTAACGTAGCGCTGGGCTATAAGCGCTGCCCGTTGCGGGTCGATGCTCTTGCCCCCGGCCGTCGGTGAGCCTGCCAGCAGCAGTGTCGCCACCATTGCCAACCCGGCCGCGGCCCTCCAACCACGCGCCCGTCTATGTCCCAATGCGTTTGTCTGATGTTTCATTTTGTTGTTCAAGAATCTACAAAGCACGCCTGTCGCACCCTTGTCCAGTCTACGCCCTGACGATCCTATTCGGGATGTGACTGTATGGGTCCATGCGTTTTGAGGGTGCAAAGATAATGGTTTTGTGTCAAAACAACGCGAAGCCATGCGGGCTTTTATCCCAAATCATGACTCGGCCTGCGCCAGGATGGGGCGCAGGCCGGGATTTACCTTCGTGCCAAATGGTTGCGCAGCAGCCTGAACACTTCGCCGATCAGGAGAACGGGCGACGTGACGGCGACGAGGAGCAACCAATCGGTGGCCGACAAGGCCTCCACGCCAAACATCTTGCCAAACACGTTGGTTATGAGAAACTGTCCCACAAGTATCACAACGAGCACGAAGGCGAAGCCGGTGCTGTAGTGCCGCTTGATCGACGAAGGCCATCGTACCATGTCGGCGAGGTCTTCCACCAAACTCCTGCCCGTGCGGAAATAGCGGGCGTTGAAGATGTTCCAAAACTGCAACATGACGAAGAACGTGAAGAAGATGCCCAGTTCGTGTGGGTTGCGCACGTGGGTTGCGGCGGAGAAGTCGGTGAGATGGTCGATGTCGAAATCTCTCAGCAGCGCCTCGAAGCTCATGTAGTCGCCATGGCTCAGCATCTGCCATATTCCCACGAGAATGGCGAAGAACACCAGGCCCGATCCCAGAATCATCTTCATCATGCCCCGGTCGATAATCTTGCTGTTGGTCTTTCGCGGATAGTCGTTCATCACCCTGGGGTCGGCGGGCAACGACGACAGCGCCATGGCTGCGAAGGTGTCCATGATGAGGTTCACCCAGAGCATCTGGGTCACATTGAGCGGCGAGTCCAATCCCATAAATGCGCCGTAGAGCACGATGAGGCAGGCCGCCACATTGATGGTCATTTGGAACACCACAAACCTACGGATGTTGAGATACAGCGAGCGGCCCCAGAGAATGGCGGTGTTGATGCTTGCAAACGAGTTGTCGATGATGGTGATGTCGCTGGCTTCCTTGGCGCGCGCCGTGCCATCGCCCATGGAGAGTCCCACCTGCGCCTTCTTCAAGGCCGGTGCGTCGTTGGTGCCGTCGCCCGTCACCGCAACCACCTCGCCCCGTTCCTGCAACAGTCCTACCAGGCGGGCCTTGTCGTTGGGCTTGGCGCGCGATAGGATCTTAAACTCGGCGTTGCCCACCAACGTTTTCGCCTCCTCGTCGGTCAGGGCCTCAAACTCGGCTCCTGTGAGCGCCACGACCGGTTCGCCACGCTCCACGAGTCCTGCCTGTTGGGCTATCTCGCCAGCGGTCAGGGCGTTGTCGCCCGTCACCATGATCACCCTTACGTGCGCATGGTTTCGGCAGGTGTTGATGGCCTCGGCCACATCGCTTCTCACGGGGTCGGCAATGGCCACGATGGCCTGCAGGGCCAGCGCGCCGTGGTGCTGGTAGGCGAAGGCCAGGGTGCGCATGCCCTTGGCCTGATAGGTGGCCAGCAACGTCAGCGCCTGTTGCTTGTCGATGGCGCCGAAGTCGTTGCACAAGCCGATCACCACCTCGGGCGCTCCCTTCACAAATCGCTCGCCCTCGACGGTGGTCGTTTCCATGCGTTTGATCTCGGTTGAGAAAGGCACCACCTGCGCCACGTTGGCCTGCTCGCGCAGCGCCTCGTAGTTGTAGCCCTTTGCCGCAATCCATTTGAGCAGCGCGCCCTCGGTGGGATTGCCGATGGTTTGGGGCGCGCCGTGCTCGTCGGTCGAGAGGTTGGCTGTGGAGTTGATGGCGATGCCGCGGGCCAGCAGGTCCATGTCCACACCCTCTTCAGGGAAGCATGCCATCACCCGCATCTTGTTCTCGGTGAGCGTTCCGGTCTTGTCGGTGCAGATCACGGTGGCGGCGCCCATGGTCTCGCAGGCGTGGAGCTTGCGCACGAGGTTGTTCTCCTTCAGCATCTTGCGCATGCTCAGGGCCAGGCTCACCGTAACGCTCATGGGCAGTCCTTCGGGCACGGCCACCACGATGAGGGCCACGGCAATCATGATGGAGTTGATCAGCACCTGGAAGAAGCCTAACCACTCGAACCCGCCCGCGCTCACCACCGTGAGGTAATAGTAGGCCAATCGGCCCACCACGATGAGGCCCGCAATGACGAAGCTGGCCAGAGAGATGAAGCGTCCCAGGTATTCGAGTTGTCGGTTGAGCGGTGTCTTCACGTTGCTGTCTTGGCTGGCCTGCACCACGCCTTTGCCTTCCTCCGTGTCGATCCCAATCTTCTGCACCTGCATCACGGCCTCGCCCTCGATCACCGTCGAGCTGCGCAGCAGCATGTTGGCGGGGTAGGCCACCTCCTTGTCGCCCACGGCGCCGTCGGCGTTCTTCGAGGCGTAGGGCTCGCCCGTGAAGTTCGACTCGTCCACCATGAGATTGTTGGCCTTCAGCACGATGCCGTCGGCGGGTATCTCGTCGCCACCCTCCAGTTTCACGATGTCGCCCACCACCACGTCGTGCTTGGGCACATAGAGGGTCTTGGCTTGTCCGTCTATCTTTCTGATAACCTGAACCTTGCGCTTGTTCTTCACCTGGTTGAGCACGTCAAACTCCTTGGCGGCTTTCACCTCAAACCAGAACCCCACGCCTGTGGCCAGCAGCAGCGCCACCAGCACACCGCAGGGCTCGATGAACGAACTGCGCGGCGCTCCCTGGCAGCACACCTCGTAGGTTGCCACCATCACCGAGAAACAGAACACCACCAAGAGCACGATGATCAGTGGGTCCTTGAATTTTTCCAAGAACCCTTTCCATAGGGGTTCCTTCTCGGGTGGGGGAATGATGTTGCCCCCTTTGCCTTGCAAAACTTCCTTGGAGTTGTTGTCCAAACACAATCTTTTGTACACGTCGTTTGTTGCCATAATAAATGATTATGGCGCAAAATTACGAAAACGGTTGGGTGGGTAACAAAAAAAACAACGTTGCAGACGAAAGCAACGATTGTTGCCCATTCGCATCTGCAACGTTTCAAAAAGAGACAAAAATGGGGCCATCCCCCCTTAGCGCCCTCAGTCTCTTCTCGATAGGTATATCGACAGGTAATAAACCAACGTGGCCAGGCTCGACAGGGCCGCCACCACATAGGTGTAAGCGGCCGACCTTAAGGCATCGACGGCCATGGGCTGCTGGGTGTGGCTGGTAATGGCGGCGCCTTGCAGCCACTGGGTGGCGCGTCTCGACGCGTCGATCTCCACGGGCAGCGTGACGAAGCTAAACAGCGTGGTCAGCGCAAACAGCAGGATGCCTATCAGGAGCAGCGTGGGGAACACGTTGATCAGGAGTATGCCGCCCAGGATGACCCATGTCATGATGCTGCTGGAGAATTGCACGGCGGGCACCAGTGCCGAGCGCAGTCGGAGAAACGCGTAGCCCCGGGCGTGCTGCACGGCGTGGCCACACTCGTGGGCTGCCACAGCGGCCGCTGCCACCGAGTTGGAGTAGTACACGTCTTGCGAGAGGTTCACCGTCTTGCAGCTCGGGTCGTAGTGGTCGCTCAGCCACCCCTCGTGGGGCTGAACCCTCACGTCGAAGATGCCGTTGTCGCGAAGCATCTTTTGAGCCACCTCCGCTCCCGTCATTCCCGAGGCCACGGTGACCTCCGAGTATTTCTCAAACTTCCTTTTCAGGTTGGCCTGCACCAGGTAACTAACCACTGCAATGCCGATGAATAATATCCAATACATAATCGTTCGTGTTTACATCTTCATGTTTGCTGCAAAGATACGACCTGTTGACCCATAACGCTGTAAAAAACAACATTGCAATTGCAAAGAGCCCCTCCGGTCTCCTTCGTGCCTGCAACGTTGCCAAGGGCTATGCGGCAATGCCGATGGGTGCCTTTCGCCTTTTTTACACCTATAATGATCAAAACCTAAAGTTTCGGATTTAGGCAGGGTGGGCTGAAGGCCCAACAAGCACATAGCCCAGGGCAAGCGAAGCGACACCCTGGGTATGAATACGAACAACATACCCATTAACGCTCTGAAAGAGCAAAAGCGTAATAAATATGGCACAGTCACTGAGCAAAATCCACATAAGGATGAATGCTTTTGCCCTTCCAGGGCGCACTACTCAACATATACATACAATACCCAGGGTGTCGCTTCGCTTGCCCTGGGCTATGCGCTCATTGGGCTTTGCTATGCATTATTGGCTTCATCTCAGCAATTCAAGCATGCTTGATTGCATTCGTTTTGAACGGTCATTCAGCCCGTTTGAAACTAAATCCGAAACTTTAGTCAAAACTATCTGCAACAGGCGCAGACGCTCTGCGCCCCCAACACCCCTAAAATGCTGTTTTGAATCAAAAAAATGTAAGATTACTTGCATGAATAGCAAAGATATTATACCTTTGTAACAACCAATAAACCTCTTTAACTTATGGATCAAACCAACTCTTACACACAACCCGAAATGCAATCGGCCCCCCTTGGCAACAACGCAGGCGGCCCCAATCCCATGATGCCCAAGCCCGACAACAATCTCGCGCTGGCCATCATCACCACCGTGTGCTGCTGCCTGCCGCTCGGCATTGTGGCCATCATCAAGGCCAGCTCCGTCAACTCGCTCTACATGGCGGGCAACTATCCTGCGGCAATGGATGCGGCCGCCGAAGCCAAGCGATGGAGCCTCTGGGGCATAGGCATAGGAGCGGTCGTCTCCGCCATCTATTTCGTGTTTTACTTCATCCTCGGCCTGGGTGCTGCTCTCTCGTAAGCGCATCGCCGTAGCCGTAGTGCTCGTGGTCCTTGTGGCGCTCTACGCCGTCGACCCCTCGTCGGCCTGGTGGGTGCCCAAGTGCCCGTTCAAGTTGCTCACGGGATGGAACTGCCCCGCCTGTGGCATACAGCGCTTCGCCCACGCCCTCCTGCGTGGCCACATAGCCGAGGCCCTGCGCTACAACTATTACCTCATCTACGCGCTGCCCTACGCCGCCCTGTTCGCCCTCGAGTGGCTCATGCCGCCCTGCGCCGCACGCGACCGCCTGGCAAGCGTCATCGAGAACCGTTACGCCGTGGGTTTCTACGTGGTCACCTTCCTCATCTGGCTCGTGGCGAGAAACCTGCTGGGCATTTAACCTCATACAACACCTCATCAAAATTATGGATTCCTACCAAGCCAACCAACTGCTCATGGTCTACGGCAGCAAACTGCCGCCGGCCTCCTTCCCCATGGTAAAAGAGCGCCTCGAACAACTCGACGATCCAATGGCCAACATGCTGCTTGCCCAGCTCAAAGACCCCACCATCTCACTGGTGCTCTCCATTCTCTTGGGTGGCTACGGCATCGACCGCATCTACATCGGCGAGGTGGGGCTCGGCATCCTCAAGCTCCTCACCTGCGGAGGGCTTGGCGTGTGGTGGCTCATCGACCTCTTCCTCATCATGGAGCGCACGCGCGAGAACAACCTCAACCAACTCATGAATTCCTCGCTGCCGTAGTGGGGGCGTGGACTCCAACAGCAGCCCATCCTACCTTATAATGCTTCATTCGAATGGTTTTGGCCTCCGCTGCGCTGCGAAGGTTTAGCCAAAGCGAAAGTAGTGGGTTATTGTGTCTGAGCATAAAATACGCAAGCGATGCATGCCGGAGGTTAAAAGTAGGCAATGATATAGCTGTTGGCACATATAATTTATGAAATGTAGTCAGAAATAATAGCATTCTATAATACATTTAGGCCAACTGCGATGTTATTGCCTTAATTATTCATCGTGAAGCTGTTCCCATTGAAGCATTGCATTTTCTTGATTTGTAAGTTTTGGTTGTACGAAGCATTTTGTACTCAACCATTCCTTTACATGTTGTTCCATATAATCTAAGATTGAATCATTTTTACCTTTTCCTTCTATTTGAAGCATATTGCCATCTTCTATTTTATAACTAACGTTCCACCCATCACATATAATGTGAAAATGAGGTGGAGTATGGTCATTACTCCAAATTTTTAGTTCCCAAGTATTATAAGGAAATAAACATCGACCTGTTTCTTTCTTATTGATTCTTGCCATCTCGTTAATCATAGAACCAGTGGCATTCTGTGTAGACGGCATTTCTAAAGTAGCATTCAATGTTTTTTCTTTTATAAAGTCATTAATTGCAATAGTTACACTTTCTTTTATAATGTTCTTCAAATGAATCGTCTTCATAATAAACCATTTAAAATAAATATCAATTATATTGCAAACATACATGAAAAATCTGATAAAAACAAATTCTGTGTGATATTTATCATCAGAGAAGCATTGGTCAATATCAAAGTGACCAAGATGAAATAGGTGATGATTTTAAAGGAAATACCTTAATGACTACGGATTCTTAGTTTACCTTTCGGGGTCATACAGTAAGGAGCCCGTTGCGGTTTGCTGTAGAGTACAGTCGGATTATGATCTTCCCGACCGATGATTTCCTTTCAAAATCCCCGACAAACTACATCCCAATCTACACGGTTTTTCTCACCGCCCTTCGTCTCGCTCCCAAATACGCGATTCTCGTGCAATTTCGCAACCTCCTCACGCTCAGGTGTTTATGGGCTAAAGACTGCATTTCCCCTTTCTTATCCCACCTTCTGCCTTGCGAAAGATGCCTAATCGAGGCTCAATACCTTACCTTTCGCAACACGATCCCTTAGCTTTCGAGCCTCGAAAGGTAAGGAATCGCAACTCGAAAGATGCCTAACGCCCCGCTCCTCGCTCCATTTTCTTCGTTCCGCCCCCGTCGTACCGCCTTTCCGCACTCTATTTCGCGCGAAAAACCGACACAACTTTTGCACCAAATAATCCAACGTTTTCGTTAAGCCAGATGAGCAGCGCTAAGCTTGCTTAAGCTCTGCCATGGCGAGAAAACGTGCCATGAAATGGAACATTTTCGTTAAGCCAGATGAGAGGGTCAAAAGTCAATTATACGGGCTGAAAGCCCAATAAGCTCATAGCCCAGGGCATCCGCCCTACCCTTTATACACATCTTTTGTTCTTTGAAATCATTGGAATTCTGTATAT
>OQVT01002125.1_pt1 | contig 12729 bp, 7 predicted proteins | sample 1691561 | NCBI WGS metagenome assembly OQVT01 (sample SAMN03418260, study PRJEB22391) | human gut metagenome | biome: human-gut; feature: organic feature; material: feces | host: Homo sapiens | place: Tanzania | collected 2013-01 | reverse complement strand
TGCAGCTGGGTGAAGGCTTCCCGGTTGGAATGGTACAGCACCAGGCAGCGGCGCAGAGATGCATAGAAGTCATCGGCATTGTAGCTCTGGAAAGTGAAGCCGCAGCCACCGCCGGGGGTATCCCAGTCGATGATGGAATCCGCCAAGCCGCCGGTGCTGCGAACAATGGGAACGGCACCGTAGCGCAGGGCGATCATTTGGGAAAGCCCGCAGGGTTCGCTTTGGCTGGGCATGAGGAAAAGATCGGCGCCTGCATAAATGCAGCGGGAAAGCTCCGGCTTAAAGCCGCAGGTGAACGCCACCTGCTGCGGGTGCCGCCATTGCATCTCCGCAAAAAAGTCCTCGTACTGCTGCTCGCCGCTGCCCAGAATGACGACCTGCATACCCATGCGCAGCATTTCCTCCATGGCGTAGCGCACAAGATCGAAGCCCTTATGACTGACCAACCGGCTGACCATGGCAAGTACCGGGGTATCGGGCTGCTCCGGCAGATGCATCTGCTGCTGCAGGGCGGCTTTGCATACTGCCTTGCCCTCCGGCTTGCGAAGGGAGAAGTTTGCCGCCAGTGCGCGATCCTTGGCAGGATTGTAGCCGACGGTATCAATGCCGTTTAAGATGCCGCACAGCTTCCACTGCTTCTGCCGCAGGATCTCATCTAAGCCATGCCCGAAGTAGGGATCAAGGATCTCCCGCGCATAGGTGGGGCTGACGGTGGAGATCCGCTCACATTCCTCCAAAGCGCCCTTCATCATATTCAGGTCGCCGTGGAATTCCACCTTGCCCACCGCCCAATCCGGCAGACCGCAGACATCACGGGCGACATCTAAGCCGAACTGCCCCTGATACTGGATATTGTGAATGGTGAAAACGGTGTGCGTTTCGGAGAGCTTTGGCACGCCGCGGTAGTAGACATTGAGATAGACCGGAATGAGCGCTGTCTGCCAATCGTTACAATGAATGACATCGGGCTCATAGTCGATGTGGGTCAGGGTTTCCAGCACACCATTTAGCTGTTCTTTCTTGTCTTGGGAGATAGCTTGGCGACCACCTACGCAGATGGCAGAGTAGAATCCCGACTTGATGGTAATACTGAATCCCTCTTTTCTATGAGGCATGGAATGGTTGAAGGCATCAATGCTGTCTTTATTGTTCAGAGGATAGAATCTGCTATCATTGTTGAAACCGCCGAATATCTGCATAGGAGTGGTTACGGCACCGTCGATGGTACCATAGTTGGTTGAATTTTGGTTGAAGCCCGTCATCTTGATGCTGTCGCCCATTTCCAGGTTGTTATATTGGCAGAAGATATTCTTGTATGCTTCGCCTCCTCCGTTGTTGAAGGTGACATGCTCAAAGCGGGTATCCCCCCAGAGAGTTAAACCTTGGCCAAGACCTGTTATCTCAATGCAGGCATCTTTATATTCCTTCTGATTATACTTTCCGGTAATGGTAACGTTTTTGAGAAGTGGAGATTTCTGCGCTTCGCTCCACATCTTTCCGGTAAGAATTTCCGTTCCGATATTCTTGGTGATGTTGAAGCCGTAAGTCTGGTCGTTGGTTAGTTCCTTGCTACTCTTGCCCATCAGTACGATGATGTTTTCATCCCATGAAGCCTTGTCAGAGAGCTTGCTGTAGGCTCCCTTCCAGGTAAGCATAGGCTTATTTTCAGAATAACCCCATTCGGTATCTTTGATATGTTCGTCTTCCAGATTTTTTATCTCAACAGATTCTGATATTGTTTTATCAGATGCTATTTGGGCTGGTTTCAGATAAACCACGGTTGTGGCACTTACCCATTTGCTGAATGTATAATCAGAAGATAAGATTACTGTGACGTAGCATCTGAATTTATCGTTGTGGGTGGCTTCTGTAGGACGGGTATAGCTGACTTTTGTTTCTCCAGCTAGCGCACTTTCTCCCTTATACCACTGGTATGTAATCTTCAGTCCCAATTTATCATTATCGTATTTCTCCTCCGTATCATTGGTTACATTGACGGTATAGGTAATGCCGTTGGTAGAATTTTTAGAAGTAGAAAGAGATGCTTCTACATGAATCGCTTTGACAAATACGGAGTTGGTTCGTGATTTTCCATCGCTGGCATAGACATACTGGTCGTATAGCTGGCGTGGAAGGGAATAGGTACTGCTGGCTGTTTTCACTGGTTTCCAATTGATATTGTCGGTAGAAACATACCAATCGTACAGGGCTGTAGAAGGTTCAGTGTTCTCTCCTTCATAAACCTTCAGCATATCTTCTGTTCCTCTGTCCAGCTTGAGGTTGATCGAACTGAAAGCAAACTTTCCGTCTGTATAGGTCCAGGTCTTCTTGTCGAGTTTGTTTTCGTTGATCCAATCATTGTTCAGTTTCACAAAGGCAGTTCCGTTTTCAGAAATGTCTTTCTTTACGCCATAGTTATAGCTGTTGGTTCCACTTACCTCGTTAGTTGAAGTGAAGAACCAGGTATTCTTGATTTCATTAGAAAACAGATTTGGATTGTTTTTGTCGGCAAAGACAAAGAGACTTCCTCTGGAAATCTTACCATTAGTGGTCTTGGTCTGGATTTGCGGACCGTGGAAATAAAGATGAGTTGGCTGAATATCCGTAGAATAGGTTCCATAGGTACTTGAATAGCCAATGCCGCCCGCTATGGTCATCTGACCGGTGAAAGATGAGTTATCCTTATGCATGTTCATCTTCGTTTCGGCAGAGATATTGAAGATTCTGAAGTGATTTTTTTGGTTGTCAACATATCCCACGATACCGCCCACACGGAAATTGCCTTTATATGCATATTTCTCTCCGTTGTCTGTAATCTTGGAATTTCGGATGATGATATTGCTGATTTCTGCAAATTGCGTCAGGTCGGAGGCTACCATACCGATTTTGATGACAGAAGTTCCTTGTGGAATATATCCCTTCTTTTTCTCAACCAGTGCATTTTCTATCACCAGGTTGGTAACTGTGGCATATTCTTCCAGTTTAGGATTCTTATCGTTCTTCGGATTGCCGTAAAGTCTTGTAAACAAGCCCCATGAAGCCTCTTTTCCCGTTTCGTTATCCCATTCTATATGCATGTTTTTGATGGCATGTCCATCGCCATCAAAGATGCCGGAAAAGTATCTGTCGGAGTTACCTTTGGTACATTTGGTAGAACCGATAGGTGTCCAGATACCATGCTTCAAATCAATATCCTTGGTCAGTTTGAAGTATTCGCCTGATTTCATTACCTTACTGCTTCCCGTGTTCACATCATTAGCCAGCTTCGCCAGTTGCAGGTCGCTGCTGATGATGTAAGGGTCATCTTTCTTACCCGATCCGCCAGCATAGTCTTCAGCATAGAATTTCTTGCCGTTGTATTCCTTACCGTAAACCTTCGGCTCCACTTCGAAGATGAGGGTTTGGGATGTCTGGCTGGCATCGGTATAGGTTACCTCTACCGTGTCGGTCTTCTGACTCATCTCCAGGGTAAGGGTTCTTGTTTCGTTTGTGATATCTTTGGTTATCTCCTTACCGCCCACTTTCCAGGTACACTTGCTGTTTCCCTCTGGTAGGGTAAACGAGATGGTTCCTGCTACGAAGTCACAATCTTCCTTTATGTCTTCCTGTTTCAAGGCTTGTGCCCAAGTTGTCTGTATGCTCATTACCAGAAAAGTAAGGAGCAGTATCATGTTTTTGCGTATTTGTCGTATCTTAGTTGTTTTCATCTTTCTTTTCTTACAAATCTTACTTGTATTTTCTTACAATTCTACTTGTCAATCAATAAAAATCCACTCCAGGCATCCTGATCTGCCAGCACATAGAGAAAGCGGGGCTGGATAAGAATGTTGATTGGGTATATGGTTGCCGTACTCTCGGGTTTGAGGGTACTGAAATATTGCTGGTTAAGGATAATGGTTGATGTCACGTCCTTTCGGGTTGTTATCTCCTTTTTGTTCTCATCTTCCATGGTTACATCATAGGTAACGGCTATTGTCGGTACGAATAATGTGGTAGATGGAGCATAAAAGGTGGCACCCCAACGATAAAAATCCTGATCATCGATATCGAGGGTTTCGCCTTCTGTTGGCGATGCAGTTTTTTTTGCATCTTTATCTTTAGCAAGTGCTATCCCGGTAGAAGCATCAAAATTTGTTGTCTGCAGGTCAGTCCATTTGATGGTTTCTGCCGTCCAGCTGTTTTCTTTGAAGGTATAGCTGCGGGAAAGGGTTCCTCTGGTTGGCAATGTACCATATAGCTTTACGCCTTTGATGCGGAAGTGGCGGAGTATGTTCATCCTGGTATCCAACTGGAAGTTGAGATAATAGCCCGTCATGGTCTGGTCGAACCTCATCTCTACCACCCGTTCAAAGGTCTTTTCTGTTCCTGCAGCTGTGGTTCCTTCCTTGTGTTCCGGTAGGGCACAGATGATGGGCGCCTGCTTTAGGTCGAAGAGGATAGGGGAAGGCTTATCGTTGAGCGGCGGTATGGTATAAGGGATGCTGAGCACATAGGTGCTTTCAGAAGTTGATGACTTCGTCAGACTGGCTTGCGCATTCTGCGGCATATATCCGAAGAAATCGAAGTTGTTGTTCTTATAGTCATCCCATTTTCTTTCAGGATTCGTCTTCCAGTTACCACTTGTTGCATCATAATTTACGGTTTCGTTGTTGAAGATGGCATGATTCGTGCCTTCTGCCGATGTGAAATTATGATCAGGCAGGTTATAATAACCGAAAACGCCCAGTGTATGAGGATGTCTGCTAGCATCATATCCTTCATATTCCTGGGCACGTGTTTGGGTCTTTTGCGTTTTTACAGCAAAAGTGATATAGTCAAAACTGTCGGCGCGTTGTATCGGCAAGTCGCTGCTCTCACAGGCGTTCAAGCCTATGAGAACCGTTGTCAGGAGTGTAATGTATTGTTTTTTCTTCATATTCGGTTTGCGCTACCATCCTCCGGTACCGCCTGAATTCTGTATAGGATCCGATACAGTCCACTTCTCCACCAGCAGATTGCTGAAGGAGATGACCGTACCGGCCTCTGTTATTTTAAAGATGTATGTATATTGGTAGCCTGCCTTCCATTGCATATATTCTGCCGGAATGGTGGCTGTAGATTTCTTTCCATCGATGGTGGCGGTGATGATGTAAGCGCCCTGCGGTGTGTCGCTGTCTTCCAATGGTGGAACGTAATACCATTTCTTTCTTTCTGTAGCCTGATGATTCAAATCTGCATCTTCCTCATAAGGAATGGTGAATTTGAGGGGTTCAGTTCCTGTTTCTGTAGTTTCCCATTTATAGGAAGCTTTGGTTCCAGTTCCTGTAATAGGGTAGCTGACGATGATATTTCCCTTAGTAGGTGAATGCTCATCGTTTATATTTTTGAAAACAATATCGGTGATAGAGATTTTGGTATCTTTCAGATAATTGAATTTGAATCTTACCTTTGTGATAATAGGAGCAAAGGTGAGTTTTACGCATGCCCCGTATTTCCTATTTTCGAAGTTCTGGTTGTCTGACAGCCAGAGGTCTGAGATATATGGGGTGGTAACTGCGGTGGCATCCTTATCGTAAGTGAATGGGATAGAGAAGGATGCATATTTTGCTGTGGAACCTTCTATCGATGTAGGTTCCGAGAAAAATGGGGCTGAACTGTTAACGGCTGCTGTCGGGATGCTATAGGCAAAGAAGCGGTAGCTGGTAGCAGAATAGTCCCAGTATTTGATAGTTTGATTAGCCTTCAGTTTATCGTTGTGAATACCCACGTATTCCCAATCGGCAGTATTGCTGGAGGTTGTGTTTGCGGTTTGTTGTGTCCAGTTGACGGTATATTCATCCATTACGTTTTGGTACTGGTCGAATCCGCTGGTGTAATTTCCTCCTGTGGTTTTATATCCCCATACTTTGAAGGTTTTGGAAATAGTTTCCAGTCCTATTTCTTTATTAGCACGGGTAGTAGGTACATCTTGCCATGTTCCGCTATTTCCTCCGAAAGAGATACTTACTCCCTTCGGTTCTTCCGGTTGAGTAGGCACATCCGGTTCTTCCTGCCCAGATCCAGCGCAGGAAAAAAGACATAAAGCCATGAATGGTATGGTCAGGATGCGATATAATTTCATTTTCTTCTTGCTTTTTATCATAGGAGCCGGGCAGGGAACATTCAACCCCGTCCGGCCTTAATAGTATTGTTTTTTTGCCCAGGATTTGTGGGTAAAAAGTATGTTCTTACTTAACGATAATTACCTTATAGTACTTATTTGTATCGGTATCTGTGAACTCGAATACGTATGTACCAGGGGTTGATGGTGTGAACTTAGCGAAGTTACCCTTAATTGCGTTACCATCTACTGCATCATCAGCAGCGATTTCTTGAACAATAGTAAGACCATTAGCTGGTGTTACAGTCAATTTGTTATTATCATCAACTGAAAGAACTCTTTCCCCAGTTGTAGTGGTAGTAGTTCCCTTTGATAAGCAAAGAGCTACAGTAGCCTCAGTAATGTTCTTCTTATAAGAACCAGTACCTGTTGCTGTATAGAGCTTAACGTTTGTTGGGGTTGTATCCTCTTCATTTCCACGATTAATATGGAGGTCTGTAGTATTATTTACTGATACATAGATGTTTGCATCCTTCTTATACTCATTGTTGATTTCATCCTTGGCATAAGTTGTAATAGAGTTCTTATCAACTGTAGTGATTGTTTCCTGCTTGCCAGTCTCTGTCTCTGTTACAATTGCATCGAATGTGATAGGGTAGAGACCTGCTGGATTAGTTCCAGGAGTTCCAGTAGAACCATTGGTCTTATCTGAAATCTTAAAGATGTATGTATAAGCGTAGTTTGGTTCCCAGTTTGTGTATTTTCCAGGAACTACAGCTGTAGCACCTGTAACTGTGATAGTTTCGCCTGAGCCATCGATAGACTCTAGAGTATAATCTACTTTAAGTGTAAGATCACCTACCTTAGCTGGAATAACAACTTCATAAACCTTTGTTTTTCCATCATCTTTCTTAGGAGTAGAGAATGTTGTGATGTCTCTTCCAATGAATCCTGTTGTAGCCTTTTCTTCTTTTTCTTTTGCTACAGTAGAAAGAGTTCCGAATTGAATAGATGAAGAATTTTCGATTCCCGTAGCTGCAGTAAATTCAACATGTGCTTTGTTATAATCAGATTCTGTCTCAGTTTCTGTTGGGAATGTAACAGTGACAGTACCATTTCCTGCAGGAATTTTCTTGTCTGTAGCATAAAGGGTAGGCTTATTATCTGTAGCTTTAATGTTATCAGCTGAATAGAACACAACATTCTTTACAGAATAACCAGGAACAGTCTCGTAGATACCCATTGTTACCTTTGTTGAAAGGGAACGGAAGTTGAACTGTACATTGTCTTTGTAGTTAACAAGTAAGTTGTTCTTCTTTGTAACAGTAGACTTAGCTGTTATGCGGTCTGCAATGAAGCATTTTTCTAATTCATCAACTGCTCCGGTTAGAGTATAAGAAAGTTTTGGATTTGTTGTTACTGCTGTTGCCTTAACTTTACCTTCTCCTTCTCCTTCTCCTTGCTTTGCTAAACCAAAAGAGAAAGCTACGAAATCATACTGTGAAGCAGAATAATCCCAATATTTAATAGTTTGGTCCTTATCTCCTGGCAGCTTACTCAAAGAGTTAGCCTTCTGACCTACGTATTCCCAACCGCATGTATTTGACTCTGTCTTGCCTGCTTGGTTGTTCCAATTGATGGTGTAGTGGTCAAATACGGTAGTTGTAGATTTATCTTGAGCCGTTTTGTAACCATATACAACATAGTTGTTATTGAGAGCTTTTGCTGCCTTATCACCTTCCAAGGTTGCACGAGTAATTTTACCAGTACCACCATCGAAATTAATAGCGGAAGTATTTGACTGTACATTTCCTGGGGTATCACCAAGGAAATCATCGCTTGTGCAGCTTGCAAGGGTCAATGCAGAAGCTGCAAGAAAAATATATTTTTTTATATACATATAAGTTTGTAAAATTGATAATGTTAAATACTAATTCTTTAATTCTCTATTTTTCTAGTTTATTATATTTTTTGTTAATAATCATCATTTACATATCAAACTCCCATTGCTTCTCTTCGAAATCCTTGACTACGGCATCAAAACCGGAGCCGCCGGGACGAACAGGTACTGGGACTTTCGTCATGTCTAAATCTATCGTAATAACACCACCTCGGAAAAGACGACGAACCTGGTCGGTTACATCAAAGACCAATGTGGAGTCCTTACCATTGTAAAACTGCATCTTTACATCCAAGTAATGTCGGTTGTTAAGGTCGGCATCTCTTACTTTTGATAAAGATTCAATATATGAACGGGTGTCTAAACGGCTGGGATTCAACTTTGGCATACCGAAGGTCAAGACCCTGCCTCCAATGATATCCACCTTCTCTCCATCCTTCATTTGCTGGTCAAACTTCATTCGCATGTTGTAGTTTACCGTGATGGCATCCCCTCCGGTAACACCGGTATTCAGATTCACGCTGCGCGCCATACCACTCAGGTTGCCGCTACCATCAATACCCGTTACGATGCGGGTATGCTGGCGGTTGTTGTGGAGGATAATCTGCGTAAGATAAATATAGGTAACAGGCTGAATCTGCATTTCCAGGTTCCTTACCCAGCAGTTACGATCCTCATCAAACACAAACCCGTCGAGGTTACTGTTGATTTCAATACCCTTTTCATATCCCGCAAACAGTTCTTCCGGTTGATAGAAGGAGTTGCTGAATAGGGGAGCATTGTATTTTGAGGGAAACATCGTCTGTCCCGTATTTGCTGTTACATATTCGTAGGTGGAAGATTCATCAATGCGGACACTCTGAATTCCGTCCGCTGTCTGGATGTCGTTCCACGCCAGGATATCCCAGAAGCCGAAGTCATAGTTGGCTGTCAGCTGGTTCGACTGGAGCAGGTTCTTATAGGGTGCTTCGTGCGCACCATATTGCACATCCTGTGTGTAGTATCTTCTTATCTCGAAAACAGATGGCTCGGTATATCCGATTTTTCCGAAGAGCTTCTTGTCATCGTCATCCCATCCGTATTTCCATTCCGCCTCCCAATCGTATACCACATCATATTTGAATTCATAATCCCAGAGCACTTTCAGCTCCAGGTCTATCTTCGGCAGATCCATTGTTGTTTCCTTGCCGCCCTGATGCAGGTAGAGATTCGGTTCACGTTCGCAGCCAGCAAGCAGCAGAACTGATGAAATGAAAAAGATAGCAGTAACCGTTCTGCAAACTCTGTGGCTTACAGAATCCTTGAGGAGATATGTTAACTGCTGAAACTGAATCATTATTTACTTTCTATTACTTTTTCGGTAGAGGATATCGTAACTCAAACTCACCTCCAGTCGGGTTGGTCCCAACCACGTATAACGGTGCTGTCGCTTTTTGAAATCCTTGGCATCACCATACCATTTATAAAAATATACCTGTTTGTCTTTATCTCCATCCACAGGGCATCGCCACTGGTATGGGTCGTAGTCGGTATTGAGGAATCCCGCCTGCAATCCGATGTCGAGTCGCCAGTGCTTGGAGCGGTCCAGCGGTATCGCCCAGCCCAGACCCAGTCCGGCTCCCCATCCTTCGCCTTCCCATCCCCGTTTTTCGCCGAAGCATATATTATATAGGAACGCGTGCGCGTAGGCACTTACGAAGAAACCCCTGAAACCCGTTTCACCGCTTTGCAGATAATATCGGGTATGCAACTGGTAGTTGCGCAACTGGAAATATTTATGTTCTTTGTAGTTCCGCCACCAAGGTCCCTCGAAACTGGCACCATATGTGAAATGTCCGGATAGCGGATAATACTCGATAGCCACGTTGGGGATAGGGCAGAAGCGGTCGTAGCCCGGCATATAGGCGAAGTCGTAGAGCAGATTGGTCTTGATGCTCAGCAATTCGCGGCGTTTCCTGCCTGTTTCAGCCGGTTCCGCTTCCGGTTGCGGTATTTCCACATAGATGTTGGGCTCAGGAAACGGCAAGTCCGTATGGATGGGTTTTGCCTCAGGCAGTTGGTTGGTATTTACAAGCCGTTCGTCTATCGGCATGATTCTGACGGCACGCAGCTGCGGGAAATATTTCTTGAGCAGATGACTCCAGATTTTTCCTCCTTCCTGTCGTTTCAGTTCTGCCTTCAGCTGATCACCTTTTCCGTCATGTTTTCTGATCATAGCTTTTACTGTAGGCAGGTATTTGTCGTGCTCCATCTGCATCAGCGTGAGGAGAAGCTGATAATCTTCTGGCACCACATCATATCTGATGCGCTTGGTGTTGATGCCGTAACTGCTGAGCAGGGCATCCATGGAAGCCTTTCGGCTCCGGGCAAGTCGCACGTTGTTGGGAGTAGAGCCTTCTGGCGATGCCGTAGCGCGGCCAAGGATGATGCCCCTGTCTCCAAGTGCTTCCAGTTTGGGAATCAGATAATTGCTAATCCAGTCTTTGTCATTTTCGCTGATGTCAATTTTGTTCACGACAAAGACAATAGGGCGCGAGTTATTTATGAACGTACTGTCCGTTGTTTTCGCCTGGGCAGATACCTTCATCGTTGCGCATACCAAAAATGAGATTAAAACAATCTTTCCTTGCACTTTTAACTTTTAACTAATTTCAGTTCTTGTCTTATTCTATAATATATTCCAGGAAGGCTGTAGGTAGATAAGCAGTAGCCATGGTAAAGCCGCCTTCGACGATGATGGCAACCCGCTGTTGCCCCTGATACCGTGCCACTCTTCCTGTCAGTCCCTTAAACTTACCGTCTATCACCCTGACCATCTGTCCCTCCTTGAACTTCTGTACCTCTTCAGGCACATAGAGGATATCATCAGCTTCTGATTCACAGATAATCTTCAGTCCCTCAATCTGTTTCTGGGGAACAATCAGAGGAGATTTCGTAATCCTTGCCCCTTCATGCATGTGTCGGTAATAGAAGCGGAGAAATGGCAGATTCACATTATCATACACATAACTCTTGATTTCCTCTTCCGTACCGAAAGCAAAAAAGATGTTGGGCAGTCGGGATTCCGTAACAACCTTACGTTGACCTCTTATTTCTTTCATCACCTTGATGGTAGGGTAGAAAGCAGAAACGTCTTTTGCTACGAGGTAGTCGTAGGCTTTCTTCTCTCTTCCGTAGGTAGTTCTGAGAGCATACCAGTTCTGTTGTTCTTTAGAATTTTTCGTGATAGATTCTGTTTTCGCAGGTATACAATGGGTGGACACCCCTGTATCTGAGCTATCCGCAAGAATCTTGTTTTTAGCTTCGGGGAGGGCGCTGGAGGTAAGTCCAACGCAAGAACCTTTATCTGCATGCTGAGTGCAGTTATCCTTCTTCATTGTTATTGCAAATGCTTTTAAATATCAACCTATTCTAGACAGAACCCGGTTAGCGGGTGCAAAGATACATCTTTTTCCTGTTATAATCGCTAATAGATTGTAAAATATTCAATAGATGCATTCTTTTTAACTTATTTTGGGCAAAAAATCCTACTATTCTGTTCCTTTCTACTACAAAACACGCTCGTTTTCTCTGCTCCTGATCCTCCGTAAAGTCTGTCTGTTGACTGATGAATCAGGCTGTTTTTTGAGTTTTTTCACTTCGGATGCAAATTAAACCATAAAAAAACGTGTTCTTTCAGAAAAAAGTGTTACCTTTGCACCCGCTTAGAAGCATTTATATAAAATAACGTTATAAAAAATTTATGAACTTTACACTATTTATCACCGTTTTGCTGACGGCTGTAACCTTGGTGGTGGCTGCTTATGTCATCGCGAAGTTGATCGGTCCTCGTTCATACAATCCGGTAAAGGGTGAACCTTTTGAGTGCGGTATTCCGACACGTGGCAGCTCATGGTTGCCATCACACATCGGCTACTACCTCTTCGCCATCCTTTTCCTGATGTTTGATATCGAGACAGTATTGCTTTACCCATGGGCAGTCGTAGTTAAGCAGTTTGGACCTATGGCTCTCGTGAGCATCGGGTTCTTCCTGTTGGTATTGGTATTTGGCCTTGCTTATGCTTGGCGGAAAGGAGCATTGGAATGGAAGTAAACAAAAGAGCCTCTATCAAGAGTATTCCTTACGACGAGTTTAAGGACAATGACACCCTCGAAAAGATTGCGCAGGAGCTCAATGAGGGTGGTGCTAACGTGGTAGTCGGTTCACTCGATGCTGCCATCAACTGGGGACGTAGTAACTCACTCTGGTCACTGACCTTCGGTACTTCTTGCTGTGGTATCGAGTTCATGGCTGTAGGTTGTGCACGTTACGACTTCTCCCGTTTCGGTTTCGAGGTAACCCGTAACTCTCCACGTCAGGCTGACTTGATCATGTGTGCCGGTACTATTACCAATAAGATGGCACCTGTATTCAAACGTTTGTACGATGAAATGGCTGAGCCTAAGTATGTGGTAGCTGTAGGTGGATGCGCCATCTCTGGTGGTCCGTTCAAGAAGAGCTACAACGTGGTTCGTGGTATCAGCGAGTTGGTTCCTGTGGATGTTTATATCCCTGGATGTCCTCCACGCCCTGAGGCTATCCTTTATGGTATGATGCAGTTGCAGCGTAAGGTAAAGGTTGAGAAATTCTTCGGTGGTGCCAACCACAAGATGACTCAGGATGAGAAGGAGCTTTCTATGAGCAAGGGCGGTCTCCGCGGCTTGAGCAACGAGAACCTCTCTGACAGCGAGAAGCTCGGACACAAGGAGC
>OQVT01002124.1_pt1 | contig 12730 bp, 8 predicted proteins | sample 1691561 | NCBI WGS metagenome assembly OQVT01 (sample SAMN03418260, study PRJEB22391) | human gut metagenome | biome: human-gut; feature: organic feature; material: feces | host: Homo sapiens | place: Tanzania | collected 2013-01 | reverse complement strand
GGTGAATACGGCATCAAGTGGATCGCGTTCGACCAGTTCACGGAACAGATGAGCAAGATGCTGGACCTTACAATCCCTATAGATTTTTCAAAGATGGCGAATGATCAGGGGAACAGCGTGTTCTGGAGCTTCCAGCTCGTGCAGGACTGTCGCGTCGTCTTCCTCAACTTCCCTGACGGAACCATTCCGCAGTCCGACCGTTTCGCCGATGTGGAGAAGAATACGGCACGTTACACCGGACACACTGGAAATCAGTTTGAAATTTACTATATTCCTGATACTAAATGGTTCATCATAAAGGAACAATATATCGCTACGGACGTCCTCTGGGTAACCGGAATGAATGCATCGCTCCCGATGTCTCCGTACTGCGAAAAACACCCTCTCAACTGGTTCGCAAGCGGCGTTGATGTCAGCTATGCGACAGCATCCTGCATCCGCACGGGCGAAGGGAAGTTCAGCACGCTGCTCTATCTCAAGGAGAACTTCGCCATAAAGATTTATGACGGCTGGAGCTGGGGCAATGAACTTCAGTGGGAATCAACGACTCCGGAGACCCTGGTCATCTCAGAAATGGCCGAGACCGAGGATGGGAAACTTGACGGCAACTACGGCAACGCCGGCGCATCATTCAGCGAAGGTCTCTATATGCTCAACTACAACAAGGCCTCCCAAAAGGCTTCTCTCGTGAGGTACACCGGAACTGTCCTCGGCGGCCTTGAGACCGGCGTCGCAGACCCTGATCCGAAGCCGATAGATCCGACCCCGAACCCTGAACCGCAGCCAAGCGAGGCCATCGTTCTCGACAAGAGCGGGATGGCCGACCAAGAGGACGGAACCCTCGTGCGATGGGTGCTTGAACTTGAGCAGAACTGCACAGTGAAGTTCGAGAACTTCGACGCCCCGATTGCGGAGATGGTGAACCTCGCGATTTTCGACAACATCGATGAGACGGCAAAGACCGCAAGATACATTGGAGCGAGCGAGAAATATGAGGTTTGGTATAGGACGGAGCAAAAATGGCTCATATTCACAAACAACATTGCAGCTGAAAATGTCCTTCTCATAGGAAAGAACGCAAGCTTCCCGCAGAAACCATACATTGAGTACCCGATAATTGAGACTGACATTCCGAGAACGCCGGGGCAGACCCTGCACCTCAACAAGACGGCCGACGGAATCTTCCGTTCCTACATCTATCTCGCCGAGGGATTCACTTTCCAGGTCTATACGAACTATGCCTGGGGAGCGCTCGCGAAGGACTGGAAGTCCGGCTCGCCTGACCTCCTCGTGCCTATGAGCGACTGGGGATACTACGGGAAACAGAACACGGAAAAGCCGTTCACCCCAGGAGTCTATCTAGTTGAGTACAACAAGACGACAAATACGGTGACACTCAGCAAGTGATTCTCAAGTAGTTCCTGCGCAGTTTTTATCTATGAACAATCAACAGCAGTCAATGAAAGTTAGCAAACTGATATTTTCTTTCGCGGCCGTCATCGCTTTGGTGACGGCCTGCGAAAAATTCCCGAAGCCCGGAAACGCGGGTAATGGCGGCAACGCAACCACGGTCATGGACCTTACTGGGCTTACCGTTGACGGGCAATTCCCTATTATCGCATGGACCGACAACCAGACTCCTGAGCAGTTTGTGGCAAGGTTCTCATTCTCATCCTGGCAAGCAGCCTTCAGGTCAGCCAAAGCAGCCTTTACAGCATCGTTGTCACGCTTAGCCTTCATGGCATGGAGACGCTCACACTGAGCAACACCAACAGAAGCATCTACCTTCAGCAGGCCCTTTGGAGGTTCTTCCTCAACCTGGAACTTGTTAACACCAACGATGGTCTTTGCACCAGACTCAACATCCATCTGCCACTTGTAAGCAGAATCCTGAATTTCCTTCTGGATGTAGCCCTTCTCAATAGCAGCAACAGCACCGCCGATTTCATCAATCTTGTTAATGTATTCCCATGCTTCCTTCTCAATCTTGTTGGTGAGAGCCTCTACATAGTAGGAGCCAGCCAATGGATCAATTACATCAGCCAGACCAGACTCATAAGCAACAATCTGCTGAGTACGGAGAGCGATCATTACGGACTCCTCAGTTGGCAGAGCCAGAGCCTCATCACGAGAGTTGGTGTGGAGGGACTGGGTACCACCCATAACAGCAGCTGCAGTCTGCAGAGCAACACGAACGATGTTGTTGTTAGGCTGCTGTGCAGTCAGCATGGAGCCTGCAGTCTGAGTATGAACACGCAGCATCATGGACTTTGGCTTCTCAGCGTGGAAACGCTCCTTCATAACCTTAGCCCATACGCGGCGGGAAGCACGGAACTTAGCAACCTCTTCCAGAACATTGTTATGTGCATTCCAGAAGAATGAGAGACGGCCTGCGAAATCATCAATGTGCAGACCAGCCTTAATAGCAGCCTCGCAATATGCAATACCATCAGCAATGGTAAATGCAATTTCCTGAGAAGCAGTAGAGCCTGCCTCACGGATATGATAGCCGGAGATAGAAATAGTATTCCACTTTGGAACATTCTTGGAGCAATACTCAAAGATATTGGTAATCAGACGCATGGATGGACGTGGAGGGAAGATATAAGTACCACGTGCAGCATACTCCTTCAAAATATCGTTCTGAATAGTACCCTTCAGCTGGTCAGCTGGCACACCCTGCTTCTCTGCAACGGCAATGTACATAGCCAACAGAACAGATGCAGGAGCATTGATAGTCATGGAAGTGGAAACCTTGCCCAGGTCAATCTTGTCGAAGAGAACTTCCATATCAGCAAGGGAGTCGATAGCAACACCAACCTTGCCTACCTCGCCCTCAGAAATAGCATCATCGGAATCATAACCAATCTGAGTAGGCAGGTCGAAAGCACAAGACAAACCAGTAGCACCGGACTCAATCAAATAGCGATAACGCTTGTTGGACTCTGCAGCAGTGGAGAAGCCTGCATACATACGCATGGTCCAGAAACGACCGCGATACATGGTAGGCTGTACACCACGAGTATATGGGTACATGCCAGGGAAGCCAATTTCATCGGCATAGTCAGTATCCTTAATATCCAATGGAGTGTACAAACGCTGCTCTGGCAGGTGTGGACGCTCTGGGAAGCGGGAAATTGCCTTCTCTACGCTGGCATTATATTTCTCTAAACCAGCCTGAATTTTTTCATTGCTCATAATTTTAATAACCCCCTATTATTTTTTCATGGTACCAGTTTCCTGGAATCTTTCGTGCCAGGAAAGTGCCTCAGTGAGAATATGAGGAGTGTGGGCCTGTTTGGTCTCTTTCAAAGCTCTCTCATAATAATCCATCAGCATTGGCTTGTAGTCAGGATGTGCGCAGTTCTCAATGATAACCTTTGCTCTCTGACGAGGAGACAAACCACGCAGGTCTGCCAAGCCCTGCTCGGTAACAATAATATCAACATCATGCTCAGTGTGGTCAATATGAGAGCACATAGGCACGATAGAAGAAATTGCGCCACCCTTGGCAGTTGAAACTGTAAAGAATACAGTCAGGTAAGCATTACGGGCGAAGTCGCCGGAGCCGCCAATACCATTCATCATCTTGGAGCCCATGATGTGAGTGGAATTAACATTGCCGTAGATATCGCACTCAATAGCGGTATTCATAGCGATAATACCAATACGACGTGCAATCTCAGGGCTGTTAGCAACCTCCTGCGGACGCAGTACGATATGCTTTCTGTATTCCTTGATATTCTTGTAGAAACGCTCCAATCCCTCTGGAGATGGGCTTAAAGCAGTACCGGAAGCAAAGGACAGCTTGCCTGCATCAATCAGGTCAAACATACCATCCTGAATAACCTCGGTAAATACTGTCAAATCCTTCAAATCGGAATCAACAAAACCGCTGATAACGGCATTGGCTACTGCACCTACACCAGACTGCAATGGCAGCAGATTCTTTGGCATACGGCCTGCAGCAACTTCCTTGTTCAGCAGCTCAATGAAATTGTGAGACATCTTGCGGGAATTCTCATCAATCTCACCCAGTGCACGAGTATGATCTGGAATATCGCAAGGTACGATAAACTTAATCTTATCAGGTGTGCATGGAATATAAGGTGTGCCGATTCTGTCATTTGGCTTTACGATTGGAATTGGCAGACGATTTGGAGGATCAAGAGGTACATAAACATCGTGCATGCCCTCCAGCTCCATAGGCTGAGTGGTGTTAACCTCTACAATAACTACATCTGCAGTCTCCACATAGGATGCACTGTTACCCATAGAGGTGGTAGGAATAATATTACCCTCCTCAGTAATAGCACAAGCCTCTACAATGGCTACATCTATTTTGCCACCAAGGAAGCCGTAACGAGCCAACTGAGCAGACTCGGACAGATGCAGATCGCAATAATCAATCTTGCCGCTGTTAATGGCGTTTCTCATATCCTTGTTGGTCTGGTATGGCATACGGAACTTAATACCATTGGCTCTTGCCAGTGCACCATCCTCTTCGTCGCCGGTGGATGCACCTGTCCAGAGATTAATCTGGAAATGTTCCTTCTCCATACGGGCTGCCAAGGCCATTGGAACTGCCTTTGGGTAGCCGGATGGGGTGAAGCCGCTGGTACCAACATTCATGCCTGGCTTAATGAACGCAGCTGCCTCTTCTGCAGTTACGATCTTTGCCTGTAATTCTTTGTTGCGTACACGATTGAGAATATCAATCATCAAAAATCTCCCCCTGTATATACCTAAAATCTGCTATGAATTTTACGCCGATGACTAAGGTTGCTCAGTTTATAACTAAAAGTTATCGTCTTATCAAGGACAAGTTATCATAAAATTCATAGTACATATTAACCTTATTTAAAAGGATACCACTATACACAAATTCAGTCAAGTAGTGGTTTTGCTGATAGTTTTACGGTTTTTGAACATTTGTAAAAATGTATTTACCCACTGAAACAATGTATTGTACCGATGTACTTTATCTTATTTTATATTGCAAATTTATGCAGCTTAAAGCCTACTATAACTCACAGTAATTGATTGAACCAATTTACACAAATATTATACCACAAATTCAAAATTTGTACTAATCTATAGAGAAAAATTCTTGTTTTTTCTCACTATATGTATGACAAATTTATTTTCCATGAAATTTTGGCAACAAAAAACTCCTCATTTCTGAGAAGTTCTGATTGCAAATGGTCGGAGCGACAGGATTCGAACCTACGACCCCCTGGTCCCAAGCCAGGTGCTCTACCAAACTGAGCTACGCCCCGACAACGCAAGAAATATTATGCCACATCTTTCAAACTCTGTCAAGCATTTTTTTACTTTTTTCAGAGTCCGTCTTTAGCTCTTTCCTGCACAACATTGATAATTATAACAGCATCATCAAAAAAATGCAAGCTTTATTCAATAATTTTTTGTAATTTTTCTCTAACAGCCATAATTTCTTCCCAGGTGGCCAGGGCATGGTCTGGCATTCTACCTGCTCTGAACTCCTCCACAATGCTTATAACTAAATCATATACCGGGGTAATCCCCATATTGGCGCTAATCCCCTTCAAGTCATGAGCGGCCCCAAAGGCTGCCTTCACATCACCAGCCTTGATAGCTTCCCCCAATTCCTCAAAGGATTCATCTTTTACATATTTGGTAAAGCATTTTCCGTAAAAATCCTCATTGTTCAAAAACCTGCCCATAGCCTCATTCACCTTACAGCCATAATCGGTAAGTTTATCTATAAGAGCTGACATTCCCCGCACCTCCAGAAATTTACTTCATCTACATTTTAACAAGAATTTTACTGATTAGCAATATCCTCAAATACATAAAAAACATCAATTACATCCAGAAATGCCTGCTCTTGCATGGCCAAACCTTCTGGTGATAAATCTGTTAAACTTAAACGAGATGAATAACCTGCGATCCGAGCGAGGTTCACACCAGATAACGTTATGTATCGCTTTTTAAACTCTGGATAATCTGCCAATGTGATGGTCAAACCACCATCTTTTCTTTTATAAGAGTAGCCTTTTTTCGAGGAGCCATGATACGGAGCCCGATAGTATTTTCCAGCAGATACCATTTTTTGAATTGCCATAAATACAGTGCGCCTCGCTTCGCGATCCTTGTACGTTCCATTTACTTCAAACGTATGAATGGAAGGTGCTAAAAGTGGGAGCTTCTTTGCCATTGTCATAAAAAACACCTCATTTTGTGATTTATCAGGATGTTATGAATCAAATAGAAATTGATCGGGAGGAACAACTACTATAAAAACGCATAGCATTCTATCTGGTGATTTATGACACTGTTATCCATAGATCGAAATCTAATAGGATGATAATAAACTGCTTTTTGGGGCTTTCTTATAGGGCGAAAGGTACGGGGTCGCCGTTTGCATCGATGACTGTTCCTTTAACCTGTATGTTTTGAGAAAAGGCGACAGTTGCGCTTAGAAAAAGCAAAGCAAGGATTGCTGCGATTTTTTTGTTCATACAGTACGTTTTTATTGGTTGTATTATTATTTTTCCAGCGATCTTCAGAATCTCCGTAAATCGATTTTTTAACCAAGTGCTGCACAAGATATTTATTTTTTTTAATAAATCAATGCAGGAATGTATAAATCGATACATTTTTTTTGTTTTTTTCATGAAAACAGACATTTTGGCGTTTTATCAGGAATATTCTATATTTCCTCTAAAAAAATTGTTTCTTTCTTATGTGACGGGCGTAAATCGCAGTTTTTTATGTAAGTTTGTAAGCATTGAATACCCATATAATCCAGTTGAGGCAATGAGCATATTCAAAGATAGAATCGAGGCCGTTCGGGCGATGATGCGCTCGAAGGGGTGGGATGTCGTCATCGTGACGGGGAATGACCCTCATAACAGTGAATATTCCGCCGCGCGCTGGCATCAGGTGGCGTGGCTTACCGGCTACACGGGGGAGGGTGACCTTGTCATCACGGAGGATCACGCCGGCCTTTGGACGGACACACGTTACTTCATTCAGGCTTCACGGCAGCTTCCGGAGGCCGGAGTGGAATTGCATAAGACTCGTGTCCTTGGTCAAGTGCTTATTCCGGAATGGCTTGCGGATCATTTAGCGGAGTTTGACGAGATCTGCGTCGCGGTTGACGGGCTTTGCATGACAGTATCTTCCGTTGAGGATATTCAGAAAACTGTTGGAGAGAAGATCCGTTTTGTCAACGCCCCGGATATGCTGGAAGTCCTGTGGACTGACCGTCCGAAGATTCCTCAGACCCCGATCATTACTCTTGGACCTGAGCAGGTTGGCTGGTCAAGGGTGCAAAAGGTGCGTTGGATCCGCAAATGGCTGACTGACAAAGGGTACGATGCTATTCTTCTCACGGCTTTGGATGAGATTGCCTGGATGCTGAACGTCCGTGGGCAGGATGTGGCTTACAACCCTGTCGTGATGTCGTACTTGCTTGTCACTCAGGATAATGTACTTTGGTTCGCGCGCAAAGGGCCAACTCCGGATGAGGATGGCGAGACCGAGGACAGTTTCCATGAATTGCTTGCGGACGGAGTGAACATCCAGGAATATTCAGATGTGGAAGCTGCACTCTCAAACCTTGTGGACGGCAGTTACATCAAGACTCTGTTCGTTGATCCTGCGACTTTGAACTACAATCTGTGCAGTATTCTGAAAGACCGGCCCGTCGTCTTCGGCACGTCCCCGGTCGGACTTCGCAAATCGGTCAAGAACGATGTTGAGGTTGCCGGAATGAAGGAGGCCCACCTTGAGGATGGCATCGCAGTGGAGCGTTTCCTTCACTGGCTGCAAACTTCCATCGAGGCAGGCGATGCTGTCAATGAATATGAAGCCTCGCTGAAACTGCACCGGTTCCGCTCGGAGATCGAAGGGTTCCGTGGCGAGAGTTTCGAGACGATTTCCGCCTACGGTCCGAACGCCGCCTTACCTCATTACATCACTCCCGAGGAAGGCTCCGCTGAACTCTACGCCGAAGGGCTTTACCTGTGCGATTCCGGTGGACAGTTCCTGTTCGGTACCACAGACATCACCAGGACTGTTCCGCTTGGGCCTTGCTCCCAGCTGGAGAAAGAGGACTATACTCTGGTCTTGAAAGGCCATATTGCATTGTCTAAGGCCGTTTTCCCTAAAGGAACGGCCGGTTGCCAGCTGGATGTCCTGGCCCGTGAGCCGCTTTGGAACGCGATGCGCGATTTCGGCCATGGAACCGGTCACGGTGTCGGATTCTATCTCAATGTCCACGAAGGTCCGCAGGACATCCGTCAGAACTTTAACCGTCAGGCCTTGCTCCCTGGCATGATCACGAGCGATGAGCCGGGAATATACCGGGAAGGCAAGTTCGGCGTCCGTCACGAGAACCTGATCCTTTGCGTTGATGCCGGAGTGAATGATTTCGGTCACTGGCTGCGATTTGAGCCGTTGACTCTCTGCCACTTCGACACCTCAATCCTTGTCAAGGATCTTCTCGACCGCTCCGAGATTGACTGGCTCAACGCCTACAACGAGCGCGTTTTCCGCACCCTTTCCCCGCGTCTCACTCCAGAGGTCGCTTCTTGGCTTCGTCAGAAGACGCTGCCGATCTAAATGCGGTTGTGTTGCCGTGGCACTTAAGTGCTTGAAGATGAATGTAAAAAGCAATGTCCTGGTGCTGTCTTCTTCACCAGGACATCGCTCTTTTGCATGAAAATCAAATAGTTATCTGCCACGGCACATCACAGTACATCCGTGGGTTCAGCTGCTTCGACAAGCTCAGCAACCACAGTATGGTGCCATTGAAATATGTACTATGTACGATGACTATGTACTATGCAGTATGATGTCATTGAAATATTAGGTTACCCTAATAAGTCCAGAGAGCCTCTGTTCTGAATTTTGGTAACGTGCAAAATTCAGGTTAGAGGCCCTCTGGACTATATTCCACTTTATATCTGATCGATTACTTGTTCAGCGCGTCAGCCGACTTGATGTACTTTGCGAGCTCGGCATCGGTAACGTGGAAGTTCTGCATCTCGCCGGAGAGGTATTGATCGTAGGCGCTCATGTCCACGAAACCGTGGCCGGAAAGGTTGAACAGAATCGTCTTCTCCTCACCGGACTCCTTGCACTTGAGAGCCTCGCCTACTGTCGCTGCGATTGCGTGGCAAGATTCCGGAGCAGGGATGATGCCTTCAGTCTGTGCGAAGAGGACACCGGCCTTGAATGCGTCAAGCTGCTCGATGTCAGTTGCTTCCATGTACCCGTCCTTCATCAGCTGGGACATTATCACGCCGGCTCCGTGGTAGCGAAGCCCTCCGGCATGGATAGTCGCCGGCTTGAAGTCGTGGCCGAGGGTGTACATCGGGAGAAGCGGAGTCATACCGGCCTCGTCTCCGAAGTCATATTCAAACTTTCCTCTCGTGAGTTTCGGGCAGGAATATGGCTCCGCGGCGATGAACCGGGTCTTTTTGCCTTCTTGAATATTATGCCGCATGAACGGGTAGGCGATTCCGCTGAAGTTCGAGCCGCCACCGAAGCAGGCCACCACGATGTCAGGATATTCCCCGGCCATCTCCATCTGCTTTTCGGCTTCCAGTCCTATGACAGTCTGGTGCAGGCAGACATGGTTCAGGACGGATCCGAGGGTGTACTTGCAGTTAGGGGTACTTACCGCAAGCTCTATGGCCTCGGAAATCGCACATCCAAGGGATCCCTGATCGTTAGGGTTGGCCGTGATGATGTCCTTCCCTGCCCTTGTGGACATTGACGGAGACGGAGTGATGGCCGCTCCGAAAGTCTGCATGATCGACCTCCTGTAAGGCTTTTGCTGGAAGCTGACCTTGACCATATAGACGGCGCAGTCCAGACCGAACTTCTTTGCGGCGTAGGATAGCGCTCCGCCCCATTGTCCGGCTCCGGTTTCGGTGGTGATGTTGGTGATGCCCTGCTCCTTGGCATAGTAGGCCTGTGCCAGGGCAGAGTTCAGCTTGTGGGATCCGGCAGGAGAGACACTCTCATTCTTGAAATAGATGTGAGCCGGAGTTCCGAGGGCGGCCTCAAGGTCGTAGGCTCTCACAAGAGGAGTGCATCTGTAGCCAGCGTACTGCTCGCGGACAGGCTCCGGAATCGGGATCCATTCGTCCGTCGTGTTGAGCTCCTGGTCTGCGCATTCCTTGCAGAAGATCGGATAAAGATCCTCAGATTTCAGAGCCTCGTGAGTGGCCGGGTTGAGAATAGGCATAGGTTTGTTGGGCATGACTGCCTGCATGTTGAACCATGCTGTCGGGATTTCGCTCTCTGGGAGCAAGAACTTTTTCTGTCTCATTTCAGTTCGTTTTTAAAATGTTAACTATTATTTATAGATCAATTTGTCTGTTTTTGACGCTTTGGTCGCTGAGCATGTCGAAGCGTCGATGCGGCTTATTTGTTGTCCTGTTTTTATATGGTCACTTCGACAGGCTCAGTGACCGGAAATGTAGCTCAGAGGCCGGATTCTTGGTTCAACGACCGTGTGGCGTATAACAAATAAGGGCGACCGTTTCGGTCGCCCTTGAATTTTCATTTTTAATCCTTGACTAAATCAAATCGTTTGCCTGAAGGAATGCGTTGATGCCAACAGCCGCAAAGCCAAGGAAGATCAGCGTGGCGACCACGATGCCGATCACTTTCAGTCTCTTGAACCAGGTCTGGTTGTTCCAGCCAACTGTCTGGAACATGCTCCAGAAACCGTGGCAAAGGTGGAACCATACAGCTACGAACCAGACAAGGTACAATGCCAGCACCCACCATCGTCCGAAAGTGAGATTGAGAAGTTCGTAAGGGTTGCCCTCCTCGGCGCCGGTGAACATCGCAAGCTGCATTTTGGCCCAGAAGTGGGTAAGATGGAATGCAAGGATGCCGAGAATGATGATGCCAAGCACGAACATATTCTTTGCTGACCAGGAGTCGGCGGCAGCGACGCTTGAAGCCTCATAGCGCTTGTAGCCGCCACGGGCCTTGATGTTCTTCCAAGTAAGCCAGCATCCGTAGATGATGTGGATGATGAAACCGGCGGCAAGAACCGGAACCATGATGGTCACGATAGGCAGCGCCATGAAATCGCAGCCTTTCTGGAAGAGGCCGTCAAGCCCGTTGTAGTTGCCTGTGAAAGAGTCAATGACGGAGAACAGGTTAATAGTCACGTGAAGCAGCAGGAAGATTATAAGAAATGCTCCGCTGACAGCCTGAATGAACTTCCTTCCGATGGAATAGTGAAATGCGTTCGCCATTATCGTCTTAATTAGTTTCTTTGTTTGTAGCGGGAGTGGGGCATGATCCCACGACCTCCGGATTATGAATCCGACGCTCTAACCAGCTGAGCTACCCCGCCATTCCTGGCAAGAGCCATAAAAAACCGGCCAGAGCCGGACTATTAGTTGAGATAGAAGGATTCGAACCCTCACTGACAGAGCCAGAATCTGTAGTGCTACCATTACACCATATCTCAATGATGCGCTGCGTTTCTTCGCAACTGGACTGCAAAAATAGAACTTTATCCTGAATTGACAAAATTAATTCGACTTTTTTCTTCGAATTAGCAGACAAAGTCCCAAAATCGTGAACAAAGCGTTGAAAAGAAGCAGCTCATAGCTGAATTTGTACCCACCGAACCACCTTTCGGAGTTGCTCTGCAGAATGAAGCAAAGCACAGGCGCGGCAACCGCCACCAGCGGCACCCACTTGTCGTTGATCTTCTTTTTTGTGAATATCCCGAACGCGAACATTCCCAGAATCGGCCCATAAGTATAGCTCGCAAGCTTGTAAACCGCGTCAATGGCCGATTTCGTGTTCAGAAGATAGAAGACAAAGATCACCACCCCCATCATGAACGCCATCAGCAGATGCACCTTCTTCCTGACAGAGGTCACCTGCTCCTCGCTCTTTCCCTTGGTGCCTATGATGTCCACCGTGAACGACGTGGTCAGCGCTGTCAGGGCCGAACCACCCGCCGCGAACGCACACGACACAAGTCCGATCACGAACAGCACACCCACGACCGCAGGCAGATAGCCACTTGTCGCAACGGCCGGGAACAGCGTGTCGCCTACCTCGGAGATGCCTTTCTGCCCTGCGAATATGTAAAGGAGCACTCCCAGGCAAAGAAACAGGAATATCACCGGAATCTGCAGCAAACCGCTGGTGATTAGGTTCTTCTGAGAATCCTTCGCGTTGCGGCTGCTAAGCGTGCGCTGCATCATGTCCTGATCCAGACCCGTCATCGCTATCACAGTGAACACGCCCGCCAGAAACTGCTTCCAGAAATATTCTGGGTGGTTCACATCGTCGAAGAAGAACATCTTTGAATATGCACTCTCACGCACCGTCTGTACCATGCCGGAGAAACTCAGTCCCAAATCCTTGGCGATGAACACGATCGCCAGCACGATGGAGACAATCATGCAGACTGTCTTCAAAGTGTCCGTCCAGATCACGGATTTAACCCCGCCCCGGAATGTGTACAGCAGCACGATGCCTACTGAGATCACCACGTTCAGGATGAACGGCAGCCCAAGCGGCTCGAAGATCATCAGCTGGAGAGTCACACAGACGAGGAACAGCCTGACAGCCGCTCCCAGGATCTTGGAGATGAAGAAGAACCACGCCCCCGCCTTGTGCGAGGACACCCCGAACCGTTCGTCAAGATATTGGTAGATCGACACCATATTCATTTTGAAGAATATAGGTGTGA